>Ga0209083_1002175_pt1 | contig 19106 bp, 15 predicted proteins | sample AM7aDNAmetaG_FD_184132 | JGI IMG/M metagenome (GOLD analysis project Ga0209083, IMG submission 184132) | Freshwater microbial communities from Finland to study Microbial Dark Matter (Phase II) - AM7a DNA metaG (SPAdes) (version 3) | ecosystem: Environmental > Aquatic > Freshwater > Lake ...
TAAATCGTTCTTTGAGATGTTGAAGTGTAAGTACGACGTGCATGACAGCATACTTACGTTGAACCCCAAAAACCTGACATTCTACAGGTTGAACATGAAAAGTTTAACCTATATTCGCACCTTAAAATTGAAAAAAATGAAGAAAGTTGTATTTACCATCGGTTTATTTGCCCTGCTGATATTGAACGTTCAGGCCCAGAATGTAAGTAAAGGCAAAATCATTATGGAAGTGAAAGGCAAAGGCTTTTACATTGAGTCGATACTCAAGGATGTGATGGCCGTTGAAGAGAAACAGACTGAAAAAGAGCCTTATAAGCGGTTTGTGATGGATCAGTCGGGCATGGACCTACCGAATAAAATAGAGTTGTACAAAACTGCCTGGAGCAACAAGACCCAATCTCAGGGAAATGCTGGAACCTGCTGGAGTTTTTCGACCACCTCATTTTATGAATCGGAAGTCCTCCGTCTTCAAAACAAAAAAGTAGAAATCTCCGAAATCTATTTTGCCTACTGTGAATACATCGAAAAAGCCCGACGGTTTATCGACAAAAGGGGGAATTCAGCTTTTTCGGAAGGATCGGAAGGGAATGCTGTTGCACGTATCTTAAAAATATATGGCGCTGTTCCAGATGCAGCCTTCACAGGTTTGATCGATGGACGGAAATTTCATAGCCATGCAAAAATGGTGGAAGAGATGACCGCCTTCCTGAACTCCATGAAAACGTCGAATGCCTGGAATGTCGAATATGGATTGGAAACCATCAAATCGATTATGAACCATTACATTGGCGTTCCACCAACCGAATTTGTGGTGGATGGCAAGACCTTTACTACTCAGACTTTCCTCAAAGATTACCTGAAAATCAACCCCGATGATTATGTGGAGATCCTCTCCTACAAGCAGGAACCCTACTGGCAGCAGGTCGAATACAAAGTGACCGACAACTGGTGGCACAGCAAAGATTACTATAACGTTCCGCTCGATGATTTTATGGACGCCCTCAAAAAAGCGATTAAGAGCGGTTATACAATGAGCATTGGGGGCGATGTCTCCGAGTCGGGTTTCAGCCGCGAAACCAACTGTGCCATTGTTCCCGATTACGATATCCCTTCGGCTTATATCAACGAAGATGCCCGCCAGTTCCGGTTTTCAAATGGCACCACCACCGATGACCATGGAATGCAGTTGATTGGTTATCTTGAAAACTACAAGGGTTCGGGCAAAGATTGGTTCCTGATCAAGGATTCAAGTTCAGGATCAAGAAACGTAGGTGCCGACAATCCCAATTTTGGATATTATTTCTTTCACGAAGATTACATCAAATTGAAGATGATGGGCTTTACGGTTCACAAAGATGCAGTAAAAGATTTGCTGAAAAAATTTAAATAGTATATTTGTCCCTGGGAACAGGTTCTGTCTCAATATAATCAAGCTAATTATTCAAATTTTAAACAAAAAACCATGAGCACAAAAAAAATCTTCAGCCTAATTGTCGTGCTGTTTGTTGTGGCATCTGCTTTTGCGGGGAACAACAAGAACAGTTATTCGGGTGTCTGGAAACTGAACAAAGAGAAGACCCCACCTACAAACAGCCGTCTTTTCCTTTCGCAGATCAGCTTTACCTTGAAAGGAGATAGTCTGTCCACCGTCCGTACCTATGAAAACGAAAACGGGGAGACCTATCCTTTCGATGAGAAGCTGACGATGGATGGAAAGGAATACAAGATAGAAGTTTACAACTTCCCCAGAAAAGCGAGTGCGCATTGGTCGGAAAAGGATGGTTTCCTCATCATTGATTCTGTCACAACATTTAACGGTGATTCAGGGCAACAGGATTTTATTTTGAACGAAACCTGGAAATTGGATGCAAAAGGGACATCTTTGGATGTTGATTTTACGACCAAATTACCAACAGGGGATGTAAAAGGAACCTTTAACTTCAAAAAATCGGAATAACCAAGATTCAGGATAAATTCAATTTTTCGGGCAACGATAAAAGGGGAGGAAATTCTTCTTTTATCGTTGTTTTTTTTAGCAATTCAAATTCATAACAGAAAACATTGAATATTTTGATGTTTTCCAACCTTTAAAATTAACCTTTCACCCCATTTCCCAGAGAGTTCACCTTCTCATTTTGCAGTCTCAACGGGTTTTCCTTTCCCTTAACCACAACTGGGAGCTATGTTTGCGATGTAATTTACTTTATAATTGATCGCCATGAGAACATTCGTAAAGACGCTGCCTTTGAAATACCTGGTAACTATCCTATTGATCGTGACTTTTGCAGTTACCACACAAACTGGACTGTTTTACGGAAAAAGTGGTGGCCACCATGGACGCCCGGATGGAATGAACCGGAACCAGATCAGCAGGGACCGCAATCCGAATACGATGAGTGTCTTTCCCGAATTTAATGAATTCCAACGTACTGGAAATAGTACTATCGCTGGATCGTTCCCAACAAGGGAGAAGAACAATACCCATGTCTATTTTGGACTTGCCATGGTCGCATTGATGTTGTTCCATATCCTTCAGCATTGGAGCTGGTTTAAAAAGTTTTTCACACTAAAACTCATCCTCAACAATAAACTGTTGTTTGCTACCGGAGTTTTCTTTGTGCTAATGGCCATTTCTGGAATATTTCTCTGGCTGGAAATCGTTCCACGCAACGTAATGAATTTCAAAGGGATCCATGAATTCACTTCCTATGGTTTAATTGGGCTTATCCTAATACACATCATTCAAAAGTTGACATGGTACTACCATGCAACCATCAAACTGTTCAAGGCCAAAAAACCTTTGACTGCCTGATGGATAACAGTTTTATTTCATAAATAAATATCAAATAATCAAGTGAATATGAAAAAAATAATCATGTTGACGTTCGTGTTTTTTCAGTTGATCGTCACACAAAGGAGTTCATTGGCCATCTATGGAAGTGCGCAGAATCAGAGCTTTAAACAAATTAAAAGCGTAACAGTGATCACAGAAGTACTTAGTGATGTTCAGAAACTGACCTCTGTCGCGGTTAAAAATGACAAAGATATAAGTAGTTGCTCAGATTGGAGAAATCATGACCACAGACGACATAAAGTATGCATCAGGTCCTGATGCAATATCAAGCACCAAAGTAATGAAGATGAGTTGATTTTAGAACTGTCCAAACCTTCAATAAGTTAATTGTCAGATTTGTACAGAATAATTGATAAATGAAATTCAGAATAATAACTTTGCACAATTAATACTCCGTTAGGAGTAAAATATTGGTAGAATAATTCACGTGGGTGGGATAGCGGCGCGAGCAAATGTTTATCAGGGCATTAAATTCCCTTTCGCCGCAATGAGCAAATCCGGGAGCAAGCAGGAAATTTGGAAATTTGGAAATTTGAAGATTTACCATCAAAATATATATCGCTCTAAAATATTATAAATTAATGATTTAAAAGATTTCGATTATGATGAAGAAATTAATGATTTCAATGGCTGGAACAATTCTTTGTTCGCTCATGGGAATAAACGCTATCGCACAAACCAAAGATCCCCTTCTTTTCCCAAAGGAGAATTTCACTGTTGAAACTAAAATTGTAAAGACTTCAGCGGGTGAAAAGAAGGTCACTTACCGATCTTACATGCACATTCCATATGTGGCAAATCCTATTGAAAAAGATTACCAGAGCCTGAATGTGATGGTTCCCATTAAAGTGGACGATGTGGCTGTCGATGCCACAAATGCGCCCATCCTGTTTGCCATCGGCATTGGCGGTTACATGTCGGTGAACAACATGCGCGAAGGGATGGGTGGCATGGGCGGTGGTAGCAGGGGCGGAGGTCCGGGTGGCATGGGCGGTGGTAGCAGGGGCGGTGGCATGGGTGGCATGGGTGGTGGCCCGGGTGGCATGGGTGGTGGTAACCTGGGCGGAGGTCCGGGTGGCCCGGGTGGAAACAGCAACATCAGTGGCAACAAGGATCTGGCACTCGCAGCTGGTTATGTGGTTGTTGTGCCCGGTTGCCGTGGACGCGACAACAAGTCTGCCGACGGAACCTATTGTGGCAAGGCTCCTGCTGCTATCGTGGACCTGAAAGCTGCTGTGCGGTACATCCGTCACAACAAGGGTATTCTTCCAGGCAATGTGAATTGGATCGTTTCAACCGGTGTAAGTGCGGGGGGTGCAATGTCTGCATTATTGGGCGCATCGGGAAACAACCATTCATATGGACCATACCTCAAGGAGATCGGGGCTGCTGATACGAATGATGAAATCTTTGGAAGCTGCTGTTTTTGCCCAATCACCGACCTTGAACACGCTGACGGGGCTTATGAGTGGATGTATGGCGCTTTACCAACGAGGTCCGGCAATGTAGACCAGGAACTTTCAAAGCAGCTGAAAGAGTTGTTTAGCAAGTACCAGGCATCCCTTAACCTGAAAGGCAAAAATGGATTTGGCCCGATCACCGCAGAAAACTACGACAAGTACCTCCTGCAATATTACATTTTCCCATCCGCCAATAAATTTCTTAAAGAATTGACAGAAGAAAAACGTAACGAATACCTCGGAAATAACAAATGGATCACCTGGAAAGCCAATACCGCCACCTTTGTTTTTGCCGATTATGTAGCCCATGTTGGCAGGATGAAGGGGCTTCCGGCTTTTGACGATTTCGACAAGAAGCAGCCAGAGCCAGGTGAGTTCGGCAACAAAACTACCGATTCAAGGCATTTTACCGATTACAGCCTTCAACATTCCACGGGAGACAAGAATGCAAAGATTGACAGCGAATTGCAAGCATTGGTAAATCAGATGAATGCAATGTATTTCATCGGGCAGAACGATGCAGGATGTGCGAAAAACTGGTGGTTGCGCCAGGGTGCGGCAGACAACCACACCTCACAGACCGTTATGGCCAATCTGGCCACAAGCCTCGAAAACCAGAATAAAAATGTGAACACCTTCCTTTATTGGGATGCCGGTCATGGTGCAGACCAGGATGCTGAGGAAATGATCGCATGGATTGGGAAGATTACAGGATTTAGGAAATGAAGGAATGAAAGAATGAAGGAATGAAAATTTGAAAATGGGTTAATTTGAAAATTTGAAGATGTCATATCTTGTCAACTCATTAAAATACAAATTATTACAGAATATTGTGGTTATAAATACCAAGTCAATTTCATAGCATATTCAATACTCGTAGGAGTTAAATTATTGTCGTCCGGTTAGTTGGCGGCGTGAGCGAATAGGTTTCCATAAAGAAATATTCCTTACGCCGCTTTTACGTAGGCTAAAAATTACATCGAACTCCTGTTTTTATCCCATAGAAAATGTTGTATGTCCCATTCATTCAAGTTCTTGCTGAAAACAATACCATGGAAACAATTTATGTTTGAACGACTCCCCCTTTACCAAAAGGGGGGGAGGGGGGATTTGGGAGTAATAACAAGATATACAGAATGATATACAAAATTGAATTCCATTTCAATGCATGCCTTCCACCTTTCCCTTCAATCCATTTTCTCGAATACGATTTAATAATTACTTTTGCATTATGAAAGTAAGGTTATCTTATAGTTCCTTAGTAATCATTACTTTCGTGATTGTTTCATCCATTGGTAAAATCCAGAAGTTATGATCCTTCACTATCTGAAATCATTTTTGATCAGCATAAAAAAGAACCGCTTTTTCTATGCCATCAACCTGACAGGATTCCTTGCCGGTTTTCTCCTGCTTACGATTATCGTCACATTTGTTTATCAGGAGTTTAGCTTCGACCGGTTTCACCAAAATGGAAAGAACATTTATCGCATCCATTCGGGCGGTTACGGTGTTACGCCCCTTTGCTTCGGAGAAAAGTTAAAAAACCAGCTCCCTGAAATGACAGGACTGGTCCGGTTTAATGGCACGGACCTAACTGCCATTTCCAAGGGTGTCGAGGTGAAGATTGGCAAAACCTTCTATACAGATGCTGAGCTGTTCCAGATTTTTTCATTCAAATTAATATCCGGTGATGCGGCTACCGTTCTGAAAGATCCTTTCACGATCGTGATCAACCGGTCAACGGCCCTAAAATTATTTGGAAAGCCATCCCCGATAGGCGAAACGATCACGGATAAAAAAGGGGTCACTTATACCGTAACAGGAATCATGGAGGATATTCCCTACAATTCACATATTCAAGCCAATGCAATTGTGTCGATTGAAACGCTCCGGCACAATGGCGATGAAAGTACCTTCAATTGCGGGAATTGGAATAACCTCACTTTTGTAAGGTTGACCGAAAACGCCAATGTAAACGATTTCGAAACAAAAATCAACATGATCCTTGCGGACTCAAGGATGGGAACGAGCGAAGGGAAATTCGTTTTGAAACTGGAACCTTTAAAGGATGTCTATTTTGATGGTGAAAACAATAAGTTCGACGGATGTCCGCACGGGAACCTTCAAACGGTTTTGTTGTATCTTGCGATTTCCATTCTGATCCTGTTTATCGTCATTATCAACTATATCAACTTATCGACGGCTATATCGGGAAGCAGGATGAAGGAGATCTCAATTCGAAAGGTTAACGGTGCCGACCGTAACCATATTATTGGACAGATTCTGCTCGAATCGATCGGGATAGCAATAGTATCTTATTTCATCGCCTTGTTGATCATCGGATTGCTCCTGCCACAACTGAGCAGTTTGTTGAACCTTCCTGTTTCGGCAACATTCGACAGGTCAACTTTGTACCTTTGGTACTTTGCAGGAATCCTTCTGATCGGCATAGTTACAGGACTGATTCCCGGTATCTTTTTGTCAAGAATCAACGAAATAAAGGCATTGAAAGATGAAACCATTTTCAATTCACGTGGTATCCAGCGAAAGTTGTTGCTTGTGTTCCAATTGACCATTGTTGTTGTGATGCTGAATACCACCTTCGTGATCAGGAAACAGATTGCCTATTTTTTGGAGAAAGATATGGGTTTTAGGGTCGATAATGTGATTGTTTCGGAGTTGGACCCTTTGCTGGAGGGGAAATACGAGTTGTTAAAAAACAGCCTGATAAAAATTCCCAATGTTGAAAGTGTCGCCTTTTCCAATGGGACAATGGGTGAGAGTTATTCCAAATCACCGCAAACCTTGGGTGACGTTTCAAAAATATGCAATATGTATTCAATTGATTCAGAATATATTGTATTTTACAATCTGAAACTGAAATTTGGGAGAGGATTTTCATCCGATCTGAAAACAGATGACAATTGTTGTGTGGTCAATGAAGAAACCTGTAAAACCTTCGGTGCAGAAAACCTTGTTGGGCAGTCGTTGGGCAAAAGGGAGGTCATTGGGGTTGTTTATAATTTCAATTTTGCATCGCTGCACAACAAGATAGAACCGTTGGTCATGAAATATGGTCCAGGAAAAATCGTTCAGATCCGGATTTCAGCGCAAAATCAACCGAAGACAATCAGTTCTATCCTAAATACCTATAAAAGTATTTCTCCCGGTTTCGATTCCAACTATTCATTCCTGGGCGACAGGATTAAAAAGCTATACAAACCGGAACTGGACTTAAAAGCCAGCTTTGAAGTCTATTCGTTCATTACCTTTGTGATTGCATTGCTTGGCCTTTTCGGGCTGACCCTGTTTTTATTGAAGAAGAAAACCAAAGAGATGAGCGTCCGAAAATTGCATGGGGCAACGCTGACCGATACCTTTAAACTACTTTCCAAAGAACAGATTGTAATTGCCATTGTTTCCAACCTGATTGGTCTGCCTTTATCCTTGTACACAATGAATCAGTGGCTTGTCAATTTTCAATACAAAGTCGATATTGGTTATTCCCTTTTTCTGAAAACCTTCATCATTACAATTGTTTTTACCCTTTTGGCTGTTTCATTCCTGATCGTCAAAACGCACCGGATGAATTTGGTTAGGACGTTGAAAAGGGAATAGTATTTAATGGTTAGCACTTAATATATTAAGACGGTCTTCTCTATGAATTGTCATTGCGAACGAGCAAATTGATTTACAATGGTTTGCAGTATCGAAATGCGAGTGCGGCAATCCCATGTTTGAAGCAAGTTTAAAACATTGGTTTTTGGATGGTGCTTCTTAATTTGAGATTGCTTTGGAGTGCAGCTTATACTGGTTTCAAAGGGTGATCTGTTCCGCACTCCGCGCGATGACAAGTCCTGAATGGGAAAGTGCTTTAACATTGTTTGTGTCATTCCCAAAACATTTAAAACTTGGTGGAGCAATCCAAACTTTCGAAAACATTTCAAAATCCGTCCGCAGTCCCTTCCCCGTATGGGAAACCCCCGTTAATAACCCTAGGTTAGCAGTCCCGAAACAAAGCCCTGTCAATGAGCAAATGCCTTCTGGACGGTGCCACCCGGGGAGAATGGACCGCGCCACCCAGGGTAACGACACGACTTCAGAAATCCTCCACGATCAAAGGCTCAGAAGGGTAAAACTCGCTTCTGACGGAGATAAAAAGCCCGTTGTTATAACCAAATCCAAACTTCAGGTTGAACCTAATTGGAAATTAAATGTGGGTTTGTTAAACCATATGAAATTGCTCTTAACTGATGATACACAGTGGAATTATTTCTTAGATTTGCAAGTAGAATGCCCCTGTTAAACAAACTATCAGTTGATCAACATATAAATGAAATTACATATACCGGATTTTCTCAACAACATTAAGTTTGAATATAAAATCACGTTCAGCTATTTTATATTTGGCTTATTGTGGATTCTGTTTTCTGACAAAATACTTGACCTGCTAGTGACGGATGAAAGTCTGTTAACTGAATTTCAAACATTTAAAGGCATTTTTTTCATTATTGTTACTACCGGTTTTTTGTACCTGCTTGTTAAAGGGCATATGCAGAAATTAAGGATTGCCCATGAAATTACTCAGAAAAATGATGCAAGATACCGAAATACGCTCTATCAGATGTTGGAAGGGTGCCAGATCATTGGGTTCGACTGGAAATACATCTATCTGAACCGTTCAGCCGAGATTCACAACCGCAGGTCGAACAATGAATTGCTTGGCAACCGGTATCAGGATATGTGGCCGGGGATAGAGGAAACTGAGGTGTTCAATACCATTAAGCAGTCCCTCGAAACAAGGGTTCCCAATCATTTCGAAAACCAATTTGTATTTCCGGATGGAAGCCAGGGATGGTTCGATCTGAGTATCCAACCGGTTCCTGAAGGGGTATTTATATTATCTATTGATATTTCCGAACGCAAGCTCAAGGAAGAACAATTGTACCAAAGCGAATTCAGGTTCAGTAAACTGTGGGAAAATGGTCCTTTCGGATTGATGATGGTGGACCAGGAATTCCAGGATATCAATGTGAATCCCATGTTCTGCAAAATCCTGGGATACAGTGAAGCAGAACTTCAGCAATTAAAATTTAAAGACATATCCCATCCGGATGATATGGTCAAAGTCATACCCAATATCAGGAAGCTGATAAATAGAGAAATATCAGTTTACAAAACAGAAAAACGCTTTATCCGTAAAGACGGGAAGGTGATTTGGGGAGCGTTGACAGTAACAGCAAACTACGATAACGAAGGACAATTTCTTTATAACCTTGCTATTGTAGAGGATATAAGCAGGCGAAAGCTGGCTGAATTAAAATTAAAGGAAGCACTTGACGTCACTTCTTCTATTATAAAAAATTCGCCAATAGCAATTGTTGTAACTGATTCAACAGGGATTGTTACCGTTTGGAGCGAATCGGCTGAAAGAATGTTTGGATGGAAACAGGAAGAGGTCACTGGACAAAGAAACCGGGTTTTCCGTTCGGACCGGTTTGATGAAATTCAAAAATTACGAACCATGGTTTTTGAAGGAGATACCCTAAATAATTATGAAACAGAGTTTATCACAAAAAGTGGTTCTTTATTGAAAGTGGAACTTTCTGCTTCACCGTTTCGTGATGGCCATGGCAATATTGTAGGAATTCTTTCTATGGCAAGAGATATTACAGGTGAGAAGAAAATCCTCCACGATTTGAAAATTGCCAAAGAAGAAGCAGAAGAAAACAAAATTAAACTGGACGTTGCACTTTCCAGCTTGACTGATGCCATTTTTATTTCAGATACAGAAGGACGGTTTATCGATTTCAATGAATCCTTTGCCACCTTCCATAAATTTAAAAACAAAGAGGAATGTGCCAAGACCTTCGCTGAATATCCTGAATTCCTGGAAGTTTACTTGTCAACCGGAGAATTGGCACCCCTCGATAAGTGGGCGGTTCCAAGAGCACTTAGGGGCGAAATTGCCCAAAATGAAGTTTACACCCTTAGGCGCAAAGATACCGGGGAAGCCTGGGTCGGAAGTTATAGTTTTGCTCCGGTCCGCGACAAGGGCGGTACAATTATCGGTTCGGTTGTCGCCGGACGTGATATTACTGAACAAAAACAAATAGAAGAAAAGATCCGTCAAAAGGATCTGGAATTCAAAAAGCTCTCCGCCAATGTTCCCGACCTGATTTTTCAATTTACGAGAAGACCCGATGGGTCCTATTGTGTGCCGATTGCTTCCGAAGGCATACGGAATATATTTGGCTGTTCACCTGAAGATGTGTTGGATGACTTTGGTCCGATAGGCAGGGTCATTTATTCCGAAGATGCAGAGCGTGTAATCAACGACATTGAGTATTCGGCAGAGCATCTGACCTATTTTACCTGTGAATTTAGGGTACACATACCTGGCCGCGAAATCCAATGGATCTACTCCAATTCGACGCCTGAAAGACTGCCTGATGGCAGCATAACATGGTATGGCTTTGATGTTGACATCACCCATAAAAAACTGGTTGAAGAAGCCCTGAAGGAAAAGAGCTCAAAGCTTGAACTGGCTATGCAGACTGCAAATATGGCATGGTGGGAAATGGACATCCACTCTGGAATGGTAACATTCGACAATCATAAAGCTGAAATGCTGGGTTATTCCCCTGAAGAGTTTAAGCATTATACCGATTTCACTGAATTGATTCATCCAGAAGATTTAGATAAGTCAATGATTTCGATGAAGAGGCATATTAATGGATTATCAGATAAATATGAAGTTGAATACCGCATAAAAACCTATTCGGGAGAATACAAGTGGTTTTATGATATAGGGGCTATTGTTAAAAGGGACTTGAATGGGGCACCTTTGAATGTAATTGGGTTTGTTATTGATATTACCTGGCGGAAACAGGTTGAGAATGATTTGAGGTATAATGAAGCGCTTTTGATGGAAGTTGGAAGGATAGCGCAGGTTGGTGGATGGGAATTCGATCCGGTTTCTGGTCAGTCAACCTGGACTGAACAAGTTGCGCTGATCCATGATCTGGACCCCAAAACACCAGCATCGGTTTCATTGAGCCTTAATTATTATGCCGATCAGTCAAAGCCGATCATTGAAAAAGCTTTTCAGGAAGCGGTTGGGGCAGCAAAACCGTATGACCTTGAATTGGAGATTGTTTCTGCAAAAGGGATCTCTAAATGGGTGAGGACCATCGGTCATCCTATCGTTGAAAATGGGAAGGTAATCAGGGTATTTGGCTCTTTTCAGGATATCACCGAACGAAAACTTGCCGAGGAGGAAGTCAGGATATTGAACGAAACGCTCGAACAAAAGGTCATGGAGCGCACATTCCAGCTCGAAGCAGCCAATAAAGAACTGGAAGCGTTTAGCTATTCGGTATCACATGATCTGAGAGCACCTCTTCGCCATATCAACGGTTATGTTGAATTACTGAATGAGCGGTTTCAAGATAATTTGCCCGAAAAGGCCGTTCATTATCTGGATATCATTACAAATGCTGCAAAACAGATGGGAACGCTAATCGATGACCTGCTTCAATTTTCAAGGACCGGACGGCAGGAGTTGCACAAAGCAAAGTTTGATATGGATGTTTTGATTAACGAAGTACTTGAAAAAATTGAACCGGATACAAGAAACAGGAATATAGTTTGGACGGTGCAGAAATTGCCAGTGGTATTTGGCGATTACTCCCTGCTAAACAGGTTTGGGTAAACCTTCTGGACAATGCAGTTAAATATACAAAGTTTAAAGATCCAGCAGAAATAGCCATAGAAGTTAGGGAAGAGAAGGAAAATTTCGTATTTTGCGTTCGCGATAATGGGGTGGGTTTCGACATGAAATACGCAAATAAACTGTTTGGGGTGTTTCAACGCCTCCATTCCCAGACCGATTTTGAGGGGACAGGAATCGGCTTGGCCAATGTTCAACGCATTATACACAAACACAATGGGAATATATGGGTGGAAGCGGAGCTGAACAAAGGGGCAAAATTCTTTTTTAAATTACCAAAAAACCAGGAGGACTAACAATGATAGATTTGAAAACCATTTTATTGTCTGAGGACAATCCACAGGATGCGGAACTGACCATCGAGGCTCTAAAGGAGCATAACCTTGCAAACCAGGTTGTTGTAGTTGGTGATGGAGTGGAGGTCATGGAATACCTGAATTATAAAGGTCAATTCAAAAACCGGAAGAAAGGCAATCCCTCTGTGTTGTTGCTTGATATCAAAATGCCCCGAATGGACGGTATTGAAGTTTTGGCGGCGATCCGTGCGAATGAAAAATTCAAGACCCTTGCTGTCGTCATGTTGACTTCATCGCGTGAAGAACCAGACTTGAAACGATGTTATGACCTGGGGGTGAATGCATATGTGGTAAAACCTGTAAACTTCAAGGATTTTATTGAAGCAGTGAAACACATTGGCATCTTTTGGGCCATACTGAACGAACAACCCCAATATGATTAATTGATGAACGAAAAAAATAAGATTGAAGGCATTGAGCTCAAGATACTTGTGCTGGAAGATTCACCGATCGACTTTGAATTGATCCAGGAACAATTGGCTGATGCGGGGTACATTTTGGATGTAACCCACGTTGAAAATGAAGCTGGGTTTAACCTTTCATTACACGAAAATAGTTACGACATTATCTTGTCCGATTTTAGATTGCCTGGTTTTGATGCATTTGGTGCCCTGCAAATCAGCAAGGAGATTTGCCCGGATACACCGTTTATTTGTATTTCAGGTTCCATCGGAGAAGAAACTGCTATTGAATTGCTTAAGTTGGGTGCAGTTGATTATGTTTTGAAAGATAGGCCGGAAAGGCTGCCTTTTGCCGTAAAACGGGCGTTGGATGAGGCAAAAGAAAAAGAGGACCATCAAAAAGCAGCGAAAGCTTTACAGGAGAGCGAACATCGTTTCAAGACAGTTTCAGAAGATGCACAGGAATGGATATGGGAAGTTGACAAAGATGGGTTGTACACCTATGCAAGCCCTGTTTGTCAGTCATTGTTAGGTTATTCCTCAGATGAACTTGTCGGTCAAAAATACTTTTATGATTTCTTCCTTCCTGAAAAAAAAGAAGAGTTAAGAAAGGCTGCCTTTGAAGTTTTCTCCAGGAGAGATTCATTCAGACATTTTGAGAACCCAAACATTCACAAGGATGGGCATATATTGATTCTGACCACAAGCGGCAGTCCCATCATTGATGATAAAGGGAATGTCATGGGATATCGTGGTGTTGATGCAGATACCACAGAGAGAAAAAAGATGCTTGAAGAATTGGTTTTTGCCAAAGAAAAAGCCGAAGAAAGCGATCGGTTGAAGACAGCGTTTATCAACAATATCTCGCACGAAATCAGGACCCCGTTGAATGGGATCATTGGTTTCGGCCGATTTCTTGTCGAACCTGATCTTTCGGATGAGAAAAGGAAAGAGTATTTTGCCATCCTTGAGAAATCGGGCAACCGACTGATGAATACCGTTTCAGATTATATGGACATGGCCAGGATTGTATCGGATACCATGGAAGTACACAAAAAAGAGTTTTTGCTGCGGCCTTTATTTGAAGGTATCATTGAAAATACATGGCATTTGTGTTCTGAAAATAAAATTGGTTTTGAGGCAGTCATCCCAACTGAACCTATTGACATAACCCTCTATTCCGACAGTGCATTGATCAGGAGGATATTAAGCATCCTAATTGACAATGCCTTGAAATTTACGAAGCAAGGGTGCATAACATGTGGTTACCGGATTGCCTTGGGTTTCCTTGAATTTTTTGTTAAGGACACAGGCACCGGAGTAGCACCCGATAAACTGGCGGTAATTTTTGACATCTTCTCACAAGAGGATTATTCGACCACACGACGGTTCGAAGGCAGTGGTTTGGGGCTAAGTATTGCCAAAGGTTTGCTTAAATTGCTTGGAGGGGTCATTCAGGTGGTTTCTGAAAAGGGGAAGGGTTCCACCTTTACTTTTACTGTTCCATATCAGGTTCCAATCGTGCCAGAAAAGCCTTCCATCGTAAAGACAATCGGGTCAACAGACATTAAAAAGCTGGTGGTGCTTATTGCCGAAGACGAGGAGTCAAACTATCAGTACATGGATATCGTATTGAGTAAGATTGGGTGCAAATATATACATGTTGTGAATGGTGCCGAGGCAGTAAAAATATGTAAAGGCAACGAAACAATTGGCCTCGTGCTGATGGATATTAAAATGCCGGTCATGAATGGGCTTGAAGCGACCCAACTGATCCATGAATTCAGGCCTGAACTGCCGATAATTGCCATTACGGCTTATGCTCAAACCGGTGACGAAAATCATTTCCTGGCAGCCGGCTTCGATGACTATCTGGCAAAACCAGTTAAAAAAGACAAGCTTCAGGCGTTATTACAAAAGTACGCCTGAATTTAAATTGCTAATGAAATGATTTGACAGTAGTCCACCATCCTGTACGACATCCACGATCAACGTTCTGATTTATTATTTTGAACAAATTCCAACGTGAAAATTTGTAATCGATAAGAACTCCTGGAAAATGAAAATTTCATTAATAATCGCCACTTCTGCTTGTTTAATGTTAATGAGTTGCCTTCAGACGGAAGGTACACTCGACATCAAAGGGAAAATTATAGACGACGATACAAAAGAGTTGATTCCTTACAGGAAAGTGGTCATCCAGGGATTGGTATATGATGATACTGAAACAATCCCCACAGAGGCGGGACAGTTCCGCACCGATAGTAAAGGCAACTTTTCCTATACTTTGAAAAAAACGAAGGGGGCTTACTGGTACAATTTTATTTTTGTAGGTGATTCAACTTACTTCACTTCAACCCAGAAAATATCTCTTATGCAACTTGAGCAGAATGCAAAGTATTTATCTTTCCCCCTTCGCAAATTAACCGGGTTATCAATTAAGATTGAGCGGTTTACTAAAGTGCCGCTTTGTGATACGTTGTACGTTTCATGGGAATCGGATTATATCGATGGACGGTCCATCTACCCTCAAAGAGTCAACAACTTTGGTGTAGCACCGGTATTCGAATACCGATGGATCGGCGGAAACGTCAGGTCAGTAATAGATACAAAGGTATTTGCGAATAAGAGAACTCTAATTAGCTTTAAATTAAATAGATATGGAAATAAGAGGGAAGTGTTGGATACCGTTTTTTGCGCAAGGGATGTAAACAATACTTTTAGCTTTAAATATTAACATACGGTAAAAACACATAAAAACGATAATTAATTGCTAATTTTGACAAATGAGTATTGATAAAAAAGATGTTCAACCGTTAGGAGAGGTTTTTGGCTTCCCTATTGATAATGAGACAGAAAGGTCAAAACGTTATCGAACGAATAAATTATGCCCCTATAATAATATTGTATCCAATTGCACAAAAAACAGTATTGAGTTTCCTTTGGGAGTTTGCAGCTTAAACCACAAAGATAAACAGGTGATCATCTGTCCAATAAGATTCAGGGAAGATTGGACTATTATAAGTGATGCTGCAAGCTTTATTTTTAAAAGTAAAACTGCATGGACTCATGTCGGCGAAGTGAAGCTAAAGGATAAACATGGGAAATCAGCAGGCAACATTGATTACGTTTTAGTTTCTTATGACGACAGGGGTAGGGTATTGGATTTTGGGTCACTTGAAGTACAAGCTGTCTATATTTCGGGGAATTTGACTGGCCCTTTTACTGCTTATTTGGAAGAACCGTCTCCATTATTTACCTGGACAAAAGCTTTTAAATATCCTAAACCTGATTATCTGTCGTCCTCAAGAAAACGACTTATACCGCAAATAATTGCAAAGGGTTCTATTTTGAAGCAATGGAATAAGAAACAGGTAGTTGCATTACAATCAAGTTTCTACAATACATTAACCTCTCTACCAGAATTTGATAAAAACGAATCTGATTTTGCTTTTTTTCTTTACGATCTTGTTCCAGACAGAGTAACCAAGGTTCTATCGTTGAAACTGCAAAGGATTATTTATACGAAGTTTGAATATTTAACAGTGGCTTTTAGAAGTGATATTGATGAAATAGCATTTGGTAGTATTGCAAAAGATTTTGTACTAAATGATTTTATTCAAGAATTCCAAGAACTTGAGATTTATGGATAATCCAGAAATAATTTGCAAAAAACCATTCTCTCCATGCTTAAAAAATCACAAACAAAGGTGATTTTTCCTATTATTACTTTTGGTTTATTGAAAGAATATCTTGTTTCTGAGAAGGCTGAATTTATTGATTCAGAAGTTAAAAAAGCTTATCATAATGCGATATTTTTCATGCAAAATTTCATCGGACATAAATTGCATACTGGTGGTAAATATTATGATGCTTATCCAATAAGAAATCTGCCCAGATATGGAGTGTTGATCGTTAACGGCAAATCATTTGAATTAACTGAAATATTCAAGGAAAATGCAAAAGAGTTAGTTAATTGGCTTCCAGAAACAATCAAACAACATATTGATAAAAAAATCGGCCTAATACCCACATTAGGAAACAATCATGAAAGATTACAAATAGCAATTGATAAAAGTGAATTTCAGCGTTTTATTGAAGCAAATATTACCCTTAACCCTTCCAATTTTGAAGTATTTAGTTTTTCGATAATAAAGATTCATTTAGAAAAGTTTGCCTGTAAAATTTATCGTGATACAAGAACCTCTGCTCATGATAAAGGTGTTGATTTATCTACCAATTTTGGAGTAGTATATCAAATAAAAAAACTGCAACTATTTAATCTAAAAGCTGCGGAGGAAATATTTTCGGAAATAAAATTGAACTTTGATTCTGAAAGAATGAATGATGGAAAAGTAGTTTTAATTATTGATGCCATTTCAACGGATGTAAGGAATTATCTAATCAATATGAAAATTCAGTCAATTAGTAAAAATGAGATTCTTAGTATTTGCAACCAATTTTTAGAGGTTGAAGATAGAATGAAAGTTTTACGTGTCATTTATGATGAATATAGACGAGAGTACGAAAGCCAAATATAATTAGATGAAGAAATTACTGTCATAATCCCCCTCCATACCCATATTGATAGACCATGAACGATTATTTGAACTTACCTCAAATATCAAAGGGAAGTTTATGCTAACATATGATGATACAACTGAAATTCGACAACTTGCTGAGAAGTATAACCTACAGTACCGTTTAATACCAATGAAAACAACACTTCATTATAAAAAAAATGAAATCATTATTTCGGACAATTTTCGATGGTGGAAAGAAAACCTACCCTAACTATTTCCCAAGGTTATTACATTCATTACTAATATGTTCCATTAGAAATGGGATTCCAAGCCTGTTGTAATTGTTGGCGGTAAGCAGATTGTATTGAATGTATTCGATTGGAATTTCTTTGTTGAATGAACTGACAAACTCCTGAATTGCAACCTTGTTTTCGGTCGTATCGGTTACATTTGGCACCAAAGGAACCCTCACAATGATATTTTTGCCCGATCGAGCTAGAAAGGCAAAGTTTTCTTTGATGATTTCGTTTGACTGACCTGTAAAATGTTGATGTGTAATAGAATCAATGATTTTTAGATCTGCATACACAAGATCGGTAACCGGTGCAATCCGTTTGATTGTTTCCAGACTGGCAAACATCGAGGTTTCAATGGCGGTATGGATATTTTTATCCTTGCACCAACTCAGGATTTCAAAGGCAAAATCGGGCTGGAAAAGCGGTTCGCCTCCAGTTAATGTAACACCACCGCCCGATGAATTGTAAAATGCAATATCCCTTACAATTTCATTGAATACCTCCTCAAGTGAAGTAACCGTGCCAGTAAACTGGATCGCATTTGTCGGACAAACCTTCACACAATCTCCGCTTACCTTGCACCTTAAACGGTCGATCAATACATTTGGCCCATACTCACTGTTCATTTTCAGGGCTTCTTCGGGACAGGTGACCACACACCTGCTGCACGAGATGCAATCGCTCTGATTGAACCAGATCGAAATTTCAGAATCAATTCCCTCGGGGCTGTGGCACCAAACGCAGTTCAGCGGGCATCCCTTCAGGAAAACGAAAGTCCTGATCCCTGGGCCGTCCAGCACAGAGAAACGCTTGATTCTGAATATTTTCCCTTTAGTTCGAGCCATTCTTAATTTCTTCTGTAGAAGCTTAATTGTCAACATTGCTGTTTGCGTAACAGCAATCGGAAATGTCCCCCTTTTCCAAATCCATCGCAATCACACTGATATGGCTTCCACCGGTATCGGCTCCAAAGGCATATTTCTTCGTCATGTCCCAGACTTGTTATTGGTTTGAAATTCAAAAGTAGATAAATAACTCAAAAGAAAGATTTTAAAATTGCGGTTTACGCCACAAAGTTTCAAAAGTTGAAGATGATACCAAACAAAATTACAGCACTCTTACACTCATGACCTGTCATTGCGCGGAGTGCAGTACAATCTAAATTTGAAAGATAATCTTCTGCACGACAACTTGTTCCGATCCTTCGGAAAAGCAATCCCAAACTCAGAAGCACTATGCTAAAGACATTGTTTACTACAAAATAGAGTAAGTGATATTTCAGTCACTCCCTTAACTCTCCCGCGAGATACTTTCAAGTTACTTTCTTAAAAGCTTTTGATGTAAGGTCATCCGGTACGCCATCCGCTGTAACAAAGATACCGTAGAAAGTATTGAGCCATTTTTGGAATGCTTAAACTTTTTTTTGCCGTTCGAGCCCTGCTATTTATGCATTGAGTAATTGAGGAGCAAATAATGTCAGGAAG
>Ga0209083_1002220_pt1 | contig 19056 bp, 10 predicted proteins | sample AM7aDNAmetaG_FD_184132 | JGI IMG/M metagenome (GOLD analysis project Ga0209083, IMG submission 184132) | Freshwater microbial communities from Finland to study Microbial Dark Matter (Phase II) - AM7a DNA metaG (SPAdes) (version 3) | ecosystem: Environmental > Aquatic > Freshwater > Lake ...
AATTCCGTGGCATCTGTCGCCCCTGGTAATACTGGGGGAGCCTTCGCCTACCCGACGCCCAATACGACCGGCAACGCAAACTTTGATTCGGTGTTAAACCAGTGTAATTTTGACCTTGGTCCCAAGACGATTACACTCACTAACTTGGTGGCCGGCCACAATTATAGCGTCCTGCTCATCGGCTTGGATGTTCGTGGCGGGCTAGTCGCGGGCAGTGCCTCTGCACGGTTCGCCTATTTCCAAGATCCCGTTGTTCCGACGGATGTTTCATCCACGTTTCAAATGGGTGACTCTGTGTATGTGATGGCTTCGTTCCTGGCCCAGACGAATACCCAAAAAATCATTGAACAGTTGCCGACAGCCAACAATGGGAATATGAATGCGTTGGTGGTATATGATTTGTCGGCGGTGGTTGCACCGCCATCATCTCCGCACATCACCGCCATCCAGGTGAGCGGCACCGGGTTGACTCTGTCCGCCACGAACGGCACGGCGGGAGGTTCTTGGACATTGCTGCAAAGCGCAAACCTCGCCTTGCCTTTGAACCAATGGCAGACGAACATCACGGGCACTTTCGGTGGCAGCGGTAATCTGTCAACGAACCTTCTTAACACCGCCACCAACACGCAGGAATTTTACATCCTGAAGGTGCAATAATATCATTGCGACATCGCGTCCCGGACTCACCGTGTCTGGGACGCGAAACTATTGTGTGAATTGAGATATAGCTGCACGAACAAAGGCTTGCATCTTTGTTGAGGCAATGAGAAACGGGAAATCCAATGGGATAAGGCAAAAGCAGGATTTATGAAGTTCTTTTTCCAGATTACGGCCAGCCTAATGCTTATTACTTGTGTTAGCGGCGTAGAGATGGCTTTTGCACAAACCAACCAAGTGCCAGAGAATGCGCCCGCTGCGGAACGTCCAGCGGTCTGGGGCAAGCCGACAGAAACGCCGAACGACTCGTTGGTTTCGCCCGAAGTCGCGCCCGATGGCCGCGTTACTTTCCGCCTGTATGCGCCCGAGGCCAAGAATGTGTCGCTGCGCGTGAATAGCGATTTCCACGGGGGGATCCTCAAGTTTTTCAAAGCCACCAATGGCGTGTGGTGGGCCACGTCGGAGCCTGCTCCCGCCGGGGCCTATCGTTACAACTTCATTGTAGATGGATCCACCGTGCTTGATTGCCGCAATCCTAACACTTCGTCGGGCGTCAAATCGGTCCAGAGCGTCGTGGAGGTTTCCCGGGGAGCGGATGATCTTCAGGCGAACCAGCCCGGCATCGCGCACGGCACCCTCGCGACAGTTTACTACGATTCAACAGTCGCTGGGAACGGCCGCCGGATGCATATTTATCTGCCGCCCAATTACGAAAAAGGTGAAAAATATCCCGTCCTTTATCTCATTCATGGTGGCGGGGATAGCGATGAGTCCTGGCCCACTGCGGGCCGACCGAACTTCATACTTGATAATCTCATCGCGGCTGGTAAGGCCAAGCCCATGGTGATTGTGTTTCCAAATGGCAGCATCAACGGCAACCTGCAGCAGGTTAAAGATCCGGACCAAGATCCCTTCACCCCCGAACTGTTGACGGTCATCATTCCCTACATTGAGAGCCATTATCGCGTCTCCACGTCGCCGGACGACCGCGCCATCGGAGGTCTTTCGATGGGAGGCCACCAGACGTTCTACGCCGGACTGACGCATCCCCATTTGTTTCACTCTCTAGTCATCTTAAGCTCCGGTTTGCCCAACCAGAAGGAGTTCGAGAAAAAGTATGGCCCCACGCTCGCTAAAGATACGGCCCGGCTGAAACTGGTCTGGTATGGCTACGGAAGCCGCGATCTGGCGAAGCCAAATGCCCTGTCCACCATGAAGATGTTTGATCACTACGGCATCAAATACCAATCGGAAGAAGTTTCCGGTGGGACCCATGACTGGTCAACGTGGCGGTTCTGTCTTGGTCACTTTGCGCCGCTACTGTTCCGCTAAGAATTTTTTTATGCGCACGCTTATCTTTTCTTTGACTGCAGCTCTAGTTTTTACGGCCACCGGATTTGCTCGCGAAAGTTCGTCATTGGATGCCGGCTGGAAATTCAAGCAGGGCGAAATCACCAACGCGTCGTCGTCCAACTTCGATGATGCCAGTTGGTCTTCGGTGACACTGCCGCATTGCTGGGGCTGGGAGGAAGCGCAACAGGGAAAAAAGTTTTATCAAGGAGCGGGTTGGTATCGGCGCGAGTTGAACGTCACGCCGGAGTCGGGCAAACGTTATTTTCTGCGCTTCGAGGCGGCGAGCACGGTGGCGGATGTTTATTTGAACGGCCAATGGCTCGGCGAGCATCGCGGCGGCTTCGGCGCATTTGCTTTTGAAATCACCACCAATCTGGCCGCCAGCGGCGCGAACCAATTGGCCGTGCGCGTGAGCAATGCGCGGGCGGCGGATATTGCGCCCTTGAGCGGGGACTTTTCGGTTTACGGCGGCCTGTATCGTTCGGTGCATTTGCTGGTGACGGGTGAACAGAATTTCTCGCCGACAGATCACGGTTCGCCGGGCGTTGCTTGGTTGCAGACGAGTGTTTCGTCCACGCAGGCGGTGCTGGATGTGACGGCGCAGATTTCCGATGCCGCTAAAAAAAATCGACAGTTGACGCTCGTAGCCAGCGTGCGGGACGCCGATGGAAAACCAGTCGCCAGCAGCGAGCAAAAAATCTCGACGGCGGCCAGCATGACGGCGCCGTATCAGTTGCGGGTGAACGTGCCGCAACCGCATTTGTGGAATGGGCGCAAAGATCCTTACCTTTACCAAGCGGTGGTGGAATTGCGCACGGCCGAAGGCAACGTCGTGGATGTTGTCACGCAGCCGCAGGGCCTGCGCTATTATTCGGTGGATCCGGATAAAGGATTTTTTCTAAACGGCGTGTCGTATCATTTGCGCGGGGTGGACAAGCATCAGGATCGGTTCAACAAAGGCTGGGCGGTGACCGACGCGGATCTGGACGAGGATATGGCCTTGCTCAAAGAAATCGGCGCGACGGTGATTCGCTGCTCGCATTATCAACACAGCGATTACTTTTACAGCCTGTGCGACCGGGCGGGCATTTTGGTCTGGGCGGAAATTCCGCAGGTGAACGATATTGAGGACACGGCGGAATTCGCCGAAACATCGCGCAATCAATTGTTGGATTTGATCCGGCAGAATATCAATCATCCCTCCATATTCGTCTGGAGCTTGTTCAACGAAATTGGGAATGGGCACACGGACGATCCGCATCGCGAATTGCAGAATTTGAACAATCTGGCCCACAGCGAAGATCCCACGCGGCTCACCATTGGGGCGACGGATTCAAACAAGTTCCCCCAAATGAACAAAATTCCCGATCTGCTGGGTTGGAATATTTATCCGGGATGGTATAGCGGCAAGGATTCGCTGGCCAAGTTCGGCACCTGGCTGGACGCGCACCGTGAGACCAGCAGGAATGGCGGATTTTGCGTGAGCGAATATGGGGCCGGCGCGAATACCCGCCAGCATGAGAATGTGCTACAACAACCCAAAACCGGCGGACAATGGCATCCCGAGGAATGGCAGGCGATGGTTCATGAAAAGGACTGGGCGGCCATCAAGTCGCATCCGTTTGTCTGGGGCAGTTTTGTCTGGAACCTGTGCGACTTTGCGGTCGCCGGTCGTCATGAAGGTGGCCAACCGGGACTGAACGACAAGGGCTTGGTGACCTACGACCGCAAGATCCGCAAAGATGCGTTTTATTTTTACAAAGCCAACTGGTCGGATGAATCCATGGTTTATATCACCAGCAGTCGCTTCACCGAACGCACCAATGCGGTGACGGATATCAAAATTTATTCCAACGCCAAGCAGGCGGAGTGCCTGCTCAATGGTGTTTCCCAAGGCCAGCACGACAACGATGGCAACGGCGTCTTCGTCTGGAAAAATGTGACGCTGGCGCCGGGTGAAAATCGCATCCAAGCCCGCGCCGAACGCGCCGGCCAAAAGCTCAACGACGAATGCACGTGGATACTGAGGCCGTAAGCCGAAATTCCGACCCGCGTTGACTATTTACAATTTATGAACAAGTCATCCCTGCTTAATTTAGTCCAGCGTAGCCTTTCGTTGACGCTGCTTGCGTTGCCCATCTTGGCCACGGCCGCAAACGACTGGCAGCCGGTTCCCGACAAAATGATGACGCGTTGGGCGAAAGATGTGACGCCCAAAAATGTCTGGCCGGAATATCCGCGTCCGCAATTTGAACGCAAGAATTGGGAAAACCTGAACGGCTTGTGGGAATATGCCGTCACGCCGAAAGCCGCCGATCAGCCGACGAATTGGCAGGGCAAAATTCTCGTGCCGTTCGCGATCGAATCCACTTTGTCAGGCGTGGGCAAACCATTTTTGCCGGATCAGGCGTTGTGGTATCGGCGCACGGTTAAATTGAAACCGAAGGCCGACAACCGCGTGCTGCTGAATTTCGAGGCGGTGGATTATCAGACCACGGTCTGGGTCAATGGCCAGCCGGTCGGCGAACATATCGGCGGCAACACGGCATTCAGTTTTGACATCATTGCGGCCTTGAAGAAAGGCGACAACGAAATCGTCGTGCGCGTCTGGGATGCCACCGACGGCATACAGTTACGCGGCAAACAATCGCTGCAACCCGCTCGCATCTGGTATACGGCGGTTTCCGGCATCTGGCAGACGGTGTGGCTCGAAGAAGTGGCACCCACGCATCTGGCAGACGTGCAACTCACCACGACGATCAGCCCGGCCACCATCACCGTGACTCCAAACATTGTTGGCGCGACGACCAATGCCACGGTGCGCGTCACTGCTTCGTTGAAGGGCAAAAAGATTTCCACCGTTGAAGGCTCGGGTGAATTGAAGCTCGCGATTGCCGACGCCAAGTTGTGGTCGCCCGCGCATCCAAATCTTTACGACCTGCAAATTGATTTGCTGGACGCCAAGGGCAAGGTAATAGACTCCGTGAAATCCTACGCTGGCATCCGCGAAGTTGGAAAACAGCGCGATGCGAACGGCAACTGGCGTTTCACCTTGAACGGCGAGGAGATTTTTCATTTTGGTCCGCTCGATCAAGGTTGGTGGCCGGATGGTTTGCTCACACCGCCGTCGGATGCCGCGATGCGTTCGGACATTGATTTTCTGAAGGCCGCCGGCTTCAACATGATTCGCAAGCACATCAAAGTGGAACCTCGCCGCTACTACGCCTATTGTGACCGCGTTGGCATGTTGATGTGGCAGGACCAAGTCGCTTGCACAGGCAAATCATCCACCGGAACGAATTTGAGTCCCAAGTGGACCCGGCTCGCGCCGAATCCCGCCGATGCCGAATGGTCGGATGCGGATCACGCGGAATGGATGACAGAACTCAAGGCCATGATGGATGAATTGCACAACGAGCCGTGCATCGTCGTCTGGGTTCCGTTCAACGAAGCGTGGGGCCAGCATCGCAGCTTCGAGGTGGGCAATTGGGTGCAAACCTACGACCCAACGCGGCTCGTGAACATTGCCAGCGGCGGAAATTTCTGGCCCGTCGGCCAGGTGGCGGACAATCATAATTATCCCAATCCGTCGTTTCCATTCGAGCAAGAACGGTTCAACGATTATGTCAAAGTCGTCGGCGAATTTGGCGGACATGGATGGGTGGAACTGGGTCATGTGTGGAACGAAAAGAAACAGAATTGGGGCTACGGCGGGTTGCCCAAAACCAAAGATGAATATTTTGGCCGCTATGAAAAATCCATCGGCGTTCTCGCCGACCTCAAAGCCAAGGGCGTTTCCGGCGGCGTTTATACGCAGACAACCGATGTGGAAGGCGAACTCAACGGACTCATGACTTACGATCGCGCCATCATAAAAATTCCAGTCACCAAGCTGGCGGAATTGAGCCAGCAGCTGGGGCCGGAAATAAAACGCTAATCAACTAACCTTTGTGAGATTTATCCGTTTTCATTCGGCTGCCTCGCATCTACGGGCATGGCTCAAAATTAGCTTCCCCATCCTTTTTTTTACACCTGTCAGTTATTGCCCTGCGGCAACTGCCGCGCACCTGACTCCCGGTGTGCCGCTGCTGGTTTTACCGGGAACACCTTCGTCCGTAAAAATGGCGGTGGCGGATTTGCAGCGCGACTTGCAAAAAGTTCTCGGCCAGCCTTCGCCTTTTGTTGAGGACGTGAAGGAATTGCATGGTCGTCCGGCCATCGTGATCCTCGTGGACGGATCAACTCAACCCGCTTGGCATGAAGCGGCAGTCACGGGTCGCGAAGCCCACGGGATTCATGTGCGCGAGATTGACGGTCAAAGTTGCGTCGTGCTTGAAGGCGCTGATCCGCGTGGCGCAATTTACGCCATCTATTCTTTTTCAGATGAATTTCTCGGCGTGCCACCGCTGTGGTATTGGGCCGACTGGATTCCGACGCGGCGCGAGGCGATTGATGTTCCGGCGGATACAAACCGGGTTTTCCCGCCCGCCTATGTGCGCTGGCGCGCGTGGCTCAACAATGATTCTGACTTCCTTGAGCTGTGGCAAAAACGTTCGCCGGAAAACGACCACGCGATGCTTGAAACCGTGCTGCGCTTGAAATACAATACGTTTGAGATGGGGGGCATTGTCAATCTGCGGCCAGATGCCCCGCCGTATGCGGTGAATTCCGGAGCCGCCAAAGCCAATGCGCGCGGGCTGGTCATCACGCATCACCATACGTCGCCGCTTGGCTCGAATCTCACGAGCTGGGATGCTTTCTGGAAACGCCAGAGCAAGCCGGTTCCGCCGCTTTCCGTCACCAACATCGAGAATCTGAAAACGTTCTGGCGTTATCATGTCGAAGCGGCGCAGCGGGCCGGATTTGAAACGGTGTGGACGCTGGTGTTTCGCGGTTCCCACGACATTCCGTTCTGGGAAACTTTCAAAGATGCGCCGAAAAGTGACGCCGCGCGCGCACAGGTGATCAATCAAATGTTGCAGGCGGAAGCCGATGTGGTGAAGGAAGTCACCGGCAACCCCGCACCGAACCTGCGCACGACTTTTTACAATGAAAGCACGACGTTCCTCGCCGCTGGCCTTCTGCATCCGCCGACCGAGCCGATGCTCATCTGGAATTTTGTGTCCGCGCGCCGCGATCATTTCCCGACGGAAGATTTGCGCAACCTCAAGTCGCCGCCCGATCGCCTGATCGGATATTATCTTAATTTTCAATTTACCTCGACCGGCTCGCATCTCGCCCCGGCGGAAGGGCCGTGGAAAATGGCCGCCAATTACCGGATCGTGGACGCCACCGGCGCGCAGCCGCTCGCGTTCACGGTGGTCAACGCTGGCAACAATCGTGAGCATCTGACCGAACTCTCCGCCAACGCCGAGATGATGTGGCGGTTCAAAGAATTTGACGCCGACGCGTTCCTTGTGAATTTTTGCACGCGTTATTATGGAGCGGAACATGCGACGGAAATTGCCCGGCTCTATCACGACTACTATCAGGCTTATTGGAAACAGCACCGTGCCGACATCATCGGCTTTGATCGGCAATATATCTTCCAAGACGAACGTTACGCGCGCGCCACGGAAATGTTGCTCAATGACATGGCGGCAAACAAGTATCGCGCCAATCCGCTCGACGGCAATGCGCTGGACGATCCGAGCAAGGGCAGCGTCGGCTATTTCCGCGTGGAAGTTCAGCCGGGAGATATCAATCAGATTGGCGCGCTGCTTCGCGGCACTGCCGAGTCAGGCCAAAAATTCGCCGCAGTCGTAACTCGCGCAAACGCCCTCCTGCCATTTACGGGACAAGGGCGGATTTTCTTCAACGACAATCTCCTGACTCGGGCGCAAATCATGGTGGCCCTCAACACACTCCTCTATGAAACCACGCTGGCCTATCAAGCGCATGACTCCCGTGACGCCCGGCACCTGCGTCTCGAATCCGCCCTCGCCGCCGCCGATGCGGTTCAGGCTGCGCTCGACGAAACCAAGCATGGCTCGTTTGACAAATGGTATGATAGCGACCGTGTCTTTGGCCTGAAGGGTCTCCGTGCGAGCCTAAAAATGGAATTAGACCGCACACATTAAACTGACGGCGGGTTCAACTTCCTTGGAACCTTAAAGTAAGTTTAAGCGTGCTTTCATCACAAAACTGCGCCTGCAGATTCAATCCCAACATTTCGGCAAACGCCTGACTTACCGCCAGCCCCAGCCCGCAATGGTCGCCGCCGGTGCGGGATTTGTCTTTTCGCCAAAGACGTTCAAATAGGTGCGGTACATCGGCGGCATTCAAATCGTGAACCGTGTTACTAACGGTTAGTTCCACCACGTCGCTTTGCCAATTGATTTTCATCTGACCATTTTGAGGCGCATATTCAACCGCATTGGAAAACAAATTCGTCAGAATGGCGCGAAACAAAGTCCGGTCGGTATGAATAATCGCGTCCGGCGGCACTTGGAGGTGAATGATGAGTTGTTTCGCCTTTGCCTTGTTGGCAAACGGCTGCCAAACCGTCTCCACGAGCGGGGCAATTGCGACTAATTCCAAATGAAGTGAGATCATTCCATTCTCGCAGCGGGCCAATTCCAACAACCGCGTGACCATGGCTTCCATCTGCAAGGCGATGTTGAGAGTCTCGCGATGTTTTTCCGTCGCCCCACCGTCGGGCCAGGCCAGTTCAACTTCCGCCAGCGTCCGCAGTTCAGCCAGGGGTGTGCGCAGTTCGTGGGCGAGGTCGGCACTGAAACGGCGCTCCCGTTCAAAGGAACTTTCCAAGCGGCCAAGCAAATCATTGAGCCGGGTGGCAATGGGGCGAAGTTCTTGCGGCAATGAATCAACCGGGAATCGAATTTGCAACGAATCAGCGGTGATGACCGCAGCTTGTCGCGCCAGTTGATCCAATGGAGCATGACCACGGCGCAGGCAAAATTTCACCAATGGCACAGTGGTTATTAGCGTTAGCAACCCGGTCACCACCAGCACCAAGGCCAGGATGTCCAATGTCCGGTTCATTGCCTGACGGTCAGCCGCCACCACCACCATGACTTCGAGTGGAGCCACTGACCCGGCATTTTCATCTTCGGATTTCGGCGTGAACCGCAAGCCGATGGCTCGACCGGCATGGCCAGCGGGCAGATTGAGATTCCAAAAGGAAGGTGCAATCGGTAAAACCGAAGGACGCGGCAGATCGGTGCCACCTAACGATTCCGAGCGGGCGCACAGCGTGCCATTGGTCTGCCAGACTTCATAAAATTGATGGGTGGCATCATGGTTGAGTTGCTGGAAAAAAGCGTTGGAACTTTCGACCCGAACGCCTTCGGACGATTGCTCGGTCAGCGCCATGATCGCCAGCGCCTTCGCCTGCAGACTGGCATCAAATTCGGTGAACAATGCCACGCGGGTGAAAAAATAAATCGCCGTGCAGCTCAGCACCAGTAACAGCCCAAAGCCAAGCAGGAGCATGAGCGTGAGTTGTTGGCGGATGGATTTCATGACGGTTCTTTGAGCATGTATCCCAGACCACGTTTGGTATGAATGAGTTGCGGACTTCCCGTGTTTTCTAATTTTTTACGCAAGGTGCAAATGGCGGAATCCACCGCATTGCTCATCAGATCGGCCGATTCGTTGTAGATATGCGTTTCAATCTCGCTGCGGGTGACAATCTGGCCGCGTCGCAAGGCCAGATACTCCAGTAACCGGAATTCACGGGCGGTCAATTCCAAAGCCTGCCCGGCACACATCACTGCGTGCGCCGTCAGGTCGATTTTCAGATCGGCAATTTCGACATAATTTGTTTTGGAATCATAATGGCGACGACAAAGGGCTTGGACTCGCGCCAGCAGTTCCTGCAAGGCGAACGGCTTGACCAAGTAATCGTCCGCTCCCAGTTGAAGACCATCCACGCGATCAGCCACCGTGTCTTTGGCGGTAAGCAGCAGGATGGGCGTTCGCCGGCCTTGCTGACGAAGCCGACGCAATAAAGTCAGGCCGTCCAGCTTGGGTAGCATGATGTCGAGAACGATCGCGTCGTAATCATTTGATTCAGCCTGCCAAAGCCCGTCCGCACCATCCCCGCTTGTGTCCACGGTATAGCCCGACTTGCGCAAGGCTTTGCCAATGGACATTTGCAGCCGTGATGAATCTTCCACCAAAAGAACGCGCATGAGTGAGGTTAAAGGACTATTGCCAATTGTTGAAATCTTTTTGCCGCAGCAGCCGCCAGTGGTGCCGCAACTTTTACGTTTCCGTCGGCGTCAACGATCCAAGACCGGGTGACGAAATGCCGCCCGGTCTTGGATTTGATTCGACGTGATTTTGATTAATCCTTCTCTTCCTTTGAGCCTTTACCCTCACCCGCCTCGCCTGCTTCGCTAGATTCTTTGGTTTTAACCTGCTTTTTGGCTTGGGTGGCGTCCTCGGCGGCTTCCTTGGCCTGGTCGGCCGGCGTCTCGGTATCCACGGCAATAATTTCGCCGGTCTTCGCATCCACGGCAACTTCCTTGATGTTCTTGGAATTGGGGATCGTCAGGTCAAATGACCACAGCAACTTGCCGTTTTCCATTTCCAGTTCGCCATCCTTCACCACACCGTGGGGCACTTCCGCCAAAGCCAGCGTTTGCGCGGTGAACTTGCTGAGGTTGGCCTGCGCCAGCAATTCAGCCTGCGATGGTTCCGCCGCGCGGCTTGTGCTGCTGACCGCGACCAGTGCGGCAACCAGGATTCCGTTGATGATGATTTTATTTTTCATTTATTTATTTTCGTTATTTTTTCTTTTGCTTGTTTAACTGGCAACGCCAGTTGTTGAACTACGTGGGAGAATTTACCTGATTTTGATTATGCCAAGATTATGTGGTGGAAAAGGCAGATGAAATTTTTGTCATTTTGATAAGGCATGACGGTGTCGTCCAGGAAGCGTGAAGATTCCAAAACTGCTTTGAAATAGAAAGCGAACCAAAATCCAGATGTCAACTTGCTCAAACTCAAGCTGGCAATCTTTGCGTTGCAAAGCTCCTTCTCGCTTTACCGCCGCTACTCAATCGGCGGCAGTTCACGCAGCGTTCCAGACAACTCTTGATGGGCGGTCAGGTTGCTATCCGGAATGGCGACGATCGCCCACGGCTTGTCGGCAGCAACGGTCTTGAGTTCCCAAGTCACAATCTTTTCTTGGCCCGGCGTAAGCTTGACGGAGGCGGACGAAACGTCCGCTGTGCCGTTGAACGTCCGCAGTTCGATTTTGTGACTGCCCGCGCCGCGCAGCCTTGCCTCAATTAGCACTTCACCATTTTTCGGAGCGCTGGCGCTGAGAACCATGTCAATGGGATGGCTCAAGTCCGCAACTTCGTAACGCCCGCCCGCCAAGAGCGAGAGATGCGAGAAAGTGTTGCCGGACGAAATCCTGTATTCGCCGGGCGGCAGCGTCCGAGTGAATTTGCCGGCAGACAAATAAATGACCGCGCCCGTGCGGGCTTCCCGCAACTCGGTGTCCGCCGTCGCCACTCCGAAAATTTGCGCTGGCATCGCCACCGACGCGAGGCTGAACAGCAACCGGCTCACCGGCACAACCCACATTTCTTTGTAAGTCGCGCGGTTTTCCGCCGGCCAATAGGGACTGTCGTTTCGCGAATCCATTCCCACCGGCAGCGCACCGACCAGATTGCGTGTGCAGTAGGCGAACAGCGGCTGATAGTCGTAGCCTTCGCCATACATCAAGCTCTGCGAAAATGGATTGCCGCCGAGCACCCACTGCAATTGCAGGCGCACGAGATCCTGCGTTTCGCGGTTGTTGCGAAGCAGCGCTCCCGAGGCCATGGAAGCCGTGGCAGCCATGTGAACGGCGGTGTTGCCGTGGAACAGATTGTCATTCCAGATGGGAAAGACCCGCAGGCGATAGTCTTCGGTGAGGCGCGTGCCATCGTTGAATTGTTTCAACGCTTCCTCCTGTTTTTTGCCCTCCAAATTGTCGAACTCGCTCCGACGCCAGATGGAATTTGGAATCAGGCAAAACGGCGCAGAAATTGCCGTGCCTGGTTCCTGAAAATATTCGGATTGCAGCAGCGCGGCACCATACCAATCCATCCACGCCGGATGGTTCGGGAAAGTATCGCATAAGGCGCGCAACGCCATCGCTGGAGCTTCTTCAAAACTCGAATGCTTTTCATGCACCGGATGGTTCCGCTTCGTGCTGGTGTAGAAATAGCCGGTGAGCGGCAACCCGTCCACGAAGCTCTGTTCCTGACATTGGATCAGCAACTTTCCGAACCGCACCGCCTGCTCGGCGTAAAAATGTTTTCCGGTGGCGCGGTATAATTCAACCGAGGCCAGCGTGCCATAGGCGGCTTCGTCCACCGTGGTATTCAACCAGTTGGTGCGGTGCTGGAGCGTGGCTGCAAAATCTTCCTCGGCTGCTTTCAGGCTGGCGGTCGCGCGCTGCGGATCGGTCGCTTTCAGGAGCCGGGCCGCATCCGCTGCGGTGGTGCAAAATACGAAATTTTCAAAGGCAATATTTTGCGCCGGCACGACCATGTCGTCCACCGTGCCGACTTTGTTGTCGGTGTAATATCGCATCCGCGCCCAAGTGATCCGATAGCCGCCGCCGAAGCGGGTTTTCAACAGCCAGTCGAGTCCCCAACTCGCCTCTTCCAGCAAACGCTTCTGCAAATCCGGGCGAATGCCTTTTTGCTGCAATTGCTCGTAGATTTGCAGCATGGCATAGGTGGCCCCGCCGGTGCGGAACGAACCTTGCGAAAGATCGCCGGCATCATGCCAGCCGCCATTGATGATTTTCGTCTGGCCGTTGTATGTTCCCTGCCAGTCTTGATGGCAAACATGGTGAATACCGGGGACATCAAAACCGCAGCGCTGGCCGTAATAAAAGTTCAGCGCCTTCTCAATCACACCAAGCCAGATGTGGTCGGCGATGGCGAAAGGCTTGCCGGTGGCCGCGCCGGAGCGTAGAAAATATTCCCCCGGTTTGGTGAATGAACTGAAATCGAGAACCTTGAACTGGCCGCGCTTGTTTGCGGTGTCGCGCACCGGAAAGGTCGCGACGGTTTTTCCGCTGGCGGCATCCACGAGTTCGAATTGCGAACCAGCAGAACTTCCGGCAAAAGCCAGTTTCTGTTCCGTCGGACGGTAGCCTATATGTTGGTAGGCAATTTTGCCCAGCGCGATTTGCCAACCTTCATACGGCTCCGCATCCACGCGATCCACTGTGATCCGTTCGAAGTCGTAAGTGACGATGCCTTCATCCTCCGGCCCGTGACCCGTCAGCGTCGCGCCTACGTTGAACGCGGTAACGCGATCACGCTTGAGCTCCGGAATCTCCCAGACGACGCGGTTCCATTCGCCCGGCTTGAGATCCTGCACGACATGGGTGGCCACCGGATCCAATGCGCCGTGCGGAGCGCCCTCGCAATTGAAACTCAGTTGAAGCGAATAGATCGGCATCGTGGTTGGATGGACATACACCCAAAACGCAATCCGATTGAAACGGCTCCAGTCCTGAGGCTCGTCGAAATTGAGACGCATCTCCGTGCTACCACCTTGTTGAGCGGTGAAAGTGCCGTTCTTCTGGTTGGCGCGGAGATACTCTTCGTCGCGCAAAGACGTTTGAAAACGCAGCGACCGTTGATCATCTTTGGCGCGCTCGCTGGTATAAGACATCTTACCAATGCCAGACACGCTCCAATCGCGGTTAGTCTCCATGTCATCCACGATCATCGAGTCATAGACCGGTTTGGAAACGTAGCGGGCATCGAGGGAGTTTTCATACGACGCGGTGAGCAGCGCCCGGTGCGGCCACGCCGAACTGCTTTTTTTCTGGGCAGCGCAACCTGCAACCAAAAATAAACCCACAGCACTTATCGTCAGGATTATGTGTCTCATAATTATTTTCTTTCTGACGAAACCAAGCTTCTCAACCGTTGAGCAAGGGAGTTTGTTTTTTCTGCGTCGCCCATTTTGTGCGCTGCGCGGGTGAAGGAGAATTGCTTTTTGTCACAGTGATTATACCAGCATATTGCCAAGCAGTTAGGCTGGGGTCGAGGGTCAATTTTTGACGGCTTGTTGCCTGTATTCGGATTGAATTAAATCGCGGGCTTTGATATAAATTTATCTGAATGCAAAAAACGTCAGCCAAACAAATGCGATTGTCCTGTCGTATCTGTGCCGCTTGCGTTTATGTCTGCGTTTGCCTCCTGTTTGGTGTGGTAGCGGTAAGTGCGGCTGAAAATTCCACCGATTTAATTTCCATCGCTGATTTCCAAAAGATGGTTGCCGGCAGCAATGGCAAAATTCAGTCATTCCACGTTGAAGGAATCGTGCGCGCGGTTGTTCGGCCACGAAAGGTAATCGCCTTGGAGGATCGTTCGGCAGCGGTTTTGATCGAGCTGCCAACACTGGATGACGCGGTTTGCGTTGGAGTAAGAGTCAGTGTCGAAGGTAAAAATTGTTCGCTGGTGCAGGGCCGATTTTATACGCAACTCGGCACGGCACCGGTGGTGGACAATGATGGCCTGCATGAATCCAGATTGAGATCGGGGAGAGTTTTTCTAGAAGCGGGTCGGCAACCGATTCATCTGGAATGGTTCAATAGTCTTGGTGCCTCCGTGCTGGAAGTGCAATGGCAGGGACCCGGCATCAAGCGCCAAAAGGTTCCTGACACGGTGCTGTGGCACAAGCCCATGGGCGTTTCCAATGCGCGTGAATTTGAACCCGGTCTTAATTTCGCAGCGTATAACGGAGACGACATATATTCTTTGTCCGGTTTCAAGTTTGCCAATCCGGTCACAATGGGCATCGCGACTAATTTTGATTTATCTTGTAGCGCGCGCGCCGAAAACACCGCGCTGGTTTTCGACGGCTACATGGAAATTTCCAAGCCCGGCACCTACACATTTTATGTGAAATCGGATGATGGTGCCATTCTCCGCGTCGGGGAACTGAAAATCTCGTGTAAAGTTCTGGCTTCGTCAGATCAACTGGTTCCCTCTGAAAAATCAGATTGGTTGTCGGATAACTTGGGTGACCAATGGGGCAGTTTGGAGGGTGAAGTCGTTTTTGCCAGCAAAGATCAACGCAATCTTGAAATGACGCTTGCGGGCAAGTCGGGGCGAGTGCCCGTTACGGTTATGGAAGGCTTGGATTTATTTTCGACCAACCTGATGCACCGCCCAATTCGCGTGGCGGGAATCCATGAGTATTTGCATAATCCAGAAGAGAAGAAGCTCGCTCGCATCATCGTTCCGAGCGCAAATCAGGTTGAGATTATTGATTCTCAAAATGAAGGCGAGCGAAAGTTGTCCACCAATGATTTGCTGACCACGGTTGCCAAAGTGCGCGAACTAAAATCGGACGAGGTTGCGTTGGGCATTCCGGTCAAGATTCAAGGGGTCGTCATCGGCGCCTGGCCAAATGACAGCTTCAATAACTTTAAGTTGGTGTTGTGCGACGCGACCGGCGGCATTTCCGTCCATTTTGGCGTCCCGCAAGGGTGGGCGGATCAGCCGCAAATTGGCGAACTGTTGGACATTGAAGGCGTCACCATTCCGGGGCAGTTTGTGCCGGCCATTCAGGCGCGCAAGATAACAAGGTTGGGAAATGCGCCGATGCCAGAACCGGTTCGACCGACTTGGGATGAACTGATGAATGGCAGTCTGGATTGTAATTACGTTGAAATCCAAGGGGTGCTTGCGGCGGTCTCCACCAACGAGCTGACCTTGCTGACGCGGGATGGGAAAATCATCTTGGATCAGACCGACGCACGTCCGCTGCCACAGATGCCAGCCGCCGGCGGGTCGTTGGTGGGCAGCGTGGTGCGGCTTCGTGGCGGGTTCAGCAGTGAATGGGACGCGGTCGCGCGGAAGGTCATTAGCGGACGATTTTATTTAATTCACGCACTGATGAGTGTGGAATCCCCAATCCCTACGGATCATTTTTCCATACCCGCCAACAGAGTAAGGGATCTGCTTTGGTATGATGCCCACGCCAGTGGCCTGCAAAGAATCAAAGTGGCGGGACAAGTCATTTTTGCGCGCCCGGGAGAATGTTTTGCCTTAGATCATAATGTCGGGTTTCGAATTCTTACGGCCGGGCCGGGATCGTTCCAGGCTGGCGACTTGATTGAAGCCGTGGGTTTTCCCAAGGTGGGCGGGGCTTCGCCGTTTCTGGAGGAGGGCATAATTCGAAAGCTGGGACAGGCTCCACTCCCGCTTCCAATCAAGCTTTCTGGCGAAGACCTGCACAGTCTGCTGCACGATTCCGCGCTGATTCAAGTGACAGCCACATTGATCAATTACACCGTGCGTCCGGACGGCCAAATTCTGGAATTGCGTGCCGGGCAGACCCATTTTGAGGCTAGGTTAAATTTAAGCTCCGGGCCACCGCTGACGTTGACCATCGGTAGCCGGCTGCAATTAACGGGGGTTTACGCCGTCCTGAACGCGGATCATATTGGGGCGCGAACGGATCCGTTTGAACTTTTGCTAAACAGCCCAGAGGACGTGAGCGTAATCGAGTTGCCGCCCTGGTGGACGATCCGGCGGGCGCTCGGCGTGGCGGCCGGTCTAGGTGGAGCCCTCGGTCTGGCCGTTGTTTGGGCGGCATTACTCCGGCGGAAAGTAGAAGTGCGAACCACGCAATTAAAAAAGGAAATCGAAGGCCGGCAGCAGGTGGAACGGCAACGGCTAATGGAGCAGGAACGAACCCGCGTGGCGCAGGACCTGCACGATGAACTTGGGGCCGGACTCACCGAGATGAGCCTGCTCGGATCACTCGCCAGAAGACCGGATGTTCCGGCGGATGAAAAGGAACGCTACCTTGATCAGCTCACGAAATCAGCCCGTTCGCTGGTCACCGGCCTGGATGAAATCGTCTGGGCCATCAACCCACACTACGACTCAATCGGATCCATCGCCACTTACTTTTCGTTTTATGCCGAGGAGTTTTTGAATTTGGCGAACATCACTTGCCGGTTACAGGTGGCTGAATCGCTGCCAAAAATTCAACTAGATTCCCAGATTCGCCACGCTTTTTTTCTTGCCTTTAAGGAGGCGTTGAACAATGTTGTGCGCCATTCCGGTGCCAGCGAAGTCACGCTCAAAATTGACATGGTTGAACAACAACTCAACATTTCCATTGCTGACAATGGTTGCGGATTTGAATGTGGTTCGGCCAATCCAGGCAGCGATGGGCTATCAGGGATGCACGAGCGGCTCCAGAAACTTGGCGGCGTTTGCGACATCACCAGCCAGCCCGGCCAAGGCACGACGGTCGAGTTTCGTTTGAGCATCACGGCGGCCCCGCTCACTCCGTAGCCGTATGATGTCGGCGCAATTTAGACACACCTCACATGATTAAAATCGCCATCGTTGAAGACAGCAAGGCCACCCGCGAAGGGCTGGAGCGGATTGTCAATTTGTCGCCGGATTATAAGTGTGTTTGCGCCTGCACGACGGCGGAGGATGCCTTGCGGCTGTTGCCGCAGCATCAGCCTGAAATTGTGCTAATGGACATTCAACTGCCCGGCATGTCCGGCATCGAGTGCGTAGTCCGCTTGAAAGAACTGCTCCCGGACGTGCAAGTGATTATGCTCACCGTCTATGCGGATCCCGACCGGATTTTCAGTGCCATCCGTGCTGGGGCCAGCGGTTACCTGCTCAAACGCTCGGCCACGGAACGACTATTCCAAGCCATTCGCGAGGTTCAAGCCGGCGGCGCTCCCATGAGCGGGGCGATTGCCAGCAAAGTTTTTGGCTATTTTCAGGGTCAAACAAATTCCAGAACTGAAGCGGAACAACTTTCCACCCGCGAACGTGAAATCTTGGAGTTAATCATCGCCGGCTTGTCCAATAAGGAAATTGCCGGCCGCCTCAGAATGTCCGTTTTAACCCTGCGCTGGCATTTGAAACAAATCTACAAAAAACTCCACGTCCATTCCCGTGTAGAAGTTGTTCTGAAATTTCGTCCGAGCGCGTAGTCATCCCCCTCAAAACACCCCACTTGTGGGGCTGGTCAGCCGTCAGATATGAGGTAGCTTATTGGAAGTTCCAATGACTCATGTTTTTTAGAGACCACAAGTTGTGTCCGTGTCTACAGCATTAAACAATGGCCTTGTTTATGACGTTCAGCGCCCAAAATCAGTCAAGCCAACCCCTCAAAGCAAAAGTATTCTTTATGCAAACCCGTTACCCCAGTCAGTCAAATCTCCCCTGGCTGATGCTCGCTCTGGCGATTTCAGTTTTTTCCACCTACGGCGCATTCGCTGCTGCCGACACCTGGACGGGCGGAGCCAGTCCCAACGGGAATTGGAGCGCTGGCGGCAACTGGCTTGCCGGCATCGCCCCCTCGCCCTATGACTCGCTGACGTTTACAAACCAAACCGGCAGCGCTAAAACAGCCACCAATGATTTTGCCGCCGGAACGGCGTTCAATGGTATCACGTTTGGCGCTTCGACGGCAGGTTCGCCGTTCAAACTGGTCGGCAACAGCATTCTGCTTTCCGGCAATACCAATATCGTCACCATCGGCATCACCAACGCAACCAGTCTGGCAGAAACCGTGAGTAACAAGCTGATTTTGGATTGGGGTTATCATACATTTTACAGTCCAACGGCCGCGAGTTCTTTGAATCTTAATGGCACCATAGTGGCCAATCTGGGTGGCGTGGCTAACTTTGGCACGTCCAATGTGAATTCCACCGCCTATGTGCAGGATGGCACCGGCTTGATCGCTGGCCTCGGCGGCGTCGGCTTGATGGGAAATAGCAGCGCCAGCGCGAACGGCGGTTTTACAGGCTTGGCAACCGTCAGCAACGGGGTGGTTGTTCCCTACAATTCGTATTCCAGTGCCAACATATTGGCGGCCGCCGGCGCGATCGGGGTGGATGCCACCACCACGCTATCCACCGGGTTTATCAGTGGCGTCACCGTGACCTCGGTGGTGGTGGCTAGTGCCACCGGCATTCAAGTCGGGGCGGTCATGGGTGGAGCCGGCGTGCCGGCGGCCAGTGCCACTCCCGTCACCGTCACCGGCATTGCTGGAACCACGTTGACCGTG
>Ga0209083_1002222_pt1 | contig 19041 bp, 19 predicted proteins | sample AM7aDNAmetaG_FD_184132 | JGI IMG/M metagenome (GOLD analysis project Ga0209083, IMG submission 184132) | Freshwater microbial communities from Finland to study Microbial Dark Matter (Phase II) - AM7a DNA metaG (SPAdes) (version 3) | ecosystem: Environmental > Aquatic > Freshwater > Lake ...
CAGTGGTCGGCTAAAAATATTGAGCGCCATCTTAGGATACCAACATATATTGTAACAGATGATGCCGTTAACGATAATACACGGCACTTTACAGACGTTGGTAATGTAACTTGGCACAATCATAATCGTATGGATGCGTATCGTTTAAGCCCGTGGGACCGTACACTCGTTCTTGATGCTGATTATGTTGTTGCTAGCGACCAATTAAAAGTGCTGTTAGAGATTGATCAGGATTTTCTAGCACACCGCTGGGCATATGATGTCACCGGCTGTAACAACTTTGATGGATTAAATTCGTTTGGTAATAACCGCATGCCTATGTCATGGGCAACTGTAATGATGTTCCGCAAGAGTAAACACGCTGAATTAATTTTTGATTCAATGCAAATGATTAGAGACAACTGGACGCACTATAGAAATTTGTATAAAAGCACAACAGCAACCTATCGTAACGATCATGCTCTAAGTATTGCTCTGGGTATAGTTAACGGGCATACATTAGATCATAATAGCGTTCCTTGGGCATTGGCTAGTTTAACTCCAGAACATCGACTAACACAATTAGATCAAGACAGTTATAGAGTGGATTTTATTAATACAGAAAATCGCGCTCGTTGGATCGAATTGCGCCAAGATTTCCATGCCATGGGTAAACAACAACTAGGAGAGATTGTTGCTAGTAACAGCTGAACGAGGGTATCTTATACCGGCTATAGGTGATGTCTATGTTGCTTGTGCGCAGAAGTTATCTGACAGCATACATAAGTGGCATCCTAATGCAAATGTAACTATCTTAACAAAAGAAATGTTACCATATGGAGACCTAGGCGGGTATGCCAATGACTGGCAAGTGTTTACTGCTAGCCCGTATAGGCAGACTATTAAACTAGAAGCAGATATGATTTGTACCAGTCCTATTGATCATTGGTGGACATTACTAGAAAAACGCGATGTTGTTATTAGCCAAGGTGCAAGAGATTTTTATGATCAATCAGCTATATCAAGATATTATAGAAAAATATTTGATGAGAACAAGCTACCCGATGTGTATAACGCCATTACCTATTGGAGATTAAGTCACACTGCAAAAGAATTTTTTAATTTGGTACAAATGATATTTGAGCAATGGGATAGTTATAAAAAGATATTAAAATTTCCAGACGACGCACCAACAACAGACGTGGTATATGCTATAGCCGCACAGATTTTAGGACCAGAGCAGGTAACACTACCTGTTGGGCTTGGGCCTACCATTGTACATATGAAACGCTATATTAATCCTATACAAACAACAGACTGGACTCAAGAATTGGTTTGGGAAAATAATCCATTTAGAATTAACACCGTTGCACAATGGGGACTAGTACATTATCATGTTAAGGAGTGGCAGGCATGAGCGAAGAGTTGGTTGATCAATTGCGAACGCAATCCATGTGGGGCAATATACACAGGTTGGCAGAAAAAGATCCTGGGTTACAAGAGTTGTTAGATCGTGTTGTAATTTACTATAGGTTAAAATATGAGCAAAGAAGAAGATAAAATCAAGCATAGCACACGATTGCACAAAGATGATAATGCCATTAATAAGCAGGTTAAAATTGCCAAAGCACACGGTCTGCCTTTAGACAAGGCTCACGGGTTTGCTAAACAACACGCAATGGATTGCGGTAACCCCGAATGTGGACTATGTGGCAATCGTCGTAAGGTGTTTGGAGAAAAGACTGTGCAAGAAGAAAAGTTTGACAAACAATATCGAGCAGATCAACGGGCAAAGAATAATGACGCAGATGACTGAAGAAGAATTTTGGGCAGCCTTGCACAACCTGCCAGGTGCTGCCCCAATATTTTATAGACTGTATTATAATGACGATGGCTCTCCAATTATCTACAGCATGGAGGAATTACCAGGTAATTATATAGAAGTTGATCAACAGACGTATGTACTAGCATCGTTTAACGTCAGGGTAGTTGATGGTAAACTTGTACACATTAAGCCAGTGGTAACAGTTAAAAAATTACAACCTAGCAACTGTGGAACACCATGTGATCCTGGCGATGTGTGCATAGTAGTCAACCAGGATCAACCACATACAAAATGGACAATAGTAAACAATGAAATCATTTGACATAGCAGACTTAGACTGCATATACCTAACCTACGATGAACCTAACAAGGAAGAAAGTTGGGTCAAGATTAAGAACATGGTACCATGGGCCCGCCGTGTAGATGGTGTTAAAGGGTCAGACGCTGCCCACAAGGCCGCCGCTGATGCAAGTAGTACTGACCGTTTTGTTCTGATTGATGGCGACAATATTCCAGATGATAAATTCTTTAATCTTACACTTGACATTGCAGATGAAGATATTACTTGTGTGTATCGTTGGCGTGCCAAGAATTTTATCAATGGGTTAATGTATGGTAATGGTGGACTAAGCGTATGGTCAAAGGAATTTGTTTATGCTATGCGTACACACGAAGCAAGCGACGGCTCGGCTGAGAATGATGTAGAATTTTGTTTTTATTCTAACTACTATGCTATGCACGATTGCTACAGTACAACATATCCAAATGGATCAGCGTTCCAATCATGGAGAGCTGGGTTCCGTGAAGGTGTTAAGATGTGCTTAAACAAAGGTACTCGCCCCACAATTACAGAGTTTCAAGATCGTGTGCATCATCGTAATCTTGATCATTTAACTATTTGGCACAATATCGGCCGAGATGTTGATAACGGCATTTGGGCTATAGTGGGCGCTAGAATGGGCACTTACATGACTATGATTACCCCTACCTGGAATTACCTCCAGGTACAATCGTTTGATGCGTTGGAGGAACTATGGAATACAATAAAGGATAGCGATCCAGAAATACTAGCTGGGCGTATTGCAGAAGAGTTAGTTACACAGTTAGACTTGCCAATTAATATGCTAGGACCAGAAGAAAGTAAATTTTTTAAACATCATTATCGTAGCAATTGGCACAATCGTGGTGTGATGGTTAAAGAAATGGATGTCATTCGCGGCCAAGAAGGGTGGTAATGTCTATACTTGACAACATTGCAAATCAAGTTACTACCGAAAATAAAAATATTTTAATTTTGGGTGCACCGAGATCCGGCACACATGCGCTTGGTTCCATGCTGGCCAACAATTATAAGTTTAATTACCAAGGCGAAATTCTTAGAATTGACTCACGGTTTCCCTGGGAAAATGATTTAAAAATGCTAGAAAATCATTCTGGTATATCAGTTTCACAGGTGGTACAATATTCATCCAAAATCAAATTATCCAACTATATTAATAATTTAAAAAAACATATTATTATTATAAATCTCCGTCGCAGGAACAAATTGAAACAGTTTGCTAGCTGGGTATACTTTAATCGCTATCACAACGAAAGTACAGGATGGCATTCACAAACAATAGAATTTGACCAAAGTCTAGTGGGTAAGTTTACAATTACCTTGGAAGATATTGAGTTATTTTTAGTTGAGCAATTGATTGATTCGTACTATACTTCAGCATATACTTTATATTATGAAGATTTAATTTTTGACGGAGCTACTCAATCTAAAAATATTTATAAATTTGATATAACAACAATTTTTGCCAATTTGGATTTTGTAAAAAATCAATTAGACGATTGGGAGTATATAGATGAATAACAAGGGTGATGAAATTGTAAACGACTTTAAATCAAAGTTTTTAAACAGTGCTGAACAAATGAAGGAAAATCTTGGTCATTCTCTCTGCTTGGCCAAATGGAAACAAGTTAGCCTACACCTACCTACAGGGCTTAACAACTCGTGCTATCATCCGCCATTACACGCTATAGATGCTACGCTGTTAGTTGATAATCCTAGCGCACTACATAACACTCCTTATAAAAAGGAACAGCGTAGGATTATGCTTAAACAAGAACGACCCAGCGAGTGTAGCTATTGTTGGACCCAAGAGGACATGGGTAATCTATCCGACCGCCATTACCGGTCGGGCGAGACCTGGGCTGCTGATGCGTTTGACACAATAAAAAATTCAACCGGAGATGAAGATGTTACACCTAGCTATGTGGAGGTTAATTTTAATCATGCTTGTAACCTTAGTTGCTCTTATTGCAGTCCACAATTTAGCAGTACCTGGCAAGCCGAAGTGGATAAGTGGGGAGGCTATCCGACTAGCACCACTCATAACGATCCTAGTCATTTTACCGGACGTAATCGACCTATTCCGCTCCGCGAAGATAATCCCTACGTAGATGCATTTTGGGAGTGGTGGCCCACGCTATACCCGCAACTCAAACACTTCCGCATGACCGGAGGTGAGCCATTAATGGATAAAAATACCTACAAGGTATTTGACTATGTATTAGCGTTGCCTAATCCTGATTTGCATTTAAATGTTACTAGCAACTTTAGCGTAGAGCCCGAGTTATTTGAGAAGTACCTAGGCTATGTTAAGAAACTATGTAATACACAAATCGAACACTTTATGCAGTATGTTAGTTTAGATTCAGGTAGTCCTAGACATGCTGAATATATTAGACATGGGTTAAATTTTGGCCGCATGGCATTTAATGTTGAACAATACCTAACACAAATTCCTTATCGTAATAGTCTAACATTTATTATCACCATGAATAACCTAAGTGTACTTGGGTTACAATCACAGTTAGAATGGATTCTAGCACTACGCAAGGAGCACAGCACCACATATCAGCGTGTATGGTTTGACACTCCATTGTTACGACAACCTACATGGCAGAGTTTACAAATACTCCCTCCTAGTTATGCCGGCGTTCTAGAGCGTGTAGCAGATTGGATGGAGCTTAATTTAGAAACAGCAGAAGATCCATTCCACGGCTTTAAGGACTACGAAGTACAGCGTATGCGTCGGGACATAGACTGGATGCGTGACGGACAGAAGCTAGACCCTGCGATAGTTAATCGCAACAAAGCAGACTTCTATCGTTTTTTTAATGAAGCGGATTGCCGGCATGGCACCAACTTTTTAACTGCGTTTCCAGAAATGGCCAGCTGGTGGAAGGAGTGCGAGTACCATGCTCGGCAATCGTAAATTTGTAGTAGATAACTTTTGTGAAGTTGAAGAGCAATTATCTCCTATAGCAGATGATACTTTTTATGATTTAACCAAACATACTATAGTACCCAATGCCATTTATGTTATCGGGCGCCAACAGTTTACCGCTAATACATCATACATAAAACAGTTAATAGAAAATGATACTATAAAAGTTATATTTTCAAACCCAGCAGAAGGTGCCGATACGATGTATTGGCAATGCAAAATGCTAGGAATATATGAATTAGTTAAACAAGGAAAAATTTTAATTATAACTGGTGGGTATTTACCTCCAGATATGCCACATTTATACTATGAAAATTTTCTTACTAAAGTACTCGACTACGACGAAAACTTAACAGCCGCTGCAGAATATAAACAAACTAGTTCAAGTACTCGCCCGTACAAGTTTTTATTTTTAAATGGGCGTATGCGAACTCATAGAAAGTATCTGCTAGAAAGATTCAAATCAAGTGGATTACTTGATCAAAGTTTGTGGACGAATTTAGATCCTAGAACAACCAGTGGGTTTCGATATCTAGAATGGTATGAGCACGGCAATGAAAGTTTACCACAACATTACCCAAATCAAAAATTTACCTACGACTCTTTTCCAGTTAGATGCTTACCACCCGAATATGAAGTTAGTAGATATCAAACACAATCAACAATCGTCTCGGCAAATTCAAGCAGAGACTTGCATGTTAAACATCACTTGTTTAATAATGAATGGGGAGATATATATCTAGAATCAAAGCCCTACATTGATACTTACTTTAGCCTAGTAACAGAAACAGTATTTGATTACCAGTATACTTTTAGAACAGAAAAAATTTGGAAACCAATTGCAATAGGACACCCGTGGATAGTAGCCGGCAATGCTGGCTATTACAAAGATATGCATAATCTAGGTTTTAAAACATTTGGACAGTTTATTGATGAAAGTTTTGATTCAATTGAAAACCCGTTAGACCGTTGTGCAAGGATTAGCGAAGTAGTAGAAGATTTATGTCACCAGGATCTAAGCACATTTGTAACTGCTACCGCTGATATATGCGAGTATAATCAACAACACTTAGCAGAACTACAACCAAAAATTCGTAGCGAGCTACTTGCTAGATTTATTCAGTTTGTAAACGAGCACTACCCACAATGAAACTTACACAAGACACATTACCAAATTATTTTACCATTGCAGATCGCTATAGTAGCTGGCATCAAACTCCCACTAATACTTTTAATTTTATCGATCGCAACAGCGATATGTTAATTGTTACTGTCGGTGACAGTTGGACCTGGGGCAGTGATATCTCTGAAAATAATCACGACGACAATTTTAGAATAACGCACGTATATGGAAATGTATTGTCTGATGAATTAAAAACCGATTGGTTAAATTTAGGGTTGTCTGCCAGTAGTAATTTTTGGGCAACTGCAATGATTGAAGAACTAGGGCAACTAATACCACAGCTTGACTACCGATCAATTTATGTAATTTGTGTATTCACTGGTGCAGGCCGCTGGTTTAACACGCAGTATGATCGTTATATACACTACCCAACTTGGGTCCAAGATAATATTACTAAACCTAAAGATTACATTAAATTACCAATTAAATTTAATCAAGATTGTGTTAATAGAATTTATCAAGCCTTAAGTCCGTACGAGCATGTTATGATAAAATTTGGTACCAACTTTGTTGATCCAATTGGGCTTGAGTCTGTTCTGTTAGATCAGCGGTTGCTTCCGTGGTATCGGGTTATGGGTTGTTCAGATGATATTATATCTCCTATATGTATAGACGGTGTTAAGGCCCTATTAAGAATGCCAGAAGTTATTAAGAATTCCAAACAGTTGGATTTTTTTAAAGAATGGATGTTAGATGTTATTCCAGTGGCAGAACGAAGAAACAATATGCTTAAAGATCCTGCTAAATTTAGAAACTATCATCCATTAAAAGATGGACATCGGCAATGGGCCGAATATCTATATACCCGACTCAACATAGATTAAATATAGTATCTTACAAAATCCCTTCCGAAAGTAATAAACAATGATAACAGTTATAGGAACAACCTTCCCAGAATCGTGGCAATACGGCCCAGAAGAAATTGACATATTCAATTCAACCGCAGAACAAATCAAACAGCACTTTCCAGAACAAAAGAATCTACTAATTAATACTACTTGGTTTGGTCCTGGATTTATTAATAACAATAATAACTGGACTCGAGTTAACGAACTAATTAACAACGGCGATTCATATGATAATTTATTTCTATTATCTGTAATAGATCCTATGTATCTAAGAGATCAGGATGTTGAAACAATACAAACAGGATTACATATTCAAAATACCTATTTAATAGGCATGTATGCCGACAGCCCATTTGAATGGAACTTCCATTCGTTTATTACTGCACAAAAAAGTCCGGCGTACACCGAAGAAGAAATATCACCAACCATATTTGATAAAGCATTTTTATTATATCAACGAAAACCACGGCCACATCGATTAGAGTTAACAAAAAGATTAATTAAAGAGAATTTGCTTGAGCGTGGCATAGTAACATTAGGGTCAAACGACAATCACGATTATGATTGGACCGAGGGCGACGAGATACCTATAGTGTTAACCATTGACGATGATCCGGCTGATTATAAACACAACGGCAAGCACGATGAATTTAGTGGCATTCCAAACGACTTAGTAACACTAGGTCGGTTAGACATATGGCGAACATGCTTACTTAATGTAGTAAGCGAAACCGAATTTGACTCTTGGAAACCCAGATTCATTACAGAAAAGATGTGGAAGCCGATTATAGGATTGCGCCCGTTTTTAATACACGGACAAACAAGCATATATCAGTGGTTAAGGAATAACGGATTTAAAACGTTTAATCACCATTGGGGGCATATCAATGTTGAAACTAATCCAGATGTTCACGCAACCACAGTAGAAGTATTACGGTATCTTGCGGCTAAAACTAATGCCGAACTTATGGATTTGTATACAGCAATGTTACCTGACATACAGTTCAATCGAGTTCGGTATTACGAATTTGCCAAAGAGCAACAGTATAAAACAAAGAATCTATTTCAATAAATCTTTGCAAAATTTCTATTAATGTGTTATAATAACATATGAATGATTTGGAATTTAAACAACAAATTTTAGACACAAAAAGTGCCAGCTTCTGTGCGGCCAAATGGTACAATGCTACCATCTGGTTAGGATCGGGACAGACAACCAGTTGCCACCACCCCCCGGCACACAGTATAGATCGAGAAGCTATTAAAGCTAATCCTAGTGCTATACATAATACAATAGAAAAGAAAATAGATCGATTAAACATGCAGTTAGGCAACCGCCCTAAAGGTTGTGAGTACTGCTGGAAGATCGAAGACATGGGTCGCGATGCTGTTAGTGACCGTGTGTATAAAAGTAAAATTTACCCTATAGAGGCCCTCAATGAAGCATATCAAACTCCACATCAAGCTGATGTCAATCTTCGCACACTCGAAATCGCATTCGATCGCACTTGCCAATTCGCTTGTAGCTATTGTAACCCTGCTTTCTCTAGCACATGGGTTAAAGACATACAACGCAACGGTCCCTATGAGCGCCTGGTGTCTGATGGGCGTAACCACTTTACTCATGATCACAGTAGCAGTCAACTATACCGCTTTGGCGAAGTTAATCCCTACAGTGAAGCGTTCTTTGCATGGTGGGAGTCAGACCTCCACCAAACACTCCAAGAGCTAAGAGTAACAGGTGGTGAGCCACTAATGTCGGGCGAAACTTGGAAGTTGCTAGATTGGTTTAAAAACAACCGAGGAAAGTCGCAGACTAAACTAGCCATTAATAGCAATCTAGGTGAAGGTGTTGACTTAGATCGTTTGTTAACGGCTACACAAGGTACTCCGTTAGACTTGTACACTAGCATGGAAAGTGTGGGCACAGAAGCGGAATATATACGCGACGGACTCAACTATTCTAAGTGGGTAATGAATATGATCAAGCTAATGACCAGCGGTCAACTTCGTGGACTGCATGTCATGTGTACTATCAACGCACTATGCCTAGATACCCTGCCCGAGTTGTTAACTGTGTTTATGCGATGGAAACAAGAGTACGGGCAAGATTTTCCTAACTTTACCTTAAATATACTACGCTTTCCTAGTTTTCAAAGCCCCTTAGTTTTACCCGAACATATACGCACACAGCACAGAGTTCAACTGGAGCAGTGGCTAGATCAATGGGGTTTAGATCCCTTACTACAAGAACACGAGCGCCATCATGTTGAACGCTTAATCGACTACTTGGATGTAGTTAAAACTCCGCATAGCGACTCCTTTGATATGCCAAATCTACACAACGATTTTAAACAGTTCTACTCGCAATACGATCTGCGTCGTAATAAGAACTTTAGCAAGACATTTCCAAAATTAAAAGAATGGTATAATGACATACAAGTATAACAGCACCGACTTAGTTAAGCCCACAGAGCTTACAGATCGGGAGGAATTCTTGTTAAAGGATTCCAAAACATTCTGCATCTACCCGTGGATACACTTACATGCTTATCCTACAGGCGAAGCATATCCCTGTTGCCATTCAGAAATGGCCTATCCAGTGGGCAACTGTCATTTTAAGACTTTAGAGGAAATCTATCGCGATGCACCTATGCAAGGTCTAAGAGACGATATGTTAAATGAAAGACCAAACCCAGCCTGCGGTCGTTGTTATGAACAAGAAGAGTCGGGTTTCTTTAGTGGCCGCAAGAGTGCTAACAAACACCACGGACATCATATTAAGCGCATCAATGATGGCAAGTTTAAAATGAGCTATTGGGACATACGCTTCTCTAATTTGTGTAATCTAAGTTGCCGTAGTTGCGGACATATCTTTAGTAGCAGCTGGTATGCAGATCAAGCAAAATTAGCCGGTGGCAATTGGCGAGAACAAAATCAAGCCTTAAACTATGCAGGTCGTACCAGCACAGACATGTGGGAACAGCTTATACCACACTTAGACTATGTAGAGCAAATATACTTTGCTGGTGGGGAACCATTAATGATGGAAGAACACTATAATATTCTAGATGAACTAGAACGCAGAGGCCGATTTGATGTACGCTTAATATACAATACTAACTTTACACAGACCAAACTAAAAGATCGAGTAGTGTTTGATTACTGGCGCAAGTTTGACAGTGTAGCGGTAGGTGCTAGTTTAGACGCTATGGGCCCTAGAGCAGAGTATATCCGTAAGGGCACCAATTGGGACCAAGTAGAACGAAATCGAGAGCTAATGATGACAGTATGCCCAAAAGTAGACTTTTATGTAAGCCCTACACTAAGTGTCATGAATGCACTACACTTACCAGACTTTCATAGAGCATGGGTTAACCGAGGGTTGATCAACCCACAAGATTTGAATGTAAACATACTACAAGACCCGGCATACCTGCGTGTAGACATAGCCCCTATTAAGTATAAGCAACGCATACGCATAGCCTACGATGAGCATTTAGAGTGGCTACGCCCATTGGATCCGTTACAGCGAGCAACAGTAGGGTTTGAAAGTGCTATTAAATTTATGATGTCCACAGATAACTCAGCATTATTACCCAAATTTTGGGCAAAGACTCTAGAGTTAGATTCTATAAGAAAAGAAAACATACTAGAAGTAATACCAGAATTGGCCGCTATACAACTATGAACATACCACACGATCGATTCTGCGTACTACCATGGATTAGCTTAGAAACTAGCCCTATAGGCACAGTGCGCCCTTGTTGTCTAGCTGAAGACGAACTAGTAGATAATTCTGGAGATAAGTTTAATCTAGTCCAAGCCAAGTTCGACACTATACAAAATAGTCATAGTATGCAAAAGTTACGACAAGAGTTCATTGATCAAAAGCAACCACAGACATGTCGTAAGTGCTGGCGTGAAGAACGGGCAGGTCGTACCAGCAAGCGTATGCATACTCTAGACAGACTCAAGCATATGTTAGACCATGAAACAGACTGGACTATAGATGCTAAACCTTTAATGTTCCTGGACTTAAAGCTGGGCAATATATGTAACTTAAAGTGCCGTATATGTGGATCATGGAGTTCAAGTACATTTGCCACAGAAGAGTTGGCCAACCTTCATGCCACAGAAGATCGGAAGGCCAACCATCATTATCAGATGCTTCGCCAAGGTGCATGGCCCCGTGAAAACCCCACATTTTGGACAGAAATAGATCAAGTAGTAGATCAGATTAAGTATATAGAGTTTACCGGTGGCGAGCCCTTTATGATTCAAGAGCACTTTAACATGCTACAGGGACTAGTCAATCGAGGCCAGGCTAGCCGCATAGAGATCCACTATAACACCAACGGAACACAGTATCCAGAAGGTGCAGAAAAAATATGGTCTCACTTTAAACTAGTAGAGATAGCATTTAGTATAGATGATGTAGGCGCACGATTTGAGTATCAGCGATCTAATGCTGTATGGACAGAAGTAGCGGCTAACATAGCTAGATTTAAACAGTTAAGAGACCAATATCCTAATATACGCTTACAGGTATGCAGCACTGTTAATGTGTTTAATGTCTACTACTTAGAGGAACTGGCCCGTTGGAACTACAGCCAAGGATTTGACTACATCTACTGGAATATGATGCACGAAGCCTACTACTTTAGTATTAGTACCTTACCCGAGCGAGCCAAGGCTGCTATCACTACCCAACTACGCAGCTGCGGGAGCGTCAGCGACGCAGCGCAGCAGGAGTTCAATCGCATAGTAGACTTTATGAACGCAGGTGTCGGTTTAGACGGTTCAAATATGCGTAGAGAAATAGCCAACTTAGACCGCCGTCGGAGTCAAGATCTTAGGGCCGTAGAACCAGAGTTTGCAGCATTAATAGAATATAATGGACCCGATTAAACCTAAATTAATCATTAATGCTGCAGATAGAGTAGCATTCCACCATGATTGTTTACAACCTATGCTGGCCCAGTATTTTAACATTATCAACTATGAAGACGGGGTCAACTACCCAGCTAAAGAATGCACTGTAATAACACACGGCATCGTTAATCGCACCTGGTATCGAGACCTAGTCAATGCAGGCGCTGGATTAATATTGGATGCATTATGGGAGCACCATGTTGCTGCCAAGTTATCAGAACAACACCTGGGACAAGAATTAGTGTTGTCTGCCAAAAATTACTTTTGGGTTAACGAATATTACCTACATTGTCAAGAAGGTTACAACAGTTATCAGCCCAACAGACATGTTCAACACCTGGCGCTCTTGCCCATTGGACAGACAAAACCACATCGCCGACAACTATTAACAGCCCTGGGCCCAACACTGGATCGTATTGTATACAGTCAAGCGGATCAGGGTAGATACTTACCAGGTGATATGCCCTCGTCGGACGGTAGATTTGATCGCTATTTTAACCCAGCCTGGTACGACAGCACTTATTTTAGTATAGTATCAGAAACTACTACCTATAGTAAATACAGTTTACATGTAACAGAAAAAACATTTAAACCCATATCATACCGTCATCCCTTTGTAGTGTTTGGGCAAACAGGTACACTGGCATACTTGCATGAGCTAGGGTTTGAAACCTTCGAAAACTTATTTGATGAAAGCTACGACCTAGTAGAAGACCAACCCACACGACTAGCTCAGATTGTAGATAATGTTCAAAACTTTAAAGAAACGGCATATGACCCATTAACCCTGTCCAAGCTAGAGCATAACCACAACTTGTTTTACAATGCTGATAGAGTTCAACAAATGTTTATTAACGACATCATTACGCCAATATTAGACTATGTCAACAAAACCTGAACTGTTGTGCATGGCACCGTGGACGCACACATACCTTAGTCCGCAGACTGAACGCAGAATGTGCTGTGCTAGCCGTGAACCTGCACAGAGCTTTGAGCAGTATATAGACTCAAGTTCTGGCTCTGGCACCTACACGCCAATGACCTTAGATGAACATTGGAATAGTGAACATATGCGAAGTGTACGCTTAAGAATGCTAGCGGGAGAGACTTTACCCGAGTGCGATGTATGTAACTCTAAATTACTCAACACCGACGTTTACCGCTCGTATTTTGATCGCTTGTTCGGTAGTAAATATACAGAGGTACTTGAGTCTACTGACAGTACTGGGGCTACTACTATGCAGCCGGTTAGTTGGGATTACCGTTTTAGTAATCTATGCAACTTTAAATGCCGTATGTGTGGTGACATGTTGTCGAGTGCGTGGGAGTCAGAACAACGCACACACAATATGATTGACTGGGCAAATCCAAAAAATAATTGGATGATTCCAGAAATTAAGGACGAAATTACTGCGTTTCAAGACAGCCAAATCGAAGAAGAGTTCGCGCTAGCTGTAGAAGAACACCGTGTTGAAGAAGTATATTGGGTAGGCGGAGAGCCCTTAATGTACGAACAGCACTGGCGTTATATGCAACGCATTATCGAACTAGGTGATGGCCCTAAAGTCTATGCTAGATATAACACCAATCTCAGCCGCTGTAATTATCGTGGTATTGACCTTTTCACTGATATTCTTGATCACGTACGAGATTATCAGATATGTGCTAGCCTCGACGGAACGGGAGAAATTGGGGAATACATTAGAACAGGTCTCAGATACGATCAGTGGCTTGAAAACTTCCGTCAAGCAGTTACGCACCGACGTCACAGCCGCCAAGTCAGAATTGATTTTACCCTTACTTTGCCGGGACTGTTTGAAGTTGAACGCATTGTGCGATTATCACAAGAATACGATACAGAAATCCTGGCAAAAGTAGTATTTGCATTTACACCAGACATTATAATGAGTCCATTGGCTCTGCCCAGATATATACTAGATCGCAAGGTTGATGAGCTTACTGCTATATTACCCGACGGTGCTCTTAAAGACCTTGTACTCCAACTAAAAAACCGCCCCACATTCGAGGAACAATGGCCCACAGAATATCCGGCAGGTATGGTCAGAGGTAAGACTCGGATACTACAGCTAGAAAATATACGCAATGACTCGTATACCCTAGCGGATATACTAAAAGAAGATAAGGAAATATATGACTGGTACACGAACATTACTTGATCAAATTGAATTAGATCTAAAGAACGATGCAACTGGCGACATTATTACAGTATACATTGATGCGTATGCGAGTTCATTGGGCCGTAAGTGGTTGGCAGCATTAAACGACTTAATAAGAAAACAGTATCATCTTGAAAAGAACTACTGTTTTGTGGGCTTTTCAGACTCAGCTCGTAGTCCAGAATACATAATGAATCAGGTTAACATGTGTATAGACTATATAAACCAGTCAGACTGTGGCTATCAAATTGATGATTTCTACTCAGTGGAGAACACTATACACCCTGGGCCTATCGGTGACGGCTTACCTGGTGGTGGCCTAACACATAATAAGCTAAATCAACTACACCGTTACTTTGAAGAAGTACAGGGCGTTAGTGGACATATGAGCGAATATTATACTCGCGCAGATGATCGTACACGCTGGTACATTCGTCAGTTAAATCTACTGTGCCATGAATACGAAAGTCTGATATTAAGTCGTCGGAAACAAGCCTATGCACCAGAATGGCAGCGGCCCAGTCAGCTTATGTGCTGGCTTAATGCTCCACGCTTTCGGTTGGACGCAGAGGACTTTGAACTGTTTGGTATTGAAACTATTAATCGTCCATTGGGCGGAGTATTCGTCGGTGTTAATAAAGCTGTAGGTAAACATCACTTTGAAGTGTTTTGTGATGAGGGCACGGGCCTTGGACGCGGTATAGATGAACTAACTACTATAGCCATGCGTAGTCAAACAGAAGCAGCCGGCGATTTTGACATAGAGTGGGCTAATGATCCAGGAAGCTATCATTGGCAGGTCAAGCAGTTAGCAGACTTTAGAGTATGGTTAGTAAAAAACGGTTTTGACCCAGAAGATAAGAGTTTGACCATTGGATTTCCACAGGTAGGCCAGGTAGATTTAACTCGTAGCTTTGGGTCTACAGACTACTTAAATATATGGGGCCAGTTAAACAGTCACTTAAATGTATCGGCTATTCGTACCTCAGATGCCAGTGTTACATATAACTATAACTGGACAGATGCAGACTATATAGATCAGCAGGTAGCGGTAATTCGACAAGGATATCATTATGAAATGGCTTAAACGCATTATAGACAAGATTCGATTAGAACTACGCTATCGTAAGAAGCTTCGAGAATTACGTAAGCGTGACCCTTTTATCTATAAATGAAATTAGAACCTGTTAAACATATCTTAGGCATCAGTGCTGGTTATCATGATGCTGCTGTCGCAGTTATTGACAGCCATGGGAATATAGCGTATGCTGGCCATGCAGAACGTTATAGCCGGCGGAAAAATGATGCTAACATACACGTAGACATGCTGTTTGAAGCCGCACGTGACCGTCACATAGATCATATTGCTTACTATGAAACACCCTGGCGTCGGCAGACTAGACAGTGGTATGCAGGACAGGGCATAGAGTGGAACCGTATTACAACCCGTCAAGTCTTACGTGAACAACTATACGGATACTTTAGTAGTGTGCCTGTCAGCACATACCAGCATCATCTTAGTCATGCTGCAGCAGGCTTCCAAACCAGCCCATTTGACCTGGCTACAGTTGTAGTAATAGATGCCATTGGCGAGTGGGATTCGGCAACTATATGGGCCGCTGAATACGACCGCAAGGGTCAAGCCCAATATCGTCGACTCTGGAGCCAACGCTATCCTAGCAGCATAGGCTTATTCTACAGTGCTATAACCGATCGTTTGGGACTTAGACCCATGGACGAAGAGTATATTACCATGGGCATGAGTGCCTGGGGTGAGCCTAGGTATACAGACACTATGCGTATTCTAATGCAGGAGAATTTGCATCTGGGCATTGATCACATGTTTTTACCTAATGCTAAAGATGTAGACATTGCAGCCAGTGCGCAGGCTGTAGTGGAAGAAGAGATATATAAAGTGATGCAACGAGCCCGGGCATTTGGGTGGTCGACTAACTTAGTATACCAGGGTGGTGTTGCGCTTAACTGTCTTGCTAATAGAAATCTTGGAAATTACTTTGAAAAAATATGGATTATGCCTAGCCCTGGTGATAGCGGTAGCAGCCTTGGAGCTGCTGCCCTTGCATACGGTGGTAGGATTAAGTGGACTAACGCATACCTTGGTACAGAAATCAGCGGTGCGTATCCTACAGATGCCCTACTCACTGGCCTCCTTCGGGATCGAATCGTTGGGGTTGCTTCAGGACGGGCGGAGTTCGGTCCTAGAGCCCTGGGTAATAGAAGTCTACTGGCCGACCCCAGAGGACCAGATATAAAGGATCGAGTAAATGCAATCAAACGTAGACAAGAATTTAGACCATTTGCGCCCGTTATTTTGGAGGAGTTATGCCATGATTACTTTGATATGCCTGGTGGTTTCTGTGACACTAGCTATATGCAGGTCGTCGGCCAGTGTAGGCGTCCAGACTTATTTCCTGCTATCGTTCACAGGGACGGCACTAGTCGTGTACAAACAGTCGCAAAAGATGGGTCAGGAATAAGAGCACTACTAGAAGCGTGGTATCAAGCTACAGGCTGTCCTATGTTGCTTAATACAAGTCTTAATATACGTGGCGAACCCATGGTAAATGATCGTGCAGACGCAGATCGCTTTGAACAACAGTACGGCGTTTGTGTACACAGTTAATCAACAATAACTATTTAGGGTCAATCTCCAGACTGGGTTGACCGATAAATCCAAGACTACCAGAGTATATCAGCGTATACTGTCTAGAATCAAATCAGCATAGGCACGACTACAGCACGAGCCATTTATAAGTAACGCTCTAGTCCGCCACGACGACGTAAGTCCTGTGTACAGCAGGAGATACCACCATCCCAGAAGTAACTGTGACGTAGTTCACTTATAATAGGCGTAATGCGATGTCGACGACAATAGTCAAACACTTCTCGATTATACGCACTGAATATAACTGTCTCTTCGTCCAGAACCAAACAGTTAACATCAAACACTGTTTCAGCTACAAAGCCAGTCCACTTGGTCAAGTAAGTGTTGACAAACTGGGTAAACTCACTGGTAGGGGTCGACCCTTGTACATACCAAGCACCCGGCGATTCTTCATACTTAAACCGGCCTATTTCCATTGCTGCCCATATACTAGAGTCCCAGATCTTACACACATCCCAACCGGGAAAATCCTCGGCTAAATGCAGGTGCATGTCGTGCTTACTTGATAGTATAACCCCGGGTTTTAAGATGGCAAATACAGCATCACCATGCCCGTCTGTGACCGCTTCGTGTACCCTATATCTTGAGTCTAAACACGTTTCAACAATCCATTCTGTCTGCTCAGGTTTCAAGTAATCACTGTTGTCAAAGAACACATCCGCCCCTACACGCACTATACAACTAGCACTAGCGCCATTTAGTATACAGCCTGTGTCCCAACGCCCGTTATGTGGATTAACGACCTGATCTTGATAGTCTGCACATATAGTGTCTAGCTCGGGCATGTTAAGCACACGCAGCAATTGATCACCCATGGTTATCTGCCAATCTCTAGGAGTCAACGGCGGCAACGGTGCTCCACCACCTTCTGTCTGATGCCATATGAATGAATCTTTTGACGGTAAATCCGGACGACGAACACGAGCACCATAGGTTTCGATTGTTCGGGTCAAATTAGCTAGATCTTCTTCAGTTTCGGCCAAGATCTGCTGCAGCTGATTCCTGACCTGGGCATTGTCAATAAAGTCAAAATAGTCCGGTGTGTATGCACGACCCACTATGACTTCTTCTAAGGGTTGCCAGCTGGTATAACTGTTAATACGGGGTTTATTTTCCATGGTTCAATCTTTCTTGTAATCTATTTAAACGATCCCACTTACTAGCCAAAAATAACCGACTGTTATGCTCCAGATCCGCTCGGCATGCAGCTAACCACTCGTCGAGCTCCGCCCGACTGAGTGCAGCTATTTGTGCTATAGTTGATCGTACAGCTAGATAGCGTAGAGTGTTATCTGTGATCAAGTCGTAACTATTATCTATTACATGATCAAATGTACGATATCCTAGACTGCGTAGTGCAGCCAATGACCCTGCAGCGCCCACTATAATGAACGGATGACCGTGCTTTAAGCACTTAAAGGTCTTTTCGGTCAGGAAAGCGCCCCCAGAACCGTCGCAATCAAACAGGGTTTCTAATATGATACTACAGTAAGTAGAGTCAAAGAGCTCGGTACTGTGAAGACTATGGTCGTTATGCTGTGTACTGTCAAGATCATCACAACGATAAGGACCTGCATTGATAAATGCCGTTAAGTCGTCTCGTAACCCCAGAGTATCCACTTCAATGGGATTGTCGTCTGAACTGTCGTCTACAGTGATTAGAGTGTTATACGACCATAAAGAACCGGCTAATAGCCCCGTACGAACAAGGTCCGCTACAACAGTGGCACGCCACCACTTATGTGTGCGTGTAAGGCAAAGAAATCTCGCGTCGCGTCTGAGAGCCCCAGTTTTAAAGATTTTTTCACAGTTTTTATTCCTAAGATAATACAGTAATTCATGGTCATTAAAATGGATACTATTTTCTATCGCGTCTGCAGCTGTGTTACCCGTAACCGATCGATATGAGTTCTTCGCTATCTTATTTTGTTCACAGAGATAATCTAACCTGTGTTTTATTCTTTCAGGGTTATCACCTTCGTGATAATAAAATAATATCTTTAGATTATATGCCGTATCTGCTAATAACAGTCGAACCTCGGGCGGTAACAGTAGGATATAGTCTAGCTCAAACGAGAAAAAGCCAAACTGTATAGGATACCAGTGCTGCCGAGTGTCTTTACTGTG
>Ga0209083_1002224_pt1 | contig 19034 bp, 18 predicted proteins | sample AM7aDNAmetaG_FD_184132 | JGI IMG/M metagenome (GOLD analysis project Ga0209083, IMG submission 184132) | Freshwater microbial communities from Finland to study Microbial Dark Matter (Phase II) - AM7a DNA metaG (SPAdes) (version 3) | ecosystem: Environmental > Aquatic > Freshwater > Lake ...
GGAAGGAAAAGCCGCTTTAATGTCGAAAAACGCTCTGTAAAGGGGCAAATCAAGGCAAAGCAATCGTTTTTTGAGCTTTTTTGAGGAAGGAAACTGTCGTACAACTCTAAGTCGGACAGGCTCCTAGGTAATGAGGACAACCTCTCCGACTTTATTATGCAAGAACAACAGATTATTTCTATCGTCAAACAACAGCGAGAATACTTTAATAGCGGCGTAACTCGTGCCTATCAACATCGTGTGGATGGTTTGAATAAGCTGAAAGACGCTTTAAAACGCTATGAACAGGAATTGCACATTGCCTTGAAGCAGGATTTGGGCAAGTGCGAATTTGAAGCTTTTTTGGCTGAAACCGGTTTTTGCCAGCATGAAATAAGCGAAACCCTCAAAAAGCTTAAAGGCTGGATGAAACCAACACGCACTCGGACTGCCTTGCTTAGTCAGCCGGGCACCAGCCGGATTTACTATTCGCCAATGGGGGTCAATCTGATTATTGCCCCGTACAATTACCCGGTCAATCTGTCTTTTTCACCGTTGATTGCCGCGATAGCCGCCGGTAACACCGTGGTGTTGAAAACATCGGAGATGACCCCAGCGTGCAGCGCGGTAATTCAAAAAATACTGGAAGAAAACTTCGATCCGCGTTATATCGCTTATATTCCGGGCGAAATTGCCGAAACGACTTTGCTTTTGCAACAAAAATTCGATCATATTTTCTTCACCGGCAGTCCCCGTGTCGGCAGCATCGTCATGGTTGCGGCAGCAAAAAACCTGACACCGGTGACCTTGGAACTGGGTGGCAAAAGTCCTTGTATCGTGCATCATGATGCGAACCTGGATTTGGCTGTCAAACGGATTTGCAACGGCAAATTCATGAATGCCGGACAAACCTGCATTGCCCCGGATTATGTGCTGGTGCAAAGGGATGTCAAGGAAGCCTTCCTGCAAAAAATGCAGCAACGCATCCGTGAATGTTATGGCGATGAACCCGAACAAAGCCCGGATTTTGGCCGTATCATCAATGCCAACCATTTCGCCCGCATTTCGGCAATGATAGACCCGAAGAAAGTGCTTGTCGGTGGTCAGACCAATGCCGAAACGAATTTTATAGCCCCTACTGTCTTGCGTGACTGCCAACTGGATGACAAGGCTATGCAAGAGGAAATTTTCGGGCCTGTTTTACCCGTGCTGGATTACAGTGACTTTAACGAAATCTATGAAGTCGTCTCCAAATTACCCCAACATCCTTTGGCTTGTTATATTTATTCTTCCAGTGACACCGTACAGCAGGAACTGATCGCCAATATTCAATTTGGCGGGGGCTGTATCAATAACTGTGTCATGCACATCGGCAATTCCTACTTGCCATTTGGAGGCGTTGGGGAAAGTGGCATTGGCAGTTACCATGGTATTCACGGTTTTGAACGTTTCTCGCATAAAAAGAGCATCTTGAAATCGGCGACATGGATCGATCTGCCATTAATGTATGCGCCTTATAAAGACAAAATTAAATTTTTGCGCTGGATTTTGAAATAGCTTTATGTCCTAGCAATTCTCAGTTTGGCTCAAAGCCTCGTCATTTCGGCAGGGATGCCGAAATCCAGGCCAGGGACGGTAACAACTGAACGGATTAAAGCCCATCATAATCAACAAGCTTGCCATCCATGGTCGCTGGATTTCGGCATCCCTGCCGAAATGACGAGATTATATTTATCGTTTCTAGCCCAAACTGAGAATTGCTGTTTATGTCCTCTTTACAGCTTTTGTAAATATCCCTATTATACACTGCCGACTTCTGTAATATTTTCCGGAACCCTGAAAATCGAGGATTCCGACGCGGCTTATATTACAGGGATGCCGAAGAAATATTACAAACCCACAGCACTAAACCAGTTAACAACACATGAGGTTATTATGAGCGTTTTGATCGTGATTGGCTACGAAGACCAGTTTAAGGCGGAAGAAGTACGACTGAAGGTAATAAAATTGCAGCGCGACTATCTCATCGACTTGGAAGACGCGGTGGTTGCCGTCAAAGACCAAAAGGGTAAGGTCAAGCTTAACCAGATCCACCAAATGACCCAGGCGGGTGCCGCGAGCGGTGGGCTGTGGGGCGCGTTGATAGGCATGCTGTTTCTCAACCCGCTGCTCGGCGTGGTCATCGGCGCTGGGACGGGGGCTCTTTCCGGTTCTTTGACGGATGTAGGCATTAACGACAACTTCATGAAGGAAATCGCGGCGGCCTTCCAGCCCGGCACTTCCGCGCTGTTCGTGTTGGCCCGCACCACCACGCCAGACAAGGTGATGGATGAACTGAAAGGATCTGGCGGCAAGATTCTCCAGACTTCGCTATCCAAAGAGGGCGAGGCCAAGCTGCAAGCCGCGCTGGACGCACAACCGGAAGAAGTCCAAGCCGAAATAGAGTAGTATCCTTTAAGGATGGGCGCTTAGAAGTTGCGCCCATCCTTATTCAGGCTCACCAATTTCCCGTCAAACCGATGAACGGCCCATTCAAAGTCGCGCTGGTGGCGGTGGGTCCATCCCTGTCAACCCTGTAGCGGACAGCCTTGTAGCCCGCTTCCACTGAGGTGGGGATGTCGAAGAGTGTCGTGCGGTAGCCAATCTCCCCCATGAGACCACCGGTAAAGTCCACGCCTTGGACGCCGAAGCCGCCGAAATTGACATTCGTCAGCACATATAAGTTGGGTGTCAAGTCGAAAGCGATCCGTCCGCCGATCAGAGGACTGGTGAATGAGTGGTTAGTCGAGGGGCTAAGCTGGATAAAGCCGCCAGGGCCTGAAAACGAGACGCTATTTTCCAGCCAAAGGGTGCGTGCCCCCACGTAAACATCCAGCATATTGGGGCGTTTTTTACCTTGATAGTCGCGAATTTCCGAGGCTTTGACACCAAAAACCCGGTACATCAGGCCGTAGTCCATCAGGCCCAACTCACTGTTGATGCCTTCGCTAACCCGTCCAAACACAGGATTCAGTTGTAGGTTAATATAATTGCCGTCCAGGTAGAAGGCGAAACGGTCATAGTGCGCTTCGAAGCGGCCCATGAACCCGAGCGGGACGCGCCTCGATTTATTGACGATGTCAATGAAATTGACATCGACCGAGCCAGTGCGCTGGTCCCCCGATAAACTGCCATCAATGCCGGGTAGCCACAGGTAGGTCGTCAGGTTGAAGCCCCAAGGGCTTGTGCCGACGGGCTTGTCCAAGGCGGGTATCTTGGGTGTTTCATCAGAACGGACCGAAGCCGTAAACAGCGCGGCAGCTAGAAACGCCAATGCCAAGTGATGGCAAGAGGGTTTGTTTTGCAAGGGGTTGGGCATCGTTTGTATTCTCCAAATCATTGGCCGTCAATGGGAGGTATTCGGGCGGTGCCTTCAACCACAGTCAGATGTTTGTAGGCAAAAGGAAAGATATTTCATAACGGTAAGCTGTTGATTCTGTTCGTGGTAGGTCCTGAACTTGTCGAAAGTTCAGGACACGAACAGAATCAAATTATAAAAATTAGGGTTTTTCTTTTCCTGATGTCCAATCGGACAAGCGGTTTGCCGCAGACTCGGACCAGAAGTCCATGGCGTTCTGCACGTCGCCCCACCGCCACTGGAAACCGGCGGTGATCGACCCGGACCCCAGGCGCTTATCCACGATGGCCGCGAGCACTTGCCCACTTGCGGAATCCTCCAGCTTGGCTTCCACTTGGGCGCCGCCTACGAAGGGGAAAGTCCCCGTTGCCAGATATTTGACGCTGGACAACAAGCGTGCCTGGGGAACGATCATGGAGATGGAACGCAACAGCGGGGTGGCCGAATCCGCATCCGTCAGGGCCACAGTCAACGTCATCACCCCCGGCCCTGGCTCGTCCACTACCTGGAATTTCTTGCCCAAATGTTCCTTCAAGCTTTGTTGGAAAAAATTGACCAGGGTTTGCCGGTCGGACTGGGGAATCTTGGCCTCCTCGCTGCCCCAATAGGTCACCGGGGCGATGATGACCTTATTATATTGGCTCCAATTGACATCGGGCCTCACGTAACGCAGGCCCATTTGCCCTTTGCCGCCGGGGGTCAGCTTGTCGCAGTATTTGCCGATCAGCCCACACTGGGTTTCAGCCTGGGTGATGGGTGCTTTTTGCACAGTGGAGCAGGCGGTTAAGAACAATGTGCCTAAGCCTAGCAACACGGCAATATTTACAGTACGCATTGATGGGTGTTTCATGGCGATCTCTTTGTCGAGGTTGATGAATATGGGTAACTTAGGTTAAGATTAACGATTGAAACAACCCCTCTTCGGGACTGCACTCATGTTTTCGCTAATCAATTATATTGCATTCTGAAGGATTTCGCATGGAATAAGGCTTGGGCAAATCAACGCTGCCTGTCGGTGCTCAAATAAGGAATCTGATTGCGTGAGACCGATGCATGCAGCAGCCCTGCCTTCACCAGCCCTCTGCTTACCCCCTGCGCCGCCGAAATCATCGAACACCTAGATGCCTGTGGCTCTGCATCAGGACAGAACTTTTTTGGAAAACTATACCCAATGAACTCGAATCATAAAAAAAACGTACAACTACAAAACGCCTTTTGTGGAACCCTTTTAGTGGCCCTTGCCTTGGCCGTTGCCGGTTGTTCGGGCGTCCGCTCGGTCTCCAATGACACCAAAGACTTGGCCGTCAAGCCGGCGCCCGATGCTGGCTTTATCGAAAATCCCGAGCGCCAGGTCAATCGTGCCGATTTGCCGTTCCAGAAAGTCTGGATCAAGCCCGGATTCAACATGGGCGCGTACTCGGAACTGGTCGTCGCGCCGGTGAATACCCAGTACATGCTGAAAATGTCTTGGCTGCATAGGCTGAGTTCGGCCAACTGGCTCCGCAATGTCAAATCCGACATCGCAGAACTCGCCCAATACTTTCATGACCAGGTGGTGAAGGAGTTTAAAAATGACCCCAAGCAGCGCTTCCAAGTCATTGAGCATCCCGAACAGCACAAACAGCCGGTGCTGCGCTTGGAACTGGCGCTGATCGAGATCAACCCTTCGAAGCCAGTGCTCCATGCCCTCAGTTGGGCAGGTCCGCTTGGGACGAGCGCCGCCGCCGGGGTCATTAACCAGCGGCGGGCAGCGTTCGAGGGACGGCTTCGCGATATGAAAACCGCCAAAGTGGTTGCCACCTTTGCCGACCGCGACATGCAAGATGTGGGTCCGATCGACCTTACCCGCCTGACTTGGTACGGGCCTGCCAAGGGCATCATGGACCGTTGGGCCAAACAGTTCGTGCAGATCGCCAACCGCAAACCTGGTGAGGCGGTCACCGATCCGACCCCGTTCACCTTGAGGCCGTTCTAAGAACAAAAGCCATGGAACTGCCGGGAACTGCGTCAGCGAAAACGGCGACCCCGCCAAACCCGCTCAAGATGCCAGACTTGATGCCGACGGACGCGGTGAGTGACTGACGCGCAACGGCAGAACCGTCTTGGAATGCTCCGGCCGGGTTTGGCAACCCCGGCAGGAACGCAGGACAACACGCCGATAAGGTTTACTTTGCCGTCTCGCGGGGGCGGCGGTGTAAAATCGGGTTTGGCCGCAGCGGAAATACCACTCCCCTGTGTTTACCACGAAATCGTTTAATCTGGAGACAATATTATGAAAACACCCCTATTGACCTTTGTCCTAGCCACCTCCTTGGCTATTTTTTCCCTTCACGCGGATGCCGGCGATAAGGAATTGAAAAAAGGCCAAGTGCCACAGCCAGTTCTGGATGCGTTCGCCAAGGCACGGCCCAACGCAAAGGTGAAGGAATTTGAAAAGGATACTAAGGATGGCAAAATCGTTTTTGCAATCGAATTCAAGGAAAACGGCATTGAGTCCGAGTATGTATTCTCCCCCGACGGAACCCTGTTAGGAAGTGGGGAGGAAATCAAGCCAGCCGAACTTCCCCCAGCGGTGGCGGAAGCCATCAAGAAGGCTCACCCTCAGGCTAAAATCAAGGAAGCCAAAAGGAAACTGCTGCCCGACGGCACAGTGTCGCACTTTGAAGTCGAAGTTAAAGAAGGTCACAAGGAATTTGAACTGGAAATCGACCCCAGTGGCAATATCCTGAAAACCGAGTCGGATTGAAACCGCAGGTTTTGATGGCCGGCTTGTAATCTCAATACTGTTGAATTAAGCCGTTCGTGGTGAGCTTGTCGAACCATGAACTGCTTAATTCTAAGACACTTGGATTTTTCCGTTCGCTCTTCGACAAGCTCAGGGCGAACGGAAAAAGCCTTAATTCAACGGTATTGGCTTGTACCTGTCCCGCCAGCGCAAGGGCGCAATAGCGGTACTCCGCGTATTGCGCCGGATGTTTAGACCATTCACATACGGCGCAATTCGCGGCAAGCCGCTATTGCGCCCTTGGACCTAAACGCACGGGCCGGAATTGCAAATCCCGGCCCGCTTCGCAACAAACGACGTCGTTCCGGCAGGGATTGCCGGAACCCAGAGGCCATGGAGGGCAATCTACATTCACCTCCCTGTGTTCTGGATACCGGCGAACCCTCGCTTCGCTCTCCCTGCCGGTATGACGGCTGTGTCAACAATATTTGGGTGGTTCCCAGGCTCCGGCTCACATCGTTATACACAAGTGTGGCTATACTTGTCAGAACACATGAATGTTCGACAATTCCAAAGAGCAAGTTTCACGCAAAGGCGCAAAGAAAATCGCTCTTCTTTGCGCCTTTGCGAGCTTTGCGTGACACTTCTTTTTCCAGTAACGATGGTATGACCCATATTCCACGGAATATTTCGACTCGGGCGGACTTGTGTATAACGGCGAGAGCCCCGGCTTGGGAACCATTAACTTGCAAGTTCCTGCTTTGCCTTTCTTGGGGGGAAGCCGGAGCTTCAAAAACCCCATTCCCAAGCAGGAGCTTGGGAACGAGCAAATACCCTAAAAACGTTTCCGGCGGACAAACCCCAGCAAGCCAGCCAACGCCGAACCGACCATCCAAATTGCCGCAGGGATGGGGGTCGAGGAAGTCGCGGGAGGGGAAGAAGGTGAGCCGAGGTTGATGTCCGGGTTTGCGCTGAAATAGGCATTGATGGCATTCGCCGAATTAAAACTCATGTTGAAAGAAGAGTTCTGGTTGCCGTTCGGATCGGTCAGCGCAATATCGGCATAGAATGACGAACCATACTGGGCGTTGTTTATGGTGTCCTGAAAAGTCACATAGTCGAAATGGCCAATTTGCTTTAGGCTTGCGACCACGTCGTAGATGCAAGCACCGTTGCAGCGCGTAGGGCGCAATAGCGGTACTCCGCGTATTGCGCCGGATGTTTAGACCTTCCACATACGGCGCAATACGCGGCAAGCCGCTATTGCGCCCTACGGACCTGCCGTTGCAGACGGCTTGCAAATCGGTGACAGCGCGTAGGGCGCAATAGCGGTACTCCGCGTATTGCGCCGGATGTTTAGACCATCCACATACGGCGCAATACGCGGCAAGCCGCTATTGCGCCCTACGAACCTACGGACCTAGATTTTATTTCCATGTGATAGTTGATGAGGATTTAAAAACTGAAAAGTCAGGGCAATTTTTATAATCTATCCCCATGGATTTTAAGTAAAGTCTATCTATCAAAATCAGAAGTTCCATTTGTGAATTAAAATTTACATTGTCTACCGATTTTCCGGCATTTCTTTTTGAAACACCACAAGCACCAATATGTGATATAAGATCATTACCAAGTGATACTGCCGGTTTTAAATTATCTAGCCATTTTTTAGGGATAGGAAATTCTAATATCAATTTTTTTGTAACGTGAAATCCGTCTCCATAAGTTCGCCAAAACCAGTAGAAGATATTGCTGTTTAGAGCAGCTAAAATAGCAATAGCTATTTCTTCAGAGTGAAACGACAAATTGATACTAGAACCTGACCTTCCATGTTTGTTAGGCAAGGCAGAAAGAAAATATCTTGCAGTGGATGGAATACTTATTAAATAATTACCATTTTTATCTAATTGTTTATTGAGTCGAACCCCATTATCAATAAATATATGGTAAAACTCCACGAGCTTATTTGAGCCTATTTTTGGGAAACCATGCTTTACAGAGACAGCCGATGTGATGTCAGACCAAGTTTGATTTTTAAATAGATTAGGTCGTTCCTTAGATCGCCATCTTTGGAAATGAGTAGACATTATACGGCGGCTTGCTTCGGAGATATCGTTAATTATTAAAATAGTAGTTCTTTGGCTGTTTGCTAGATTAGTATTGGCACTTTCTGGTTTTCCTGTAGAAAATATTGTTCCTGGGATATTATCGTAATGACTTAACCAGATATCTCTATCTAAATTTATTAAAAGTTTACGAGTTGGTGCTAGATTTTCACTAAACGAAAGACTAAGTGGTACTATGAAACCTATTGAAGAATTTTGATTGCAAACTAGTTGTACAGCGGCTTCAATAAATAAGGCATAAATGTCTTTGGATAAACTTACGGAGTACCCGAGTTCCTCAGCGAACTGACGTTCAGTTTCTGAAAGACGACAGTAAGGAGGATTTCCAATGATTATATTGAATCCATCTTTATCAAGTGTAAAAATATCAGGATAGATTTCTTCAATTTTTGGAATATCATTTTTAAAAAATTGAGTTGATGTAGTTTCCTTTAGTTCGTTTTTATGATTTAGTTTATAACTGGCAGAAATAATACTATCTGTCTGTCGAATATTTTTTGATACTTTATCTATTGTGTCGCATAAATTTGTATTTTCATGGGCTGCCTGACTTGATAGACTAAGTATGCAAAGCCTTACTGCACATGGGTCTAAGTCCAACCCGTAAAGGTTGTTAAAAAGTGCCGATGATAATGGTCTTGAAAGAATATCATAGGTAAAGAAATCATTATCTTTAAGTTCTTTAAAGTCAGCACCTTCTTGATGCAATGAAAGACTATGCTTCGCATAATCATAAAATTTAGATAGTACTTTAGAGCATTCAATTAAAAATTCCCCACCTCCAACGGCGGGGTCTAAAATTTTTATTTTTGCGACATCAGATACAATTTGTATGATTTTTCTTTCAGAGAAATCACCGGAATTTTTTTTTACTAAATGTTCAAGTTCACTGATTAGTGGATCTAAAAATCTTCCAAGGGTTTTATTTACAATGTGCTGCACTACATCTGGTGGTGAATAATAAACACCGTGTTCGCGCTTTGTTTGAATTTTTTCAAGGGTTACTGAACCATCATCGCCGACGACCAAACGCCTGGCTATGCAAAGTTCATATGCAAAAGGGAAATAACGGGCAAGGCGAGGACCAGCTCCGTGTTTAACAAATGGGTCTAATAACGCATATGAAAGTTGAATTGGAAACTGAAGGCTGGCAAGCCAGTGGTTCCTAAATTGCCATAATTCATGCCAGTAAGTGTTATTTTCTGAACAGATAGTTTTATAATTATTGGAATATTTAAGTTTATACAATGTATCGCATAAAGGTTTCCCGATAAAGGAAACGTCAAGGGTTTCAAAAAGTCTAAGTTCTAGAATAGATATAAGTATATACCAAACAATTACATCTAATGTATATGATGAGTAGCCATTTAATTCTGGAGGTGGTGGAAGTTCTTTTCTAAGAATTTTTTCTGCCAAGTTGTTACCAACAAGTAGACGGAGATTGTCAATATTTATTTGCCAATCACGAACAAATTTTTCATCAAAATGATCTGCCGATGATAAAAGTCTACGTTCTAGTGAGACAGAATTTATCGCAAGTAGAGAAATAATATCTGGTGGTATATCAACTGTCACGTTGGTATTATGATTTTCATAACATATTTCTTCTATAATTGTTTCTTTTCCATATAAAACATGCCAATCAATGGTGTCTGTCAGAATTGATAGGTACTGTATGTTATGGTTTATTTTATTGATGTAATCGTGCCTTGCTATAGCTAGACTAGTATTTATTACAAGACAAAGTTTGTTTTCAATTAACCAATATACTGAACTTTCTATTTTATTCGATTTGATTTTATTAAGATTGATATAAGAAGATAACTTATCCCTTGTTAGTTTAATTAAATTTTCAGCAAGAATTTCTGGTGCGTGATATTTCAAGCTATTTTTATCTGCTAGGTACATTATAATTACATCTTAGATAATAATTGAATATCTTGATTTGTAGCATGTATGCCATGCACATACATTTCTAATGCTTCAACTGTATTAACAAAAAATACTTGGATAGAATTTTCTGACATGCCATCTATATAAACCTTACCAAATAATTCAAATAACGCATTATTCTGATTAAATATACTATTATCAAAACAAGGGAATAGAAAACAGTTATGAACAGACTTGAACCCTTTTGACTTTGCTAATGGATTGAGTAGTTTATCATACCAAAGTTGTTTTGCAATGTCATTAACGCCTGGTTGTCCTGACAGTTTAGGTGGCATATAAAGTTTATAATATTTAGCATCTGCAATAATTAGAGAACGTTCACATTCAAATTCATATGTTGTAATGACATCTGGTCTGAATGTGTCACTTGCGAACTGACTGCTGCCAACTTCCGATATCCAGTAGGGTTTTGGAATTAAACGATTCCAACTATTGGACTGATCTCTAAGAATAAACTTACAGACAGATTCCCAAATTGTGTGGAATGAATCTACCCCGTAAAGATTTAAGTAACTAGAACTTGTACGTTGATTACAGCCATACCACCCTAGTAGTGTCTTCAATAAACGAATATTGCGATCATCGTAGGCAGAGTGCAGCGCTAATCTGATTGCTGAGTTAATTCTGCTAAGGCTTGGCAAACGTAATAAAGGTTCTACTGGTTCATGATCCAATCTAAATGGAGCGTACCCTAGTAGATATCCATATTTTCTCTCTGCAACTATGACTGCTTCATGATGTAGCCGAGCTACTAGATGTGTCGAGTCTGTATCAGATGCATTTGTAAGCAAGTCGGGATAAACTGGTCCCCTAAGACTAAAAATTGGGGTGACTTTCTCTATAGTTCTTGGCCAATCAATTAAACCATGACCATTTTCCCGTAAAAATTTAAGTGATTGCTTATATATGCCATGGGAAAGATAATCTTGAATCAACCAATCCCCATGGGCTATGATATTTTCTTTAACTGATTTACAATCTCCTCTCAGATATTTACAGTCAATATTATCCCAATTTAGTTCCTTGTTATATTTTTTTAAAGTTTGCACAACTAGGCGCATGAAATTTTTTGAATCATCACCACTACAGTGATCCTTAGGAAAAATCTTTGGTAGGAATTCAAAGCAGAGATTATCTGTTGCAGCTACTCCAACAAAATTTATAACTAACTCTGTATTACTTCCATTTCTTACTGTGCATGTTTTGATGATTTCATCATAAGTCTCTGTTGAAAGGTCATATTCACTGTGTAATTCAACAAGATTTAGAGTATCCCTTTCCCTAAATGTTATAATTTTTCGTGAAGATGACTTAGTCGAATGATAATTTGCTATCAAAGATGGGTATATCTTGGTCATATGCGTCTACAATTGCACCAAAAGTAAGGTTCCCATTAAAAAGTATCTGTGGCTCATGACGCACTACATCGTCACGCAAGTAGAGGAGAATTTTATTTTTAAAAGCCTTATCATTATCAAGCTCCTCTTTTCGCATAAAAAATGGGCCTAAATGTCGATCTTCTGGGATTTCACGTTCTGCTAAGCGATTGTTTATGGTATCACGAAATCTATTCCATGAAATGGACCTTCCTTGGAATTTTAACGTCCAATCGGTGGTATATTTATCGTTCTCATTGAGTGGCATGTATTCAAATGACCATCGTCTTTTAAAAGCAGAATCAAGCGGCAAAACTCCTTGATCGGAACTATTCATTGTTGCCCATAAAAATAAATTAGGTGGCAACTTCAGCTTTCCTGAGTCAATTCCTTGAGAACGTATATAAGTAGTTGCATCAGTTGGAAGATGGATGCCATATATCCCCTCTCCATTTGTATCCCTATCCAGCATCTGGAATGCATCGCCGAAAACCGCCGGGGCATTTGCGCGATTTAATTCTTCGATAATAAGTACAAAACTATGTTCTCTGTTTTTTAGCGCACGACATAGCATACGCAAAAATGGCCCAGGGACATATCTGTAATCAATCAGGGGTTCAAGCCTACCTGCCGATTCAGTTTTGTCAGCTTGAAGCAAATCGTCATTGATAGGTCTATAAACTGGTACTGGTCGATAAGAACCAACAAACTGCGAATAACCGTAATCAGGATGAAATGTCACTCGTTCATGTAGTTGTTTGTCATTGGAAAAGTGGCTATTTACACATTTGTTTATTTTATAGCTCTTACCTGTTCCTGGTGCACCATATATAATCCAGTTTCGAGGCAAATCAGGTGCTGGGTTTATAGCCACATTGGCTAGATTCTCTAGATTTTCTTCTGACTTTACTGCATAAATTGGCTCAACATTTTGAATTATGCGCTCATCGGCGGCCAATTCTCCTTCTTCTTGAGGAAGCACCGAGCAAGTAACTTCAGAAACAACCACTCTATTATGTAGTTGAGCTATGTTTTCAATGTAAAAATGAATAAAACTTGGTTGGAAACAACAAACTAACATTCCTTTCTGGTCTTTGTACTGCCCAAACCCTATACGCATGGCATCAGCTATTGCTTCGATGCTTACATAGCAACTAGAAGGTTTGTTGTGGTTAAGGTATGAACTTGTCGGCCATGCGCAAAAGACTGTTTTATTGTCTCTGCGGTAGATTCCAAGCAGTAAGCATTTATGACTTTTAGTATTGTCTAATCTGAAATCATTTGAATGCTCTTGATATTCACGGGATAGCTGTATTCGTTTTTCATGCAAACTTCTTCCACCACTTGACCAAGCAAGGTTTAGAAATACATAGATTTCTAAATGATATGCTTTATTGCCTCTACTCACCTTTGCAGAAACCTTTGAATATCTTCCGCCAAGGTCGATTTTATTGAAGGAATCTAATGACCAGTCGTGAGAAATTAATGCTTCTTTTAGGTATGAGTCGCGCTGTTCTGGTGATGGATGTTCTGGATCCTCTCCATCGACAATGCTTCCGTCACAATTAGCTTGTTTAGTTTTAGCCATTGCCAGTAAAATCAAAGGGTCTTAATTAGTAGTTCGACCATTGCTTTAGCAAGCAAGGGGGGGACTGCGTTTCCAATCTGTTTCTGAATCGATCTTCTGTTCCCATAAAAATGGTAACCATCAGGAAATGTCTGTATGGCTGCAATTTCAGGGACTCTTAATCGACGGTTAGTCCAATGGAATGGACCGACCCAAGGGCCAGGTTGCGCTGGAATTGTCCATGAAGTCTTCTCGGGGTGAAGTTTAAGCAAAAAATTCCAGAAACGTTGCCCTGTTCTATATCTTGGCTGTCCCGTAGATTCGTCGATTAAGGACATGTAGTTTTTACCAGGCGGAACCTTTATTAGGTACTCATAATAAGTACCATGATTTGCAACTTCTTCTTTTTCAAAATGTTCAATACCTGAGTATTTTTGAATAAAATCTCTTACACCTATATGTTTCGGAAGAAGTCTTAGAATATCTTTATCTTCGGTGTCACAATGTGTTCGTATAGGTTCTGCACCATTTAGCTTTCTACGAGAAGCAACCACGAAAACCCGTTTTCTTCTCTGTGGAACACCAAAATCAGCAGCGTTTACTCGGAAAATTTTGTAGTTATACCCAAAATCACTTACAGTTGACTCGATATAATTTATAGCAGCTTGATTACTGGGATGGAGAATGCTTTCCACATTTTCTAGTAGGAAGCCATCAGGCTTAACCTCCGAAATTACTCTGAAAAACTGCTGGATCATGTTCCGAGGATCCTCGAATGCTTTACGATTCTCATTTTTTACCCAGTAGCCATTTTTGGAGAAAGGCTGACATGGCGGACCTCCGATTACGATCACACCATTAGCTTTCTCCTGTTTCAGTCGCGACAAGAAGTTTGCTGTATCGAAATTACTTATGTCGGTCAAGTAAATATTGCTTTCCGAAAAGTGACTATTCATTCGTAGTGTTTTGATGGAGTCATGGTCGGAATCAATACTTGATATAACTTTAACACCTGCTAGAGTGGCCCCTGTATCAAGCCCACCTGCACCACTAAACAGACTAATTGCAACTACTTCATTTCTCATAATTAATATTCATTAATTGGTTATTTTACTGATTCTATAAAATATCTACATAAGGCGGTAAAAGACATTCTTATATACCAAAACTGCGTGGGTGTGAAATTATGATATATTAGACATAGAACGTTTCAATGATGTTATCTAAGATAACCTCCATTGTCAAGAACAAAACATATGGGTGTTGGTGCTTAAATTGGCGCAACATGTTAATTTATAAGAGTTTTCATTAAACAACCAAGATTTACAAATCATTGATTACAATGCAATATCTCGATTTACGCACTAACGCTAAACAAATGCCCAAATTGCGGTTAAAAACCGCTCCAGAAGTGCTCATCCATGCAGTCAAGTGGATTGGCTGGTTCCCAAGTTCCGGCTTGGGAACCCTTATCTTGCAAGCTCCTGCTTGGTCGTTCTTTGTGAAGCTGGAGCTTCAAAAACCCCATTCCCAAGCGGGAGCTTGGGAACGAGCAAAAATTTATTTAGAGGAAAGTTCTCTAACAGCTTAAATAAACTCTAAATTTTGTCAATAAAAATATTCATAAAAATTTAGGTAAACTTAATATTTTATCGAAAATCGTAACCCTTACTAAAATGTCAGCGATGTTCGAGTTCCGTGCCATCCATGGAGTCTGGATTCCGGCGATCCCTGCCGGAATGACGGCGTTTTGGGCTTTGACCGGTTTGGCTGGTTCCCAAGTTCCGGCTTGGGAACCCTTATCTTGCAAGCTCCTGCTTGGTCGTTCTTTGTGAAGCTGGAGCTTCAAAACCCCATTCCCAAGCGGGAGCTTGGGAACGATCAAATTCACAATTTGAGCCAAAACGATGATTGTAGCCCGTCATTCCGGGCGGGATGCCGGACAAATCGGCAGGACAGCCGATTTGCACGGCTTCGCCGCCCGAAGGGTGAGAGACATGGATGTCTCTCATGCATCCAGTCAGGCCTTGGTCATCGTTCAGCCCGACTGGGTGAGTCCGTAGCCCGGATGGAGCCGCTTGCGGCGCAATCCGGGAGGACGCTGACCACGAAACCCGGATTGCGCCGCAAGCGGCTCCATCCGGGCTACGACACTCGTCGTTATACGCAAGTCAGGGAAAGCAGGAAAAGCCGTCATTTCGGCAGGGATGCCGAAAACCAGGCCATGGAGGGTAACAAGTCGGTTGTGCAGTGCTTGATTCAGGTAACATGTCAACCCGTAGTTTTATGTTCGCGGTTGCAGGGACATCTGTCGTGGCCCCCAGTTTGCCATCCTTGGACGCTGGATTTCGGCATCCCTGCCGAAATGACGGGCTTTTTTTCAATTTAACGACAAGGTATTTAACATGCGAGAAATCCCGTTTGCCCATCCCGGCGAAATCCTCAACGAAGACTTCCTGAAACCGCTGGGTATTAGCCAGTATGCGCTTTCCAAAGCGATTGGCGTGCCACCCCGGCGGATAAACGAAATAGTCCAAGGCAAACGCGCCATCAGTGTCGATACGGCTCTTCGCCTAGCCGTGTTCTTCGGCACCGATGCGCAAAGCTGGATTAATCTGCAATCACACTTCGACGCAGAACAGGCAAGGGAAGCCTTGGCCGACGTGTTGGCGCGGATCAAGCCGTATCAGGCGAAAGCAACGGTAAATTAATTGGGCTACCAACTTAAGGCGGGACAGTTCAAGGCCGTTCGTGGTGAGTCCTGAGCTTGTCGAAGGATCGAACCATGAACGGCTTAACCGTCCACCCTTCGACTGCTCGACAGGCTCGCAGCTCAGGGCGAACGGTTAAGCTTTGCGACTGTCCCGCCTTAAGTTGATAGCCCTTGAAGCGAAGTTGAACTGCCACGCTAGAGGTTTCCGATTCCAAGCGACTGTAGTCCAGTACCGCACAGATAACCGGAAAATCCGCAACGGCCTTGATCATCGTTCAGCCCGAAGGGTGAGTTTGTGGAGTGCGGCGACTCGTCGCCGCATGGCTCGGAAAGCGGCGACAAGTCGCCGCACTCCACATTGGGTGGACTGAACGATGACCAAAGCCTCCGCAACAATATCCGCTGAATAGGTGCCTTGGTCGAGCAGGGCCGTTTCCCCAAAAGCCGAACCCGCCTCAATCGTTGGCGCAAAGGCTCTGTGCGGCCAGCGGTATCTCGCCTTCCTCCAGTGGGGACTGGTTGGCAAGCAGATGCTGTTCGCACCACTCCAAGGCATGGTCGATATCTTCGCAGTTCAACAGGGGCAACCCGGTCGCCACCTCAACACTTTGCTTTATTTTCTTTGCAAGTTCGTGTTTCTGAGAATAACCGCTAATAAGAACCTGTTTCGAGAAATCGAAAAGGGATTTGATGAGATCGGCGATTAGCGTTAAAGCACTCGCATCAATCTCCTCTACACGGGTGAAGTCCAGAATCAGGAAATCGGCATTCTCGACCGCTCGCATGGACTCATGAATCACGATTTCGGCGGAAGCGAATGCCAAATCCCCTTGTAGTTCCAAGACTATGACTCTGTGGCCCAATTCGGCGAGTAACCGATTCTGTTCAGGGTCGCGGGTTCGTTTGGAGGGGACTTGCGCGGCATCGTAACGGGCATGGATGACCGAAGAAGCCGTGGCCCGGCCGATATGAAACATGTGCAGCCCAAAGTCGGCGGATAGCTTCTTGCAGACCGCTATGCCACGCACACTATTGCCGCGCTCGTCGAGCCGGGGGGAAAACACGGCCAGCCCAAACTGGCCCGGCAATACCGCTAGGATTCCCCCGCCCACGCCGCTTTTGGCGGGCATTCCGACTTCATAAATCCAAGCACCGGAATAATCGTACATACCGCAGGAACTCATCACGCTTAATACAGCAGGGACGTAGCGGTCTTGCAAAGCGCGGATGCCGGTTAGCGGATTGAACCCGTTGTTTGCGAGGGTCGCCCCGATCAGCGCCAAGTCTTCGCAGGTGACGAGCAAGGAACATTGCTTGAAATAGACATCAAGCACATCGTCGGTGTCCTTCTCAATAATATTGGAATTGCGTAACAGGTAGGCGATGGCGCGATTTCGATGACCCGTGGACTTTTCCGAGCGGTAAACATCCTCGTCAATGATAACCGGATGCCCTAGGTATTTTTCGTAGCAGTTGAGCATGCGACTAAATTTTGTTTCAGGCGTGTTGCCCTCAATTAGACCTACCGTCGCAATCGCTCCCGCATTAATCATCGGGTTTTTGGGCCTGCCCGTCTCCGGTTCCAAGCTGATTGAATTGAACGCTTCCCCGGACGGCTCTACATCCACTTTGGATAACACCGCTTCAGTGCCCTGATCCTCCAAGGCGAGTCCGTAAGTGATGGCCTTGGAGATGGACTGAATGGTGAACGGCTGACGGGAGTCGCCTACCTGATAAACATGGCCCTCGACCGTGATTAAAACGATCCCGAACGAAGCGGGGTCGGCTTTCTGCAGTTCGGGGATGTAGCTTGCCACAGCCCCTGTATCGATGCCGGCGCAGTCCCGATGCAACCCTTGAAGATAATTCTGCAACGAATTGGCATTCATTGTCATCTGCCTATCAGGGTTCCCCGAACGAGTCCTCCGCGTCGGCGGTTGCCGACTCGGCATCGATCTGGCGCACACTCACCTGAACCGTCATTCCGAGATAGTCGCCGTTGTCGCCGAACCATCCGCCCGAGATCGGCGCGGCTTGCTCCGGTGTGCGAGTGTAGGCTACGCGGATCAGGTCAGTGCCGCCAAAAAGCAAGTTAGTAGGATCAAAGGGTATCCAACCGGCACCCGGAAGATAGACATGCAGCCAAGCGTGGGTCGCACCGGCACCGCGCGTGACCGTTTCGTCGTCGCAGCTTTCGGTCTGCCGTAACCCCTGCTGAAGCCCACTGCCGACCTCTGTCGGTGGGGCACCGTCGTCTAGCGATGCGTCATAGAGATAGCCGGAGACGAAGCGCGCTGCCAGACCCAGACCCCGGGCGGCCTCGATCATCAGCAGGGCGAAATCCCGGCATGTGCCGCTGGCGAGGGACAGGGTTTCGGCTGGCCGCTGGGTTCCCATCGCCTCGCGGGAGGCGTAAGTGAATTCGCTGCGTATCCCGTCGGTGATGTTGCGCAACATGTCGCGGGTGTGGATGACGCCGCGGGCGGGGAGAAACTGCTTCACCCAGTCACTCACAACGCTCTTATCGTCCGGGTACTGCAACGGCAGGAAGGAGGCAAGGTCGATCCGGTCGTCGGCGCTGTACTCGAACGGGTAGTCCCGCGCTTCCGGGTCTACCGGAAGCTCCAAGTTGTGCTCGCCGAAGTGTTCGATTATGAATCGTGCGTCAAAGCGCAATTTTTCCGCAGGCTCCAGCAACTCGACGACCGCCACGGAATTGGAGAAGACATCATGCACCCAGTGTTGCCGCGAGAGGGGCGAGACCTCAAGGCCCGCCCGCAGCACACGGATGTCGTGGGCGGCACGCGGCCGGAACATGACCTTGTGCGGACAGAATTTGACCGGTTTCGCATAACGGTAAGTAGTGAGGTGCTCGACTTCGATGAATATGGACATGGCCCTAGCTGTTTTTTTTGAAAAGATGAAATGGCATGGAACATGGGTGGGCATCCTTGATGGCTAATGCCAGAATTCAACCGAATGGATCGGTTATGCTTGACCCGTTGAGCTATTATGTTATACGGAAATGCCGGGTAACGATAGGACTCTTGCCCAACCTAAGCCTCACTGCCATTAAGTTAAGATGCATTAAGCGTGAAATCAGCCTTTGACGGAACGCCAAGCCCCAGCTTGGCGCGGTACACCCTGATGCCAAGCTGGGGCTTGGCGTTCCGATTAAACGCTTAACTTAATGGCAGT
>Ga0209083_1002230_pt1 | contig 18985 bp, 10 predicted proteins | sample AM7aDNAmetaG_FD_184132 | JGI IMG/M metagenome (GOLD analysis project Ga0209083, IMG submission 184132) | Freshwater microbial communities from Finland to study Microbial Dark Matter (Phase II) - AM7a DNA metaG (SPAdes) (version 3) | ecosystem: Environmental > Aquatic > Freshwater > Lake ...
CAATATCTAATATGACCTGACGAAGAACACGAGCCTTCTCGCTTTCTGCAATCAGCATAGCCAGATTGAGAAACGCCCGGAAGTCGAGAATGCCAAGTTGAGGCGTTTTCAGGATGTTCCCGAAATCCGTTTCGGGAACATCCTGCCTGGAAATAGCTAACTTTAATTATTTTAATGACTTACCTCGAAAAACCTCGTACCCGTTCTGATGAAGCTCATTTTCGTTGCTTGCCAGATAATTTTCAATGGTACGAAGAGTAACTTCAAAAAAAGCTGCAACTTGCTCTTTAAGCAGTACAACTTTGCCATTAAATTCAATACCCTTCAATCCGATGCTTTATTGAATTTCTGCAACCGCAAAGGAGTTGTTGAGGATGTTCTGCCGGTCAATTGCAGAGACTGTCAAATCTTTTGCCATGAAAGTGCTCCCTTATACCGTTTTAAAGAGAATCTGGTTGTGCTTTTCCTTCTGCATGTTGTGAGCGTTGAAGGTTTGCACTGCATTGGCTTTGAGGTGAACTACCCCACGCATTTTGAGCTTCCGGGACAAGCTGGGCTGAGAAAATAAACGCAATGTTAGATTCATTATATGAGTTCCTGTAGTTTGGTCTGGGCTCGGACCATGGAAACAAATGGATTTTCCACTGAGCACGGATTTTTGACCAGAATATCCCACAATGTCGCGTGTCGTCCAGCCGTGAACCATATAACCAAACGAGCGTATCCTCCCCAGCAACAGTAGGACTGGTAGTAACGATGGTGTTGAGTTGTTGTGTTGACAAACGCATTTTTTTATTCCTCTAAAGCGACTATACCCAGCCGATTAGGATCGATTAGTGATATTTTATAAGTATAACCAAAAAAATAATTTTATCAGACCACCCCCTTCGTCCTGGGGCGATGAGAAGGATTGAATTGGAAAAAGGGTTGTTGGGAGAAAGTGTACGTTGTGAATGTTCCTATCCCCTTAAATACAGTTAGTCATGAACGTCACCAACCCCACACAGCACCCAGCCCGATAATACCGTGCAGGGAAATAAGCAGGAATACAATTGGGTTATTTTTTCTTAAAAAGTGCGTTTTTTCACGGATTCCTGAAGCATAGAAATATGAACTTGGTTTTTTAAGACAAAATGAGCCCAAAAACGGGAGTATTGACCACCTCTTTTCAGAGTTTCACCAAACGACCGTTTATTGAGACGAAAGAAAACCATTATCAAAATGTTTGATGGAGCTATGACTGATTTTTTAGCATCAATATCTCATCATCCAGACCGTGACGCATCAGCTCAATGTTGTCGGAGCTTTTGGCAAGCGAATCACCGGAGAGCATTGGAAGCTCAAAGGGGAAATATGCCGGATTTTTCAGTAAAGTGGTCATGGGTAGCTTGCCTTCCGGAGTTGCGTGCAGGGCCGACTCAATCAACAATGCAGCCAGCTTTCGATCATGAATCTGCATTGAAGGCGCCTTCTTGTAGCAGCCTTTATTACCGGATTCTTGCAAAACACCCCAGGCCACAAACGAGCGGACAGTGTACCGGGCATTTCTAGTAACGGTCTCCCGATCTCCATATTGCTCCTTTACGCGGTTAAAAATCTGTACCTGGGTCACGCTCTCCTGCAGGTTAAATAACCGGCCAACCTGCTTTGCTAAGTTAAACCAGAAGGGATACGATGCAGACATCAAAGCCCAATGCATTACCAGCCACTGCTCTTCCGGAACTACACCAGCAATTGTCAGCGCTTCATCCCGAAACCCGCAAAGATCATCTTCCGGAGCAAACCAAGAGGCAAGTATCCCTATAGCCATTCCATAAGTTTTTTGACCTCGTTCTCCAACCCCGCCGCTTTGCTTCTGCGTGGAGAGATATTGGTCAAGATCTTGGCGGATCTCCTTTTCAGTCATTCCTGCCAGCACCATTCTCAGCGTCCTGTCCATCCACTCTTTCTGAATGGTCTGTTTGATCCCAAGCTTTTCATGGCGCTTGCTCATGTTATAAACCCCTCTCAAACTTTATCAGAGGAACAATGACCTCTTCGATTGAACCACCTCCATGCCCGACAATTGCAGTTCCTGAAGTAACAAATGCATCCCTGCCGCCTGCGATAAGCGGGAAATAACCTTGAGGCAACCCTATCGGGTCCCACTCCCTGGCAAAAGGAAATTCACGAGCAACCGTTGAGCGAAGTTCAGGAGTAGGATAGACCCGAACCCGTTCTCCGCGGGTTTCAGCAATTACACCTTCAGAAGGACGACCTTTGCCTCGGCACTCGATATTGCCATGATCAGAGGTCATCCAGACTTGATAGTCACGATCCAAGAGGTAATCAATAAGCGAATTAAGAAACCCTCCATAAGCCCACTGCTTAATCTGATTATGCATGCCTGCCGCGCCAAGCTGCATACCATGCATGATCTTGTCAACCTTGTCCACGACCAACCCAAGTGCCCTGGTTCTAACAGGATGTATCACTGCCTCAAGAATGGCCGAGACATCACCATCGCCCAGTCCACGTTGATAGGCAATGTCGAGGCGGGAGAGTCCGGCGTCTTCCCAGAACTGTTTCCAGAGATTGCTTTCACTGTTTGTCGACTGTATTGATGCAGGGAAATAGATGGGCGGCTTTCCGGAAAAAATAGCCTGTCTCGACACCGACGTCAATGTTGGAACCCAGGCAAACACTGCTGACTCCTTAACGACTAAACTGCTATTCTGTGCTTGCAGAATCTGCCTGACAGATATCCATTGATCCAATGCTAAACCATCAACAACAATCAAAGCTACTCGACTATTGCTGCCATCCTCTATTTCACGGGCTAAACGCCTTGAAACATGGTGCAGCATCGCAGGATTTTTTGGCGGCAAATTAATGATACTTGAATAATGGGTACTCAACCATTGAGCAAAAGCGGCATTCAGTTTATCACCGATTTGCAGCAACCGTGTTTTACTTTCCTCATTCGCAGCGCAATGAACTAACGCCGTCAGCTCAGCCCATTTCAAGGCAAATGCTATCCAGTCAGAATACCGGCAATCCTCAACCGGCACATCTTTTTCAATAATCTCAAAAAGCCGGGATATTCGTAACGATTCATCTGCCGCTCCTGAGTCAACAATACCACTGCGAATCCATGAAGATACATCAATGGAAACTCCAGGTTTCTGAACGGGATGCAATTTCCCTTCAACAAAAAGATTGTCGATGTAAACCCTTATATCATGATGATCAAAAGGAAGATAGTCAGGCCCTCGGTACTTCATTGGAATTTCACGAAGCTGGCTGTCTTCACTGATCTTGCCCAGAAAGAGTGGCCAGCGTTCCTGAAGAAATGCAAAAAATGCATCCTCATCCGAAACAATCACATCCAGTGGCCATACCTGAAACCCTGCTTGCCCCCTGAGCTGCTGAACCAGACGATCAGCTAAAATTTCAGGTAGAGCGATTTTACTGTAATGCAAACGAAGCAAAACCCTGAGCAGATCCACATCGGATATAATCAGTTCTGCTGCAACCCTGAAAACATGACGCAGAATAAAATCCTTCGTCGCATTATCACCCATTCGGTCAGGGGAGAATGTATGCTGAGCTTCAAACAACGCATCCAGAAAAGAACGATCCAGTTGCTCAAGAACAGGGTAGCTTAAGTGGGGAAATAGATTGCCAAGGTTATACGAGAGTTTTCTTCCAGCCTGCAGCAAATCATAAGGCAGTGATTCAAGTTCTGTATCCTGAAGACGAAGAATAACCACTAAATCTGTATGCTCACCCCTGTCCCAAATTGACCGGTATGTTGATTCATAGGCATATCTAAACTCAACAGGATCGTCGAATTCAATAAGTTCAAAACCGCGGCTGCGCAGTTCAAGAGCAAGAGTCTCTTCCGTTAAAAGGCTGTCAGGATCAGCAACAAGGGTGAGCTTGCTGACGTTTGGCACAAAGTCGTTCAGAATACTCTCTCTCCAACTCCTCACTTTGAGCCTCCTTTCATAATGCACATAACCAGCAACGGACGGATCTCCGGCACGATCTGCCGTGCTGATTCCAATTCTTTGCGCCAGTCAGTTTCCTCTTTATCACACTGTGTTGTCCGGTAATGACGTACCTCTGGTAACCCTACTCGTTCGATAGCCCTTTTCCGTGCGCTGAAAGCCATAGCACCTCGCTCTTCTTCGCGAGCAATTGCCAATTGATGTTCTTGCTGCAATGCGTCAAACAACTCTTTCCCCTCCTGCTCACAAACTTGCACAAGACGACCAAACATCGTGAGCGATGCATCTGGCTCTACGGCATGAAGTACCTTCAACTCTTCTGATTGCAATGAATCCCAGATGTGACGGGCTGTCGGCATAAAAACATCACCATCATCGCTCAGGAAAACAGCGATATAACGCCGCCGAACGAGGGGAATTCTGATGAGCTGACCTTTCTGGTGTGCTCCTGCTTGCAGGCGGATTTCAAAAAGTCCCCAGAAACCGGAAATTGTTGCTGGTAATCCGCTTAAAGAAACGCGTGGTATAGGCTGACCCGCAGAAATTTGCGGCAAGTTGAGCGCAAGACCACGGAGTCGGTTGTTTTCCAGATTAAGCAGCAATGCATCTGGTTTGTTTTGTGCATCTCTGGAGCTGAAGACGCACCGATGGTAAAGTAGACCATCAGGCCAGGTCATTTCCCAGCCAGTGCGTTTTTGTATGGCCTTGCCGCCATGAGCGTTCAGATAACAAACCATCATCCTTTCCAGCCAGTGAGGCAGAGGATGAGAGCGTAACCGTTCTGCCGCCTGCAGGTCAGGTTCATCAGAAATACCGAAGATTGGCGATGCGTTACGAACATCAATGATCTCATGCCGGAGACGTTCCACACTCTGTTCAGCAGCAATCTCAACCCCGTCAGGGTTCAGAATAGCGGAAGTAAAGACTTCATCAAACAGTTCTCCAGCTGCAGCAGAATCGAGCACATCCCCGGTTTTGTCAATACCGAACTCTTTGAAAATCACCGCCAGCTTTTTCTCAAGCACTTCAAGCACCCGGAATTCGACCGACTCTTCGAGCACAAAGTTAATCGCCCTGACAACTTTCGTCTGACCAATGCGATCAACTCGTCCGATCCGCTGTTCGACCCGCATCGGGTTCCAGGGAATATCATAATTGATGACGACGTGACAGAACTGAAGGTTCAATCCTTCACCGCCGGCATCCGTAGAAACCAGAACCCTGGCGCTATGGCAAAAAGCATCCTGGGCACGTTTCCGCTCATCCATGCTCATGCTTCCGTTGAGTGTCGCTACAGCTATTCCTCGCGCCTCCAGAAATTGCCTCAGCATCTCCTGAGTCTGCACAAATTCTGTAAAAATAAGCACCTTCAATTCAGACTCATTCTCATCAGACTGAAGCTGGTATATCCATGCAATCAATGCTTCGGCTTTGGCATCAGGGCTTGATTGCTCACACTGGCGGGCTAAGTCAAGAAGTGTTTCAACAAAGAGAGCTTCGTTCTGTATAGCTGATACTTTTGACGTCAGCAGTTCATCAAGCAACTCTTGTCCGTCCATATCATAAAAATCATCTCCAGCACTATTACTCTCTTCAAGTCGCAAGCTGGTTTGCCGTTCACCATCTTTCAATATTTCCAGACGGCGTTCCAGAGTAAAGCGGATAGCACGGGTACTTGAGACCACAAGCCTCTGCATAAGAATCATGAGAAAGCCAATATGCCGTTTCTTGTCGCGGATTGCCTGATTATACCCTTCGCGAACATACTCGGTCACAGCTTCATACAATCGCTGCTGCAGCTGATGGCGTAGCTCCCATGAAACGGCGATCATTTGTGTCCGGCGAGGTTTAAAGAGCGGTTTATTATCTGTATCAACAGCCCTCCGTTTCTCTGTACGGATCACATAAGGCATAACCCGTTCACGAGATACACTCTCCAAATCAGGAAAAGCTTCCTTGTCCAAGACAGTCATTAACCGGTGAAATGCATCACTCTTCCCCTGATGCGGAGTAGCTGATAGCAACAAAACATAGGGAGCCGCTTCAGCTAAACCTTGACCAAGCTTGTATCGAGCAACCTGATCAGTACTGCCACCCAAACGGTGCGCTTCATCAACAATCACCAAATCCCAGCCAGAACTGATCAGCTCTTCATAGCGGCTACGATTATACTCTCCAACTCGTTCTGCCGACCACCCCCGCCGTTTTTCCATTGGCTTTACCGAATCCAGAGAGACAATAACCTGATCGAAAATGGACCACGGAGAATCACCGTTATCCGATCCCGGAACCAAACGCAGGAGCGTTCCGATATCATCACCAAGCACCAGCCGAAACTGTTCGTTGAAATGCGTCTGCATTTCCGCGACCCACTGAGTCGCCAAACCTTTTGGAGCAACCACCAGTGTACGACGCACCAATCCGCGAAGCTTAAGCTCCCGCATGATAAGGCCGGCTTCAATGGTTTTGCCAAGGCCAACCTCATCAGCTAGCAAATATCGAACCCGATCACCGGAAACAGCTCTTGACAAGGCATGAATTTGATGAGGAAGAGGAATCACGTTTGACTCCATTGGAGCCAGCAGGACATGGTCATCAACAGCGTTACTTCCTCCTTCCAGCAGTTCCGCTACCTTTGCTGCCGCTGCAATATATCCGATCCGATTAACCTCAATCTCTGGCTTCAGGGCAACGTTCAGCGGCTGCAATGCAGAACGGGGAACACGCACAACCACATCCTGATTCGGCAGCCATACCCGGCAAACCGTTTGGCCCCACAAGGTTTGCTCTTCGATGACTTTACAGGGAGAGTGGTGGATGGATGAGTAACACCAAGAGTCCACTCTCATGAAGTCAGAATAATTGCTCAAATATTATTCCTTGATTAAACTAATCCGCACTCAGTCCAACCGCACCAAGCATTTCAAGAAGATCACCTCGCCTGAAAGTTGCGGAAAGTTGTTGTAATGAGACGTCTCTTTCTCCATAACAGGCTTTCAATGCATCTCTCACACCTCTCACTGCATTTGCATGGTAAGCAGCTTCATTATCTTCAAACTTCTTCAGGATTTCATTGAAGTTTCGATGCGAGACCTCGGAAAGTGAAACAGTCATGTCACTCAGAAGATCTCGACCGATCAACATCGAAATGTAGTGTGATGCGTAAGGCAAGAAATCCGGAGGCGTCAAAGACGTAGGACGTTTCCTCTCATTTTCTACTGCACGAAACATCAGAACTGCAAGAAGCGCTTGAGCTGCACTCAAATCCTTGAAAATATCCTCATACAGCTTCCCAAAGTGCTCTTTGCGACGGAATTTTGCTTGATGCGGTCTTTGTCTCCATATCGCAAGAACCGATTCAGCAACGATGGAACTCGTTACAACATTTGAACCACCACCACCCTCTTCTCGCTGACGTTTGTATGTATAACCAAGATCGGAAATTCCGATCTCAAGTTGTTTTTGAATTTCGTCATTCGAACGCAAGTCTCGTAAATCAACGGGATTTTGACTGTTTGTTGCATACGTGATATCTTGTACGAAATCTTTATGTGTCTCCGCAAGTTGATAGACACGAATCATGACATAGGCTGACTCGCCTATCATGTTGGTCAAAACACTATTCAATGTTTCCTGAATCGTTTTGCAAGTCTGACCGCCATTAATAACCTGCATATTTTTCAACTGTACCTTATAGTCTGTTTTTTGAAAAGCATTATAGTCAAACTTGTCACAGACCACGGTTATCCCGTTGTTATAAAAATAAAATTTATCTGACCTTTGTGGATCACATAGGGTTTGATGAATGGCAGTATTAACCCGATTCGTATGAAGACCAAGGTAACGGCGTATATTACGTTCCAGAAGCTTGTCACCATGATCGTTGAAAAGCCTGTGGATTTCTTGCACAGAAACACGTCCGACCAAAACTCTCATATAGTTCATATCTTCGACAATCGCCTGGCCACTTAGTGTCAATGTGGTATCAACCTTTTTGCTTCTTTGAAGTATGTTGACAATGGAGTCATGATTGAAATGGACAAAGTCAACCTTGTCACCATAATCCTTTTTTGCCTCATTTATCCAATTGTCTGCCTGACCTGTCCACTGAGCACCGTTGTTACACAAAATAACCCGGACATTGGGGATATATGCATCACGGATGAGAGAACGGATTTCCTCAATCTTCGGGGCAATCTTTTCATTTAAAGCAACTCTACGATAAGGATCAAAAAGCACCTGAACTGTATCAACAGCTTTCTGGACACCATTCTCAGGGAAATTTGCTTCGCCACTTAGGTCTTTTACCTTGTATTTGCCCTGAAATATTGTGACCAAAAACTCTCCATCCTCCACCTCACCGACATGGAGACCATCAACACCTGCATCATTGCCTCCTTCAGTAATCAGCTCAGATGCTTCATCCATTGGCATTTCGAGGCATGTTGAGATGCATAACAACACAAATGCCACTGACTTTTTCTTGTTAATATCATTACCCTCCGGTAGCCACTCTGGATGATCCTCAATAATACCCGAAACCCGCTGGTCAATGATACTGGCGTTTATATTCATATTAGCATCTCCTGAATTCGTGTTGGTTGGTGATTCAAGTCTCCATTCTTAGTTCTTGCCTGATTGTACCATAAGAGCAGTTTTTGGTCTCCTTCGAGCACGTTATTTGGCATTTTTTCAGCGACTGCAATAATTGTTGCATAGTCGCGCTCTTTCCATGATTTTTTGAACCATGCGCGGTATTTGCTGGCATCAACAGCCAGAGACCAAGATGAATTGCCTCTATCCGCTCCCGGAACCAAACGCTGGAGCACTCCGATATCATCACCAAGCGCCAACCGAAACACAATTCCCATCGACTTAGTCAGAGCACAGTGACTAAGTTGATGGTAAACTGACGCGAACTTAGTCACTAACTTAGTCACTTGAGTCCCCCCATACTTTCAACAGTCTGAAATCATGCTGAGAAACGAAATATTTCTGATTGCTTGCCTTGGGATTTCCCGAAACTGTTCGCACCGAAGAACAAGAAAATAGAAGCCATACGAATAGTGCCCGTATCCGTCCAACCCTTGAAATTCTGTATTCGTAATGTTTTTAGCATGTTTTCGCTCCAGTAGTTCCGTACAGTGACCTGGCTTTGTCAAGAAAATCTTCTCTTGAGCTATCGCCAGAAACAGCATAATCATACTCCTTGAGTAACTCTTTCAGCTTATAAAGCTCCTCTACCATGAGTGTCATAAATTTTACCGTTTCTGCAGTATGCTGAAATCCATAAGGAGTATCAGCAGGCATGGAGATATTATATGCAATCTCATTGTATTTAATATCTTCTTCAAGCTGTTCCGCGATATAGCCAAGATAACTCTCGCGATAATCGAAATGTCCGCCACTCATCGGGTTATCTCCTGATTAATTTGTATCTCTTCATTCTCCCATTCTTGTTATTGCCTGATCGTACCACATGAGCAATTTCGGGTCTTCTTCGAGCACATTATTTGGAATTTTTTCGGCGACGGCAATAATTGTTGCATAGTCGCGTTCCTGCCATGATTTTTTGAACCCTGCGCGGACGGCTTCGAGGCGGAAGACTTTGAGCTTTTTCTGAGCCTGCTTGTATGCTCCAAACTCCTTAAGCAGGTCTTTTTCTCGCAGCTTTTCCAAGTCGCCCGCTTTGTTCGGGTCAGGAACATACCATCGTCCTTTGGCCTTTACGATCAGAGCCGGGTCATCCTTGGTAAGGTTTCGCATATCTTTCCAGTTGGTGGAAAGGTAGCTGTGAATCTGCTCAGGTAACGACCCTTTGCCATCATAAAGGAGGAAGTTTTGTTCCAGTAGGGTAGAGAGTTCCAAGCCGACCTCGTTTTTGCTCCAGCCGCTAATCTCCTTCATAAACAGGGGATTGATATCCTGAAAACTCTGCGGCTTGTCACGCAGCAGTGTGCGAAGCCACTCAATGGCCGATGCTTCACCGAATATAAACAGAGGCTGCTGCAGAGGTCTGCCTCCGCACATCATTTTTTTGCGATCATATTCTGCCACCTGTTCCGGCAGGAAGTACATGCCGTCCCTCTCGCTGAAACGCTGTGAGAGCCCAATCTGGAACTCCTGACTGGACATTGGTATGGGATAGCCTTTACGGACGTAGTAGGCCACCATCTGATCGAACAGGATACGGGGATCGCGCTCCGGGATCACCTGCATCAATACCCCTTGTCGCTTGGTAACTGGCAGATATTGCAAATGGGTACGAACAAAATCCCAGATACCTTCTTCGGTTTGTGCTTCCTTCAGGAACCGCTCTTCAAAGCCCCCGTTGGGTTTGTAGGCGGAGATAACGAGATCTTGCTTGACAGCAGTCGGCCCAAGCATTGCGTGCAATCCACCACGTGTCTTATCTAAAGCTGTAACTGATGCCACAATAAACCCTGCATCAGAAAGCGCATTCTGAATACTATTCCAAACGCTTGCTTTAGTATTTGAAAACTCCACAGTCATCCAGCGCCCTGGTTTTAAATATTTGAACGCTTTTTCAAAACAATTAGTCATTAAGGTGCGATATTCATCTATTCCTTTTTTTTGGGTCTTGTTCTCAATGGCTTCAGGCTTGTTATTAGTTACAACGCGTAACCAGGCCTCTCTTATGTAGCTCAATTCAGAATACATAATATTCGACCCGAATGGTGGATCAAGAAATATGTAATCCATACTCGAATATTGAATATCGACTGATTGTGCGGCTTGTGTTGTTGTCAATGATCCTGAAAGCGGAGTTAATGCCTGTATAATTTTTTTAAACTGGAAAATTAGTTGGTCTATTACGTTATTTTCAACACTGACTGGAGGCACATACAGTGTGTTAGCCATTGGACCAACAAGTGCTCTTCCTCCATGCTGAGGCATATATCGATTCATGATAGTAAGTTTTGGCAGCATACTCCCAACTAAAAAATCCAATTGCGGATTTCCATTAGTAAGACTAGTTAATATGGATAGTGATGCCAAAATACGCTTAGTATAAAATTGGTGAACATAACGAACGCCGCACCCGAATGGATCAGCAGATTTATCCCCTTCTATAATCTTAGATAGAGGGATGTTTTTTATTAGATCATCACTTATTTCTATCAGTGTCGCTTTCAACAGATCATCACTGTCGGCCAATTTTTCATATCTCTTAGTTCCTATGCTATAATTAATAAGAACGGGCACCTGTCTCTGTTTATCCGTTACGGTTTTAGTAATAGGATCATAGGCGGATTCGAAGATGCGAGAAGGCTTCTGTGCATGCGATATTTTCGATGGATTTTTTGAAATAGAGCAATTGCAATGAGGGCAATTGAACTCCGGATTAAACTCAAAAGTGTCTCGATTTTTCACAAATGCTTCTGTATAGTAAATTATTTCTCCCGAGCATTCGGGGCAGCTATAGACGTCGCTCCAAACTACGTAATTTACTTTTCCAATCGTTTTTTTATCGGAGTGTAATGTCTCCCACATCCACTTAGTCCTATTGTCAAAATCACTGATGACGTTTTTTATCGTTCTTTCAACTGATAATATATCGACCGGTGTATTGTAATTATAGGCAATGAAGGTGGCGGCTGGCGACAGGTCGTTGAGTACCGCACGGCGTGCGCCAAGACGGGAGAATGGTGTCCAGGTTTTGTTGCCGTTCTCATCGGTTTCTTCCTGTAAAATGACACCATCATGCTGAACAAGAAATCCGAGTGACTCTACCACTTTACGGTCGCCACAAAGCTGAGCAGCCACACCGGTCATGCCTGTACCACAAAAGCCGTCAAACACAATATCACCCGGCTCGGTATAGTGCAGGATATAACGCATGATGGCCTTATGCGGCACCTTGGTATGATAGGAGTGCGCATTGTAGATAGGATCGTTCTTGCCTTCGCTGACATCCGCAGCAAAGGGTTCTCGATGATAGGTAAAGCCCTCTGGCCTCTCCGGCTTTTGTGCTTCCCATTCGGCAATAAAATCAGCAATCCATGGGTTCGGACAAGCTGTGTAATAAGGTGGATCACTCAGCTTCAGGATATCTTCATCGGTGCCGATTGGAAAGCCTTCGATTTTGCGGAACTCAGGATCGCGAAGCTTCTCTGCTAACAGTTCGGTAAAATATGCTCGCCGGGCTTCATCATCAGGGAAGGTCTTGCCGAGGCATGTCACCGGACCATTGCTCGCTGCCGCTGCATCTGTATTATTGAGTGCAAACTCTTCCTGTTTTCTCATTGTTGTTTTCTCTCAAAAATGTTTGACCTTGCTCGGTTATTTGGTAGCGTTGGAAGCGACTTCGAGGGTTATCAAGTATAGTGCGGGCAAGTAAACCCTGTTCAAGCAGGATGTCCAGATAGTTGCGCTGGAATGTTTCGCGATGTTTGATGCCGATGATTTCCTGAATTTCAGTACTTTTTTTAGGTTCAATACAGGCTGTAAGTACATCAAGTTTCCATCTCTCTACTTGTCCGGTTACTTGTCCGGTTACTTGTCCGGTTACTTGTTCGACTTTGGCTGAGCGAATTGCATCCGGGTGAACCGGGAAACGCACAAGAAAGTAGCTGCGATCATCATCCGTTTCGAAAATAGGATCTGGCGAGCCGTTTTTGGCAATCGCTCGTTTGATTTTTCTTATGCCGGTCGAGCGACCTTCTGTCAGCTCAAGCTCTTTCATGAATTCGCCAATACGCCTATTGCGGTAACGACGGCTGACTGCATTACCTGCAGCGATATCGGCCATCGTGATTGATCGGTCTGGACCTGGGAAGCTGAGTATCAAAAGCTCTTCAGGCGTAATGCGAACCTCGACCGGTTCTCGAATTTCGTAGGAGCGGTGATAAATCGCGTTGACCAAGGCTTCTTCGATAGCCGCATAGGGGTAATTCCAGATACGATCGGCTTCGGCGCGATGCGGGTGTTTGATGACGGTCTGTTTCAGGTAGTTGCGTTGAATATGGCTAAGCGCATCCCTAATCATGCGGTGCAATGGGCCTTTGAATTCTTTTTCTTCAAAAATATCACCACCTGGGCCATCGGGAAAATAGACCACGTCGATCTGGGTCACAGGAAAGAATTTTTCCGGATGTTCGCTGAACATCATCAGACCAATGTTTTTAGGGAATGGTGCTTCACTGGGGCCACCTGCGATGTTCATTTGCCTGCCGATGGTTTCCATTGGCAGTTGGGCGACCTGCTCTGCAAGCTCACTGCCAACCTCGTGCAGAAATTCTTCAATCAATCGCAAGGATAAATCGCCAAGCGTGGCCTGCTGGTTGTAACGATCATCGAATGGCACAGTTGCCGTCAGGCTTACCAGCTCTTTCAAGTCGTCATTTCTGGCAATAACGGTGCTCGATTGTTTACGAATGTATTCGCGCCATTCGTTGCCAGTTTCAGAAGGATTAACCTTGGCCCGGTAAGGGCGCGTCTCGCCCGCGGGAGCCCAGATCACCAGAATGGTTTGCCCCTGCCAGGTAACAGGTACACTGCGCGGGTGGTAGGATGGTTGAATAGCGTTATGCCCCAGACGCAGGATCTCTTTCTGAATAGCATCGAGCTGATTTGGGTTTAAGCCGACAGGTGGCAGTTGTGGCCGACCATCCTGTTCTTCGATACCGACCACGATGTAGCCGCCACCAAGATTGTGAAAGTCGTTGGCAAAAGCGCAGATTGTGTGGAGCACAGCCTGCGGATTCCAGCCTTTCTTGAATTCGAGCCGTTCCCACTCAACTGACTGACCATGCAGAAGCGATTCTATGGAAATCGGTAAGCCGAGAGTATCCATTGCTTAATTCTCCATTACAATCCGCACCTTGGCTGGGTCTTTGCCTTTGGTAAGTTGATCAATGTACTCCTCAAAACGTCTCTTCATCTCCTCTGGTGTGGCGGCTCCGCTATGAACCTGAAGAGCTTTTTCGAGCTCTTTGGCCTTTACAGTGACTTTGACCAGTCCTGACAATACCTCTTTAAGGGCATGAACAAAATTACTGTCGAGTGGTTCCGGCAGTTTACCTGACTTGATAAACGATTCAAGTGGCCTGCGATCATCACTACTGAGCAAATCCATGTTAGCCTGGGTAATCGGGTCTTTAAGATTACCGAGAATTGTAGCGCTCCAGCCAGCCACCATTGCGTCAAGCTCAGTATCCATTCTTTCAATCATTGATGCAGCCCCGATCACTATGGATTCATTGATATATGGCCGAAATCCGCAATGCGGGCAAACTGGTGTAGCTTCAAGATTCTGCTCGGTCAAAGCAAAACAGCTTTTGAGTCCGGCAAGCCGGTTCTGGAAGTCGCCAAGCTGCTGACGAGGCATGAGATCAATAACCGAAAGCTTGTTCAGGGTTTGAATGCGGTAATCACTGAGCAGCGCAGCTTTACGCTTGTCGTCATTGACACCAAGACGGGCTTTGGTGTGCATAGCGATGTAGGCGTTACTGTACTCCTTTTTAAGCTGCAACAGCTTTGTGGTTATGCCTTGAGCCTGCGAAGAAAGGATAGTAACATCAGCCTGCCTGAGTGAATCAAGAAGATCCTGCTGCGCGGTCTTCATGCGTTTTACCCAGTCATGATCTACACAAAGCACTGATTCTGCTGCTGAGAGCCATGATGCAACAGGGCTGAGTGTCATGACAAAATCACGCAAAACGTCAATATCGCAAAGAAGTTTGATTGATTTATCATAAGCGGATATCTCAGACGGGCTGTACCGGAAATTTTTCAACTTGCCCGGTGTGGAATAGACTTGAAGCGATTCGAAGAAGTTTTTTGCGTCATCAAGAAGTGTGCCGGGATGAGCAACGCCGGTCATTATCAGAAAATCAAAACCCCAGAAAGAGAGACCGTCGATAATCGTCCTACGTGCCGTTACAAGGCGTTTGACTGCAGTTTCAACAGCCTGTTGCAGAGCTTTTACCGGTTCTTCGTTGCCTTGTGTCACCAGTTGGGCCATCCCCGGTGTCATTCCAAGCAGTTCAAAGAGTGCCTTCAGTGCAGGAAGATTCCACTCTCTTGGTTGTTCAAGGTGCTTGAAGCGAATAAGCTCATCCATACCAGTGGCGGCAAGCTGCTGAAGCATGGTAGCATCAAACTTTTTGCCGGGAATGGAAAGCACTGCGTCACCGGAATAAACAAGCGCTGCAATGACAACAATGGCCCATTCAGGTTCAAGACGGGATGCGCCAGGGTTCATATACTCAATACCGTGGTCATCCAGAATAAGCTGGCTGTGGTTAATAACCTGACCAGGGCCCTTGGTCTTGAAGAGCTCAAGAATATACTTTGCATGCCGGGAGTTTTGAGGATCAATCTTTTCGCCATCAAGCAGATCCAATGCATCGAGTACAGCGGTCGCCTGTTTGGTGCGGTTCTGCCCTGCGATTGCCCGCAAGGCATCTTGTGCTGCCTGTGATCGGTTATTTGTAGTAATCAGCACCGAAAAACAAGGGTAATCGGGGGCTTGATCGGCAAAATGAGGTGCAAGGCAAATACCTGCAATCGTGTTGATCAAGTCACGAAAGTTAATGGTCTCGTGGGACAAAATTCCTGTAAGATCCCGAATAGATTTGCCTTTCGCCCACTCCATCATAGATTTTGTTCGCCCCTGCCAGGTTACTTCAAAGGCGTCGCTGCTATGTTTCTGAAGCCATTGCACCAGTTTTTTTAGGGAAAAGTTTGCTTTGGATTCGTATGTAGACTTGGCTTGACCTGTCGAGGTCGAAGCAAGATCAAGTGACGCTGCGTAGCCCCTGAGTGCAGTCAGAAACTCTTCATCGGTTCCTTTGAGCCTGATGAAAACCTCATCGTTCTGCTTGTCGTCCTTGAAACGCGGCGGGTCGTTCGGCTGAATAAAGTAGAGGTAAAAATCCCGTTGTGGAACGGCAGTAGAACGTTCATTTGGTGCTCCAAAAAAGAGGTAGCCAGTTCGAGCAGCCTTGCGCTCCTGCCAGGTAAGGTCATGCTGCCAGATTCGATAACCGGTAACATGAGTAGGAGTATCCTGACACTCCATAACCCTCTTCAGCGCTTCATAATAATAACGGTCGAGTTGACTGTTATCGAGACTTTCAGCTTTTTTGTCAATCAGGGCATCGAAGTCGTCGGTCTTTTTTAGGTCAAGATAAAACTGGCGGTTGTCGGGATTGAACGAGATGAACTGACCGCTGACAGTATTGATAATCTCTTTTAAAACGGTTTCCACATGGGTTTGGAGATCCTTGTCAGGCTCATCACTGCCCATTTCCGCAATCAATGGTTCATAAAGAAAAAGCCGGTCGCGAAGTTCCTCTGCGGATGCACCCATCGGAGCATAAATATCACCTGTGGTCAGACGATGCACCGAAAGAGCGTGAATCAGCCGCAAGGCCATCGGCTTGTATTGTTTTCGGGTAATAGCATTTTCAATACGCGATTCGAGTACCTCACTACATTCGATGACAGCCCTGATTTCCGGGAGCGTACGGAATGATGCATTCTGTCGAAGCGTGCTCCAGTAACTGTCAAAGGCGATTACTCCAGGTTTATCCTCCGGCACCTCTTCGCCAAGAAGAGCTTTCATGCTGAAGGAGAGGGTTTTAAGGACTTCACGCTTTTCCACAACAGTAACCCGCTCGAAGGTATCGATATAATCGGGATGCACAGGAAAAAGACGCACAAACTCATCCATGCGTTCATTAAGACCACTATAGAATCGGGCAAAAGGGAGCAGGTATTCACGGATGCGGGCCTGCTGCTCAATGCTCTTCTTGAGCAGGCGCTCTGCTACTACAAACTTGACATCATTTCGAGCGATTTGAACCTGCTCAAAACGGTCTTTTACCCTGCGGATGCTGTCGGCAACAAAGGCGAAGCGAAGACTTTCAAAAATAGCTTCCTGAACGCCGGCCAAAAAGCGAAAACGAAGATCTTTACATACTTCGCCAATCTCACGAAGGAAATTGAGATCGAGAATAAGTTCATGATCCTTACGGCTGCGCAGGTAGTCCAGTAATTCATCGACCACGAGAAGCAACCCCTGCTGAGGAAAAACCTGGGAGAACTGCTCCATCATGTCTTCAAATGCCCGCTTATGGCTCGAAATGGTATTCGCTTCGGGAAAAACATAATCAACCCCGAATTTGTCGAGATGCTCTTCCAGTTCAGAAACAAGGATATCCCTCAGTGACATGGTGGTGGCACCAATTTCTGTGCGGATAACCTTAAACCGACCGGCAATCTGATGAGCTGCGTCACGAACGACCGGATGGCTTAACCCTGGCAGTAAAGATTGATCCGCTGCGATGCTTGAAATCACAGACATCAAGTGCGATTTACCAGTACCATAATTACCCACAACCAACAAACCTTTGTTATCGGCAGGATGATCGAATTGCAACTGGGGAAAAACAATTTGAGTAAGGCGGTCAGCCATCTCGTCTGAAATGACGTAGCTAGTAACGAGGTGTTGTGCTTCACTGGTATTGTCAGCTTTGCGCAACTGAACAACTGACTCGATAGGGTCAAACTGTATAAGTTCTCCGTATTTCATACTCCATGATTTTAATGTGCACTATCAATAGTTGCTGTTCCGTTCATCCTGATAAATAGCAGATCTTTATCATCATACTGCCGGTGTTCTGGATGTCCGGTTTCAGCATAGATGAGTCTGCCCTGTTCAATTTTTCCATTCCAAGCGGCGACAACTGAGCGATTTCTCGACATGAGCTGCAAAAGTCTCAATGGGTCTTGCTTCAACCGCTGGTCGAACAGAATTTCGATGTTATCAAGCACCAGTGTCCCCAGCTCTTTATTCACGATCTTATCCAGAATTTCCGGTAAATGAAGCACACGATGCTTTTCGGTCAACCCGAGTAACTCTGCCGATAGCTGTAAATTTACATTGATGACCACAGTACCAATCTCACCGGCAAATTCACGAAGAACCTCAGTTTTGCCGGAGCCACTCTCTCCCACCAGCAATACCAGACGATGATAGAGCCCTTCTGCCGCATGGAGTGATTGTTTTATCTTCTCTTGAATCGGTTCTACTATGGGAGGAATGGCCATTATCTTCAATCTGTCGTTATAGGTTCGATGAGAATTAATAACTGCTTGTACAGAGAAGGTGAACCCTTACATGGTCAAATATACAAATCTATTGCGCTCTTATTGAACAATAAGGCCTGATGTAACACGATATTGTATTATCGATTATATCAGAATAAAAATTGTTTTTGGCTGATGAGTAAATAACTGTCAGAGGTATAAAAAGAAGTGGGGAGTACCATTCTTTTCCATCTAGAATTCAGTGGATTCTAAATACATGTAACACGATTTTAGAGCCTCACGTCCTCACAAAACCTGCATTTAATGAGACAGCAACAAAAAATCACGCCAGCCACACGTTTCATCCCACTGCATTCAGTTAAGGGCACCTCTATTTATTGCGGATATAAAAGATGGAAGGCAAACTTTACCTGCGGGCTGAAAAGAACTATTTTCTCAGGACAACTTTAGTTTTGTTGGGGTTCAGGAATCAACCCAACCTACATAGGGGTCCTTCTGTTTATTCTGTAAACAAAAAAAGCCCCATCTTTCGAAGGGGCTTTTCCTGTCAATAATACCAACGACTTTTATATCATCTACTCAACATCGTGTTCATCAAGAGCCATCAATATATTTTAGAAGGAAACCTTACTTAGCAGCAGGTGCTTCTACCTTTGCTTCTGCTTTCTTAGCAGCTTTCTTTACTTTCTTAGCAGCTTTCTTCTTTGCTACTTTCTTTTCTGCTTTTGCTTCTGCTTTTGCTTCTGCTTTAGCTGCTGCTGGAGCTTCTGCTTTTGCTGCTGCTGGAGCTGCTGCTGCTGGAGCTGCTTTTGCTGCTGCTTTGTCAGCTGCTTTGTCGGCTGCGAAAGAAACGCCACCGAAGATTCCGGAAACTGCAAGTGATACGATAACGCCAGCGATGAAATTCTTTTTCA
>Ga0209083_1002234_pt1 | contig 18964 bp, 16 predicted proteins | sample AM7aDNAmetaG_FD_184132 | JGI IMG/M metagenome (GOLD analysis project Ga0209083, IMG submission 184132) | Freshwater microbial communities from Finland to study Microbial Dark Matter (Phase II) - AM7a DNA metaG (SPAdes) (version 3) | ecosystem: Environmental > Aquatic > Freshwater > Lake ...
CATTGGACGGTTATTGGAGTCGCCTCAAGAATCTTTTAGGCGCGCATCGCGGAAAAAGCAAAGAAAGAATCAGGAAGATTGCTACTGAAATACTACGCAAACAGACTGCTTAAATTACCATTAGACCTAAATGTCCTAATCTTCCGGGCAAAAGTGCTTGGTGGACCATTGACACTCATCTGGATCTTCATAGCACTAAGCATGCTTGGTCAGGTGTGGATAGTCTGTAAGGTTAAGCCGTGGTTGCTTGTGGCATCACTTGTGAAGTTCTAACAACTAACCAGGAAGAGCTCGTTCCCGTCGTCGGGCCAAATGTGGCAACGACGGGATTTCTGTTTATATTTTATTTATATAGTTACAATATCGCGCCAACAACTTACCTAACTTCCCAACCGCGCTCCTTGAGCTCGGAATATACTCTATCCATTATCTGGCCGACTTCAGCGTCGGTCAAAGTCTTTTTGTAGGATTGGAATACAAGACGATATGCATATGAAACTTTATTGTCTTTCTTGAAAACATCAAAAAGTGAGCCTCGAGCAAGGAGATCTTCCGCTCCAGCTTCTTGGATACCTTGCTTGACTGTATTCCAAACACCATCACCAATAACTGACTCCGGAACGAATACAGCTATGTCGCGAGTAATAAAAGGATATAAAGAGAATGGATGATATCTCTGATCTCTTGGCAGGGCTTGGAAATTCAGATCCGCGATTGAGCTCGACTTCAACTTACCAATAAGTACATCGAGGTCTATCTCTATGACATTGTCGGCTATCTTATCGGGATTGAGTTCTACACCAAGCGTCTTTTTCAACTCAACAAAAACTTCTTTCAATATCTCCAGTTCTTTCTTCTTGGACTTCTTTACATTTTTCACACCGAGACACAAAACCGTCTTCTCGCCTTCTTTCGGAAATATTTTTCCTATCTCAAATATCTTTATGGTGTCAGCTCCAAGTAGGTCGGCGTTTAATGTATTTGTAACCAGAACTTCTTTCATTCTAGGAATTATGGACTCGCGCAGCGCACACTTATCGCTGGCAAGCGGATATGTAATCTCATAAAAACCCTTCGGCACCAGAGAATAAAGTAGCGCCTCGGAAAAGCCAAGCCCAACCAATATATTCTTAACTTTTTCAGACAAATAGAAAGTTGCGTCATCGTGAATATTTGCAGCTACATTGGCTGGCAGGCTCGGCGGCAAAACTGAAGATAATGATTCATAACCCATAACCCTAGCGACTTCATCGACGAAATCTTCAGGAATTTTAAGATCGAGTCGGTCTAGTGGTGGAGTAACGGTAAATATTTCGCCGGTTTGCGATTTTCCGTTTTCTCTCACTATGCAATCGTAGCGTCTAAGGATATCCTGTAAATCAGCATTGGTTACATTCGCGCCCAATTTTTCTGAAATAAAATCCGACGTGACCGAAACTGTCCAGGGCTTTGTTGGAGTCGAAAATATATCTGTTGTGGCACCAACCTTCGTCTCTTGTGAAAGTTTGGTAATAAGCAGCGTCACTATATTTATCGCTTCTTCCGCCAATTCAGGGATGATTTCATTTTCAAATCTCTTCGATGAATCACTGCGCACATCTAAACGAGTAGACGTTCTACGCACGGAAACTGGATTGAAGTTTGCAGATTCCAAGATAATATTTTTTGTTGTAGAAGATATCTCTGCACGCTTACCACCTTTCACACCAGCGATTGCAAGTGGTCCTTCATCGTCAGCAATAACCAAATCCGTCTCACTAAGTTCGAGATTGCGCTCTTTTTCAACCCATTTCTTTTCTGCACCATTTTCACCATCTGCAAGAACACGCTCTGGCAAGAGTTCAATTTTCTCATTTTTTTTCGCAAGACGAACCGTGATAGCACCTTTCACTTTATCAGCATCGAAAGCGTGAAGTGGTTGACCAATATCAAGCATCACATAGTTCGTAGCATCAACAATTGTATTAATAGAACGCGAATCCACCGATTCTAGATTTTCTTTTAACCACTTTGGCGATTTGTCAATGGTCACATTTTCAATCCTGCGCGCCATATAACGACGACAAAGTTTTTTGTCATCAACATTCACTTTTACAGCTGGAACATTTTTATCAATAGAAAACACGCCAGCTAACGAAGAATTTGCCACCGCAGCTTTCATCCCCAAACCAGTTATAGCTCTGACTTCCCTGGCAATTCCTTTGTGACACAGAGCATAGTGAGCGCGATCTGGCATCACTTTTATGTCAAAAGCTACGCCAGCCGTCTCGCCATTTTGACCACTAATTTTTTGCTCTGATTCCACCTCGAAAACGTGCGCATTTATAAGCTCCGCTAAATCATGCGCCTTTGGCAACGGTTTATCAAAATATTTTTGTAGCCAGTTGTAGGAAATTTTCATATCTTTAAAACTGATTTATGAGGCGCAAATCCCCAGAATAAAGATGGCGTATATCATCTACACCATAACGAGCCAAGACCAGACGATCTAATCCTCCACCGAAAGCGAAGCCTTGCCACTTCTTGGGATCCCAACCAGCAGACTCAAATACATGCGGATGAACAAGTCCCGCACCGAAGATCTCCAGCCAGCGACCCTTGTACCAGACATCGACTTCCACACCAGGCTCGACGAAACCGAAGAAGCTAGCACGGAAACGAATCTTGGCTTCTGGTCCAAGAAATTCTTTAAACAAATGTTCCAGGACCCCCTTGAGTTCTGCCATACTAACTTTCTCCGCAACAAAAAGCCCTTCTATTTGGATAAATTGTGCTTCGTGAGTTGCGTCTGTAGCTTCGTTACGATAAACTTTTCCGGGGATTATTATCTTAAACGGCTGTTGCTTGTCTTTCATAGCTTCCATGAAGCGAATTTGCACCGAAGAAGTATGTGTGCGCAAGACAAGTTTTTCTGCGCCTTGCGCTTTTCCCTTTGCGCCTGATTTTACCCAGAAAGTATCTTGCATATCCCTAGCTGGATGATCTGGCGGAACATTCAATGCATCAAAGTTGTGGAATTCATCTTCAAGTTCTGGACCCTGTGCAACAGAAAAGCCGATCTTGTTAAAAATCGTGACTATCTCGCGGATTACCGAGGTTATCGGGTGTAGATGGCCTGTTTCGGTATTCTTATTTTCCATGGCTATAACTTTAACATATTCATGGATATTTTGGCCAAGATATGCGATACTACCGAAAATGACTTCTTGGAGAGATATCATAACTTTGAGCATACTTTTCTTGTCACTCTATTTCGAGGTATTCATGCTAGTGACCTACATAAGGAGGCGCCGTCTATTGCATGGACGAGTGAAAAAGGAGCCACAAATACATCCGGACCTACCAGCAGTGACCATTATAGTCCCATGTTACAACGAAAATAAAACTCTCTCAGCTACCATAAAATCTCTATTGGATCTGAATTATCCGAAAGAAAAATTACATATCATGGCCGTTGATGATGGGTCTACAGACAACACTATGCAAGCTTTGCAAGAATTTGCTGGTAATCCTCAAGTAGAGATCATACACAAAGAAAATGGTGGTAAACATACCGTGCTCAATATGGGCATAGAAAGATCGAAGACTGATTTCGTCGGATGTTTGGATGCTGATTCTTATGTAAGCAAAGACGCCCTACTTCGTATCATAAAGAGGTTCAATGACCCAGAAGTTATGGCTGTGGTTCCGTCAATGCATATACATAAAGCTCGTACACCTATTCAGAAGATGCAGAAGGTTGAGTACACTCTCGGTGTATTCTGGCGCAGTATATTGGCAGAGCTCAATTCTCTTTATGTAACGCCTGGACCATTTTCCATATTCAGAAAATCGGTCTTCGACAAAGTCGGTCTGTATCACAAAGCTCATAACACCGAAGATATGGAAATGGCTATGAGACTCCAATCTCATGGATGTAAAATCGTCTGTGCCAATGATGCCGTCGTTCACACTTCTTCACCTCATACTATACCGAAACTCTATAAACAGCGTGTACGTTGGACTTCTGGTTTCCTACAAAACTTGAGAGATTACAAAAAATTAGTGTTCAACACTAAACATGGTCACTTGGGAACCTTGGTCTTGCCGGTTATGATAATCTCTACAGCTAGTATCATATTTGTCGTATTGGGTTGGACATATGATTTCTGGAAATATTGGCACGGTATACTCATCCGCTTCGAGGCTCTAGGCATAAGAATGTTCGAATGGACGGGATTCAATTGGAAATCTTGGAATTGGTTCTTCTTCCATACTTCACCGATCATGATCGGTGGCATCGTCTCTCTTGCTATAATCATAACTTTCGTCTTGGTAGGTGCCAGACTGTCGAAAACTAAATGGCCGAAAGTCACAGACTTCTTGTGGTATGGAGCACTTTATTCTATAGTAGCTCCTCTGTGGCTGATACGTTCTATATACAACCTTGTTACTAGTAGACAAACCATGTGGAGATAATATAAAAAAGACACAGAAACAAAATTTATGAAATTCAGAGAATGGAGAAAATACATAGTCACTTTGGCCATAACTCTGGTCATATTTATCACAGCTATAGGTATAAGTATGTGGATAGACAATGCCCGAGTGAACAATATACGTACATTACAAGACAATATCTCTATGGATATGTTGTCTTCCGAAACACAGTTCAACTTACTGAAAGACGCTAGCTGTAGCGATCTGTTTAACTCCGATTTGGCAACACAATTGTCAGATATTGGAGATCGCCTATCATTTATGGAATCAAATGGGCACAATACAGATGCTGATGTCATAAGCTTAAGACAATATTATTATACTCTTGAGATTAAGGACTATATACTCATTAAATCTGCCACCAAATGCCCTCTCAAACCAACAACTGTACTGTATTTCTACGAACCAAACTGTTCAGACTGCGACAAACAAGGAGATGTACTGACTTATCTGCGCCAACACTATCCGGACAATGTGAGGGTTTATTCTTTCGATTATTCTCTAAACACTGGCGCTGTCCAGACATTGGCTAGCATCAACAAAGTCGGTAAACCTTTGCCGGCTATAGTCATAGATGGAACAACTTATCAAGGATTTAACTCTGTAGATGACATATTAGCTTTGAAACCACAGATAGCTTCAGCACGCACCCGCATAGTCTTATCGCCACACTTGGACGATGCCGCACTCTCTATCGGTGGTCTTATAGCCAAATCTACTCATTCTGTAGGCTCACCAGTCATTGTCACAGTATTTACTGGTACACCAAATACTCCTGTCATAACGAAATGGGACAGTGAACCAGGGTTTAAGAATAGTACTGAAACTATGAAGAAACGTATATCAGAAAATGCTTCCGCCGCATACATACTTGGTGCTTCAACTGTTAACTTCGGTTATCTAGACAATGAGTATCGTAGGCTAAATGCCACCTCAACAAAAACCCCAGTCGCGCTGTCTACCAGTACACTCGAAAGTAAGATCGCAGCTGATATTATAAAGCTCATAAAGAGCTCCGACACCAGTACTTCATCTATGGAGATCTATGGTCCAGCTATATTTGATGGTAAAGTCGGCCATCCAGACCACACAATATTGCACGAAGCCTATATGAATGTCATATCTACATACAAACCGCGTGGCATAGTAACATTCTTCATATATGAAGACTTCCCTTATGCGAAATGGGCCGGTATACCTAAGACTGACATAACGAAAACCTTGAGTGCAGATTCTTCACAATACTTCTATGCGCCTATATACATACCACTCAATACAGACATAGTCTCTACGAAGAAAGACGCCATTAGTTCCTATAGCTCTCAGGTAAAAGCTATGGATATAGATGGCATCAGTAAAACAGCGTCCAGTAGCCCTATAGACATCATCACTTTAGATATAAAATGGATGAGCAGTCGTTGTAACGGATTATTCCGTATACCTTCAGCTTGTGAGGTTGTATACCAAGTACAGAAATAAAAACTACTCTCTGGAGCCGCCTCCCAGGCTTGAACTGGGGACCTTCGCTTTACAAAAGCGTTGCTCTACCAACTGAGCTAAGGCGGCAAACTGACATTGCATTACTACCAAAACAGCTAAGGCGGCACTGAAAAAATATACCTTAAAATAAAACAAAAAGCTAGCTTACTTATTCTTTTTATCTTCTCCAGAAATCCTACGCAAATAAAACGAAGCGCCGTGCTTCTTGATCTCACCCTTACCGCGAACCATATCTATAACCTTCTTACTATGAGTATTCTGTAGGGCTTGATGCTTTATCTCCACATATATCTTACGAACACGGACTAGTACATGAAAAGCCACCCACTGCGCCAAGGCTATGAAGGTGTGCTTATTTATATAAGATATACAACGTCTTATACCTCTGAAGAAAGCAGCAAATATATGATCACTTCCTTCTCCTAGTTTAGAGATGAAGCTCTGTTCTCCAGTTGTGACCTCACGACGTTTGAGCAGTATCATAGAGATGATACTTACAAGCGATACATAGAAGATTGTGATAGTTGTATACATAAGACGCGGAATGCCGCGCACATATATCTTAGCAAGAAACTAGCGTTCCAATACCTTGAAACGCTGGAAGCGTCCAACAGCCATCTTCTCACCAAATTTCTGCACAGCGGCGTCTATGAGATTCTGGATAGTCATATCAGTATTCTTTATGAAAGGCTGATTTACGAGAACCATCTCGGCGAAATAAGTATCTAGCTTACCTTGAAGGATCTTCTCTTTCATCGCTTCAGGCTTACCTTCAACTTCCTTAGCAAAGACTTCACCAGCAATCTTCTTGTCGGCTTCTGTGACTTCGGCGGCTGTTATAAACTTGGGGTTTGTAGCTGTGATGTGCATAGCTATGTCGCGAGCAAGAGTTTTGAACTCTTCGTTGTTAGCTACAAAATCGGATTCACAGTTGAGTTCAACCATCGTGCCGACAGTTCCATTTGAATGTATGTAAGCCTGAATAATACCTGACTTGAAGGTACGATCACCTTTCTTTGCTGATATCTCGCCGCTCTTCTTACGAAGTATGACAATGGCTTTTTCCGCGTCGCCACCAGCCTCTTCCAGGGCTTTCTTACATTGCATAACAGACACTCCGGTTTGATCTCGGAGAGATTTTATTTGTTCTGTGGTGATAACTACTGGCATATTTTTATTTGATTGATTAAAGAACTAATAATAAAGTAAATAAAACGGTCAGCTCTTATAACTTAAACCGGCTTTGCAGCTACCACGAGCTTCTTACCTGCTTGATAAGCTTTTGAAATCTCTTCCACGAAGAATTGGATAGATTGTCTGGAGCCGTCATTGCCTACAATAGGAAAATCTATCTCTGAAATATCACAATCTGAGTTTGCTAGAGCGATAACTGGAACGCCCATATCTTCTGCTTCCTTAACAGCATTGTGTTCACGCTTTGGGTCTATGACGAACATCGCATCTGGAAGTCTCTTGGATGAGACTATACCGTAGAACATCTTTTCTAGTTTCTCGACTTCTTTGCCAATGAGCATACGTTCTCGCTTGGTGTATTTCAAAAGTTCACCCTTCTCGCGGTCAGAGACTATCTTCTCGTAACGGTCGATACGCTTTCTGATTTGTGGGAAGTTTGTAAATGTGCCACCGATCCAGCGACCATCTACATAAGGAATATTTAGAGACATGGCAGAATTCTTCACGATAGTAGAAGCTTCACGCTTACCACCGACGAATATAACAGTTTTACCTTCACTGGCGAGCTTCGTAACGAAGTTTTTGGCAGAATCTAGAGTAGGCTTAGTCTTCTCAAGATCGAAAAGATCTGTAGAGTTCTTGGTTCCAAATATGAATGGTGCGATAGTAGGGTTGCGACGAGAGCGGCCAAGGCCGAAGTGAGTTCCTGCAGCAAACATGGCCTCGATAGAGGTCACGGCGGCATTTGAAGTACTTTTTTCTGTTGACATAATGTAGGGCGTAGCTTATCAAAGCTAGCGAAAAAGCGCAAGTTTTGTGTTGGACCTAAGAAAAATAGATTGGGACGTGTGATAATTACTCCCCGTCCTCATTCCCCTCCTTCCCTTCGTCGGCGGCGCCAGCAGACGCACCACCTGTCTTCTCAAATTCATGCAGAGCGTCAACGATTGGCTGGATGCGACCTTCGAGGATTCCTGGAATATTGTGCCAAGACTCCTTGATGCGGTGGTCGGTGACGCGATCTTGTGGAAAATTGTAAGTACGAATCTTCTCTGAGCGATCACCTGTACCGATCTGACCCTTGCGGTGTGCGGCGAATTTCTTGGCATCCTCTTCTTCTTGTCTGGCCTCGAGACGTGCAGTGAGCAAGATGAGTGCGCGCTGGCGGTTGGCATTTTGGCTACGCTCAACCGTAGAACGGACATCGAGTCCTGTTGGTTTGTGAATGATACGGACAGCTGACTCAACCTTGTTAACGTTTTGACCACCCTTACCACCAGCACGAGAAAATTCCATTTCCAAGTCTGCAGGGTTTACCACAAAAGTAGACTTCTTACGAATAGGCATGATGGCGATCGTGATAGTTGATGTGTGGATACGACCCATTTTCTCGGTCTCAGGGACACGTTGAACACGGTGTACACCAGTCTCCCAGCGTAGATCTTCATATACACCATCACCCTTTATCTCGAGTGAAGCATCTTTGTAACCACCAATATCATTTTCGGACTTTTCTGTAACACGAGCAGACCAACCACGTGTTTCAGCATAGCGACGGTACATTTCCACAAGTTCAAAGGCGAATAAAGCCGCTTCATCTCCACCGGCGCCAGCACGAACTTCCAAAATAATCTCTTTCGGCATCTCTTCTTCCTCGACATCGGCAGCTAAAATAGCATCCATTTGTTTTAGTAGTTCTTTTTTCTGACTATCTAAATCCACCAACTCACTTTCAGCCAGTTCTTTATAAGAAGGATCTTTTGTAACTGTAGCCCGAAGATCGGCGACATCATGTTCGGCCTTCTCATACATACCAGCCAGAAAAGATGTCTTGGGGTTATTTTTATATTTTTCTAAGTCCATTTTGATGATTCTCTGTCCTAATTTACTTTTATGATAGCACGAAAATACGCACGACCTACGTGCGTTTCGTGAGCTTACCTATTTTGTTGTCTTAGTCTTGACAACTGCCTTGGCTTGACGATTCTTAAACTTTTCAACGCGACCGGCTGTGTCTATGGTCTTGTCTTGATTTGTATAGAAAGGATGTGATGCACTGGATATTTCTACATGAAATACTGGGTAATCCTTACCGTCAGTCCATTTCATAGTTTCCTTGGTGGCGATAGTGGAAGATATGAGGAATTTAACACCACTTGAGTTGTCGGCGAAGATGACGAGGCGATAATCCTTTGGGTGTATATCCTTTTTCATTGTGGAGGTAATTTAACATGTTATAGAGTAATGTGCAACCTTTGACACCAAAAGTAAGATCTTTGCTATAATAATCCGCATACACACAAAATCATGGAACAAAATATCAAACAAAGCGTACATCCGAACCATCATCCACATAGCAGAAGCCACGTCATATACACCATCGCGGTCATAGGATTTATATATACTTTACACCTTGTGATACCGATGTACTCCAACTCGAGTTTCCTTGGCTTATTCGCTGATGAGAGAACGATAAGCTACATATATATGGCTGGAGCGGCTGTAACTGTCCTAGCATTTCTATTTTCTCCATGGCTTATCCGAAAGATGGGAAACTATCGTGTCGCTATGTGGGCTGTGGTTGTACAAATATTTTTATTCTGGGGATTGATAGCTCAAACTTCTCCTATAGTATTGACGGCCCTGTTTGTCTTACAGACAGCGGTCATATCCGTAATAGGTCTATGTCTCGACATCTTCCTAGAAGCATATACTGACGGACTACATGTCGGGGCCGTGAGAGGTATGTATACAGCAACTCTAAATGCCTCCTGGGTTATGGCACCACTTATAGGGAGTATGATAATCAATGGTAATAGTAACTATCACAACACTTATGTTGCGGCTTTAGCTATGTTGTTTCCACTTCTATATCTAATATTCAGAAACTTCCCGCGTTTCAAAGATCCAAACTATACACACCTATCTCCTTGGCAGTTAGTGAAGCATGTCAGCCACAATAAAAACTGGATCAAGCTCTTTATTGCAAATATTATATTACAAGTCTTCTATGCATGGATGACTGTTTACAGTCCGATATATCTGAACAAGGTTATAGGCTTCGGTTGGGAAGCTATCGGCATAATCTTAGTGATCATGCTGATACCGTTCCCTCTTATCCAATACCCTCTCGGTATATTGGCTGACAAGAAATGTGGAGAGAAAGAAATAATGACTGGAGGCTTTGTATTGATGGGTCTCTCGACCATAGTATTGTCATTTATAAATATACCTAACGTGGCTCTTTGGGCTTTAGTACTCTTCATAACAAGGATCGGTGCAGCTGCCTCAGAAATCATGATAGAAACTTATTTCTTTAAGACAGTATCACCACGCGACTCGGCTGCTCTTGGACTCTTCAGAATAACCAGACCGATATCGTATTTCATCGCTCCGGCCGGATCTATCCTGGTAATGATGCTCACTAATTCTAATGGCCTACATCCCTATAACTTCATGATTATCGGGATCATAACCCTCTTCGCAATCTGGCCTACTATGACTATCAAGGATACCAAATAGGACCCAGACACACTTCTATGGTCGAGTATGTACAACTATGAAATCTTGCGCGCCTCTATACACATAAAGAGAGGTATCTCTTTCCTGGTACGATCTTCTTCGGCACTACGAGAACCTTCCTGACTCTGTCTGTGAGATATCCATTCCTCTATACGAGTCACCGCCAAGCCAGCAGAATTCAATGCTTTAAAATAAGATTGCAATGGTCTATGAAATGAAATAGTCGTCGCAACTTGCGAACCTCTTGCGCCTTTTACTTTTGCGCTTTGTCCTGGAGCCATATCTATCCTGATCTTTTCGTCAGCCATATAAGAGTCTATGCGGCGATATTGTCTCTGTGTCTTTGCATCCCATCCCCAACTCGAGCTCTGCGGTATACGAAATGTTGGGTGGTTGATAATCAATATCAAACGGCCAGCTTCTTTGAGGTTGCCTCCGCAGAGAGACTTAGAACATTGTAAAAATACAGTACGCATGTCTTCTATATTTTGTATAGCTAAAACTATCATAATGGTATTAAAGGTCGTTTCTAGATTTGCTCCCTGTTTATTCTTCGCAACGATATCATCGGCGAATTTCTCTGCTGATGCGACAAAATACGACATCTCCAGAGGAGAATTTTTCTTAGCAAGACTTATAAGCTCTTCTGAAATATCGCAACCTGTCACTTGTGCTCCATTCCTAGCCAAAATCCGACTGAAATATCCTTGACCACAAGCCAGATCCAATATCTTATCTCCTGGTTTAGGATCGAGAATACGCAGAAGGTTCGGCATAATGACCTTTTCTTGGTAAGAGTCGGTAGATTTCTCCAGAAGATGATCGTACCAGCCAGCAACATTACCCCAAGAAGTACCCTGTGGGGATTTACTTTGTGATTTGTCTTTTGGTGGGATGTTTTTCATAATTTTATATCAGACATTAATATCTTATCATATCGACATACTTAATGATTATTTATTGTGAGACTAGGTTGTATACACAGAAGGGACATTGCGAGCGCGACTGGCGCGAGCATTAGGAATTTCATAGCAAGGAAATATCTGCGTCACGGAAATGTATAAAATCTAGTCTCTAGTAATTACCAATAATCAGTAAGATTCTAGAATCGTGATTTTATATATGTTCACAATGAAAAAAGACACCCCACATATACTCAGACAAGAAAAAAGAGGAGGCCGGCACCAGAATGTGCTAATTCGGCCCCCTCTGTACATTTGGGATCAGGAGTCATATGCCCAAGGAGGTGGGGGTGGGAAACCCCTACTGAGAACACACAGCTCCCGATCCCCAAAATACTTAAACGATCTGAAAACTAGACTTTTACTAGTATAAACCAAGACTTATCCCATGTCAAGGCTTTGAATTTACGGCCAAAAATCTATATAATTCAGGTAATATGAAAAATATAAAATCAGTTCATGCTCGAGAGATACTAGATTCTCGTGGTAACCCAACAGTTGAAGTAGATATCACTTTATCTGATGGTTCTTTTGGGAGATCGGCAGTCCCCTCTGGAGCCTCAACTGGTAGCCATGAGGCCATAGAACTTCGTGACGGAAGAACTCGTTATGGAGGTAAGGGCGTCCTCAGGGCGGTGGAAAATGTGAACAAGAAAATTGCCAAATCTATCAAAGGTAAAGAGTTTGACCAAGCATCTCTAGATGCGACACTTATCAAGCTTGATGGTACAGTCAACAAGGGCTCACTTGGAGCCAATGCTATATTGGGAGTCTCGATGGCTTTCGCACACGCAAAAGCAAAGAGCGCTGGAATTCCATTGTATAAATACTTCAACAAACTCTCGTTGAAGACTAGTACTGACAAGAAAGTCACTATGAATATTCCAGTTCCGATGATGAATATCATAAACGGAGGACAACACGCGGAAAACTCCACAGACATACAGGAATTCATGATCGTGCCTATCGGCTTCAAGATTTTCTCTGAAAGACTACGTGCTGGTGCAGAGATATTCCACACATTGAAGAAAATACTTCATAAGCGTGGACTAGCGACAACAGTCGGTGATGAGGGAGGGTTCGCCCCTGCCCTTCCGTCGAACGAAGCGGCTCTACAGATTATCGTCGAAGCTATAACTAGCGCCGGATATAAACCTGGTACAGATGCTAAGATTGCTGGACAAGTCGCTATAGCTCTAGACGCTGCAGCAACAGAATTTTACAAAGATGGTAAATATGTCCTAACACGAGATAGCAAAACATTTTCTGGAGAGGAGCTCATCGCTTGGTACGAAGAACTACTTAGTAACTACCCTATCATATCTATAGAAGACGGTCTAGCAGAAGATGACTGGGATAGTTATGTGAAGATGACTAAGGTTCTCGGTGGTGTAGGTAAGACGAAGAGTGACACTGATAGCACCAAGAAAAAGACTCAGCTAGTCGGCGACGACTTGTTCGTGACAAATATAGAGCGCCTAGAAAAAGGCATTGCTATGAATGTAGCCAATTCGATCCTGATCAAGCTGAACCAGATAGGCACGATCTCGGAGACTCTAGCTACTATCGCTATGGCAAAAAAGGCTGGCTACACTTCGATAATCTCACACCGCTCTGGAGAAACTGAGGATGTCACTATCGCTGACTTCGCTGTCGGAACAGGTGTCGGTCAGATCAAGACTGGCTCATTATCTAGGACAGATAGAGTGGCAAAATACAACCAACTCCTTCGTATAGAAGAAGAGCTTAGACATTGATATGCTGTTTTTGCAGATCGAGACTAGAAAGATTCGAGGCAAGATGTGTTATGAAAAAATATAAATAACTGATCAAAATGACAAAGAAACAAATAGCTTTGATAATACTAGATGGTTGGGGATATCGTGAAGATACGAGGAATAATGCTATCGCCTCAGCCAAAAAACCGTTTTGGGACTATATGTGGAAGGCTTATCCTCACTGTATACTTAAGGCTTCAGGTGAAGCCGTAGGACTTCCAGAAGGCCAAATGGGAAATAGTGAGGTCGGCCATATGACTATCGGTGCTGGTAAACCCGTAGATACCGACATCGTCCGTATAGACAAGGCTATACAAGACGGATCCTTCGATACCAACCCAGAATTCTTAACTCTATTTGAACATGTAAAAAAGTACGGATCGACTTTGCATGTACAAGGATTAGTCAGTCCTGGCGGAGTTCATAGCCATCAAGATCATCTATATGCATTTTTGCGATTGGCTGAGAAAAACTCCATACCAAAAGTCGCTATACACGTCTTCACTGACGGACGCGACACGCCGCCACAAAGTGCTTCAGAATACCTGCGCAAACTTGAAGCAGTCATCACAGAGCTCGGACCGAACTTCTTCATAGCGACGATATCTGGTAGATATTTTGCAATGGATCGCGACAACAACTGGGATCGCTTGGCAAAAGTTGAACAGGCCCTTTTCGAATGTAAGGGCAATGTTTGTGACATCAAACCTTCTTCTTATATGGATGCGCAATACAAAGCTGGGCATTCTGATGAAACCTTGGAACCGACGGTATGTGCCAACTTTGGTAGAGTAGGTTGTGCTATAGAGAAAAACGATGGTGTATTTTTCTTCAACTTTAGAGCTGACAGGGCTCGTATGCTCTCAGAGAAACTTCTAGAAAGACAAAAGACCGAGAATATCATGTTGGTCACTCTCACAGAATATTGCGTCGACTTCGTTTGTCATATGGCCTTCCCTCCTCAACCAATAGAAACAACTCTTGGACTGCAGATATCCAAAGCTGGATTGAAACAAGTTCACATAGCTGAGACTGAGAAATTTGCTCATGCCACGTATTTCTTAAATGGTGGCCGTGAGAAGCCTTACGACGGTGAGCGAGACATATTGCTAGAAAGTCGTAAAGACGTGAAGACTCATGACCAAGCTCCAGAGATGCGTGCAGAAGCTATTACCGACAAAGCCATAGAAGAGATCAAAGCTGGAACTGATTTTATATTTATAAACTACGCCAATGCAGATATGGTCGGTCATACAGCCAATACTCTAGCTATCATAAAAGCTATAGAAACCATAGACGCACAGCTGAGACGTGTCGTAACAGCCATAGAAGAGAATAACGGTATAGCCCTAATATCGGCAGATCATGGCAATGCTGAAGTCAATATAGATCTACAAACTGGTATTCGTCATACAGCCCATACCACTGATCCAGTCCCATGTATATTAACTTCGAAAGGCCAAAAGCTTCACGATGGAGGATTGGCGGACATAGCTCCGACAATCTTGAATTTATTTGGTATAGAAATACCAAAAGCCATGACTGGTAAGCCCATTATAGAAAATATTTAGAGAATATATATAAAATATTTTAAGATTATTTATCTTGTATGATCTGTCTGTGGACTATACCACCGACGTACCTGACCAAAAGTATGGAAGCTGTCGTGCAAAATATTCCCAAAGACCATCCGGCAATAACATCTGATGACCAATGTACAGAGAGTACTACTCTAGATAGACCGATGACAATAATCGAGACTACACATAAGACGATAAATAGTTCCCTCTTGATCCAAGAATGGATCTTCGGCACCAATAAATAAAGCATTACCAAGAAAAATGCGGCGGCCATAGTCGCGTGTCCACTTGGAAAACTTGGATCGGACAAAACTTGTAGAGCATCTCCCGGTCTAGCTCTCATGAAGAATTCCTTCAGAAAGGACATCATGATAGAAGATGAGCTAAGCGATAAGATAAAGATAGAGGCTGAACGCCACTTGTCGCGACGCAGGAGAAAGGCTAACGAGATAACACCTATGATGAACATAAGAAAAGCTCCGCCGTCAGATATCCACGAGGCTGTATTGGCCATAAGTGGTGTGACGTGTCCTGATATAAATACATTGACGGCTATATCAAAGTTAGCCAACTGAGAATTCAATACCAGTGTCCCTTGTACCGTCTGTGCCAATCCCCATAGAGATATTATATTTAATATAAGTATGAATAGTTCATATTTTTGGAATACACGAAAACGTACATTAACGAAACGATATCCCCAGACAATGATCAGTGCTACTCCAACGAATATCAAGATTGATTTTCCTGTAAAGACGTTTGCTACTTGATATCCAGCACCAAAAGCATAACCGATAAAGATAGAGCCAATAGCCCATATACTTCCACCGAAAATATTGAATACCCAAAAACGCCTTTCTTCTTTCTTTGAAGAATCGGATGTATGGTTTTTGTCAGCATGGTTAGCTCCAACCATAAAAGGCATCAGGGCTCTAGTTATAGGATTGAGTCTGCCAAGTATCATGGCTTTGCCAGTGTGTTTATTCAAAAGCCCTTGAACCTTGGAAATATGATCGTCAGTTATGAAGAAGTACGGTTTGATCCTATCTATAAGAGAAATACCGTACTTTTTACCAAGAAAGAATCCTATATAATCACCCAAAACAGCGGCCAATATAGCCAGAAGACAGGTCATCCAGACATTGAATACCCCTATCCTGATCAAGAATCCGGCCACAATGATAGATATATGACCAGGAACAAGAGTACCGAGAAGCGGTACCCCCTCAAGAAGCACCGTCAGAAACAAAAAAGGATATCCTCCGACGACCGCTATGGTTTCTATGGTCTTGGTAAGGTCAGCAATATAATGTGAATAACCCATACAATTGAAGATTATAACATGCTACAATATAAATCTAAAATCGTGTTGACCATAAAAACAACACTAACAATCAAAATTATGAAAAAAATCCTTATCTATTCCACGCCAACTTGCGTATATTGCAATATGGCCAAAAACTTCTTTAAGGCTAACGGCGCAGAATACACTGAGTACAATGTCGCTACCGACCTAGACAAGCGTAAAGAGATGATCGACAAGACCGGACAGATGGGCGTACCCGTCATAGATATAGGAGGTGAAGTTATAGTAGGTTTCGATGAGTCTAGGATAGGTTCATTACTAGGAGTGAAGTAGGACTCAAGAGGTTATTCCGCTCCAGGTGATCCATATACGAAGTTAGAACCAAAATAACCCTATAAATAAGGACACTCTCGCGAATCATTGTGCCCCATCCGTGTCTCGGACTGGTTGATGCTGGACAGTGTAAGGGTTCTTCGGTGAACACACAAGTATTATCCTGACCCATCGGCATAGGGGGTCAAAATCGCAAATGCAACAATTGCAACGCTATGAGGAGGTTTTCACAATGTTGCAATTGCTGAGATCGGTGTCGTAACGCTGGACTAGAATGGGACGAATGGGACAGTTTTTGGGCATTTTGAAAAAATCCCATTTTTGCAAATATGTGGCTAACAATAAGGGTATTTCAGATATTCTATGCATGGTATCAACGTCCCATCTCAAGACACACAATTATATTCTTGATACAATGAAATTATGGAAGCATCAATATCATTAACAAACAGCATTCTGTCTTCACTACAACCATCTCTGGATATGGTAGCGAGGGTGGCTGAAGAGGCAGATAAGGCCATGGCTCCAATACGTGAAGCCACAAAAGAATATCATAAAATGATGCAACCATTTCTCGATGAAGTGGCCAAACAACAAAAGGTCTTTTCGGATCTTGCGGATTCGATAGTGAGTCCTTTCCTATACGACTTTCCGAGTATTCATCCACAGGTTGAACTCCAACCAACTTTAAAAATATCCGAACCAGTCAAGACGGCACCGACTCCAGTCTTAATCGCGCAGAATAATATTCAAAAAGTTATCTTCCCTATCAAGAAAAATAAACCTGTTGTCTGTTTACCTGATAATGCAGAGTGGAAAAATGTCGAAATGAAATGGGTAAATGATCGTATCATTTCCATTCTATATAAAGGAAAACCTGTCGGTAAATATGATTGGACAACTCTTGATTTTGCGCGAAAGAACACGAATGATGAAAGGCCTAATGTGGCTTGGTACCTATTTCAGCACATTTCCCTCGCTATAGCGAAAAAGACTGGGCCGTTAACTACCTATATTTTGGCTAGAAACATAGGTAAAAAAGACGATGCTGTCGCCAAGCAGAAAGAGCTTTTGTCCCGAACATTATGTAAAGCGACCGGCATTACTGACGATCCTTTTCGCTATAATTCCAAGACTGGATACCAGCCAAAATTCTCAATCGGGGCCAAAATGCTTTTGAGTGGAGAGGAATTGCACCGCTCTGGAGGTAATTTCCATGATGAAACATATTCTGATGATTTAGAGGAGGAAATTTAATTAGCTAGAAACATAATTCCAAGTGACCGCTGAGATTTCAGCGGTTTTTCTGTGTAATTTTTAGATCAAAATATGCATATCCAGAGCCATTTTTCTGTACTGCGTTGAAATCTTTGCAGTTAGAGGTATAGGGAAAGCATTAACAATAAATATTTACACCTATGAAAAATAAAAAACCTTCGTTAAAAGCAAAAGTAACCCCAAAAGCTAGTAGTCCTTCAAGCAAACTTACATGGCATAACGAGAGACGCAAAGTCAGTAATCTCGTGCCTAACGATGCTAATCCCAGAGTCATGAGTCCGAAACAAGTAGATGATCTCAAGAAAAGTCTCGAGAAATTTAACCTTGTCGAAATCCCCGTCATAAACCTTGATAACAAGGTGATCGCCGGGCACCAACGCCTCATGATCTTGAAACTGCTTGGCCGCGAACAAGAAGAAATTGATGTGCGCGTTCCTAGCAGAAAACTTTCCAAGAGTGAATATGATCGCTATCTACTCTCAAGCAATCGAATTCATGGCGACTGGTCATGGGAAAAGCTCGCGGCAAACTTTGATATTGAGACCATGCTCATAAGTGGCTTTGATGATGCCGACATGTCGCATATATGGGATGACCTCACAGTAGAAGACGATGCCGACTGGGACGAAACAAAAGAAATGGATAAGGCCAAGAAGACGAATATAAAAATTGGGGATAGATTCAAACTTGGAAGACACTACTTGATCTGTTCGGATAGTACAAATCCAGATACGGTCAAAGAACTTGTCGGTAAGAACAAGATTGATGTGATCAATATCGATTATCCGTACAATATTTCTTTGGACTACGGCTCCGGTATAGGTGGTACGAAAAACTATGGAGGCACCACTGACGATAAAAAATCAGATATTGACTATCGCAAGTTCGTAAAAGACATCCTTGAAAATGCCCTTGTACTGGACCCCTTTCATTGCACGCCATCCTTGTTAGCTGAATTGTACGCCGCCAACACTTTTCGCGCAAACTGCATAGGCGGCATTTTCAATACAGAATGGATTCTAGTGTGGTTGT
>Ga0209083_1002235_pt1 | contig 18957 bp, 19 predicted proteins | sample AM7aDNAmetaG_FD_184132 | JGI IMG/M metagenome (GOLD analysis project Ga0209083, IMG submission 184132) | Freshwater microbial communities from Finland to study Microbial Dark Matter (Phase II) - AM7a DNA metaG (SPAdes) (version 3) | ecosystem: Environmental > Aquatic > Freshwater > Lake ...
CAACCATAATCAATATATACAAAATCTTATCAGTACACAGTTATCAATAGTCCATATTGAACGTCAAATAGTTGAGAGGATAAAAATGGAAGTTCTTTTGATTATCTACAAGTATTGATAACGCCTATTATCAATAGCTTTTGATAACCGCAGCAAGTTTGAGCAGGCCCTGGACAATGATCCGCTTAGGGCTAAATATGCTTTGACGGTTATACAGGATCTGTATGCCATTGAGCGGGAAGCAAAAGATAAAGGATTGGATTATGGACAGATCAGGCAGCTAAGAATGGAGAGGTCCTACCCCATACTACAAGATTTTGAGAAGTGGCTGTATGAGAACAATTTTAAAGTGCTGCCCAAAAGCCTTATTGGCAAGGCTGTCACCTATACGTACAGTATTTTTCCAAGGCTTGTCAGGTATGTCTCTGACGGACGTTATAATATAGACAACAATGCGGCAGAAAATGGGATCAGGCCTTTGGCACTTGGACGGAAGAACTATTTGTTTTGTGGCAATGATGAATCGGCAGGCAGGACAGCTGTCATTTACTCATTGCTGGGAAGTTGCAAACTGGCAGGGGTGGATCCTATGGCTTGGCTGACCGATGTATTAAAACGTATACCGGACCACTCAAGTCTGCGGTTAAGCGAATTGCTCCCCAACAACTGGAAACCACTGAAATAACTTTTAGCTGCCACTATTGTAACCCTACCTCCATAAAAGCAGCCCCGGACGCAAAATTGCTCCGGGGCTTTTGTTTTGAAATATAGACGTGCATAGCTGAATGCTTACCATATAGCTGCAAATCTACAACCTTTAGAAGGTTAAGGGATCGCTATGTGCCTCCAACAGGGCAATAGTTTTATGTGGGTTGAAGGATATAAAATAAGGTTTTTAGCCTTGGTATTGCAGGTTTTAAAACCTAATTATATTCTTAAAAAACCTTAGCAACCAAGAAAATTCACCAACACACAATCCTTATGGTTACTGAGCGAAGCCGAAGTATTACCTTATTAAGAAATCTTTATCCTTTCGCCTGATTGCCGTTCCATGACGGGTCAGCTTTTCCAAGACGTCGAAGGTGCCTTTCGCCAAACGTGAACTTTGCATTGAGGAAAGCATTGACCAATTCTGTTGCAGTTTCAATACCGGTAATCCTGCCACCCAAACAGATCACGTTCATGTTATCGTCCTCAACCCCTTGATGCGCTGCAAAATGGTCGGTAATCAAAGCAGCCCTGGCCCCGGGAACTTTATTTGCTGCAATTGTAGCACCTACGCCACTGCCACAGACAGCGATCCCTTTTTCAACCTCCCCTTTTGCAACTGCCTGTGCAAGAGGGACAATATAATCGGGGTAATCATCGTTGGAATCGTAGGCACCATTGCCAAAATCCACAATTGTATAATCCGATTTGGCCAAACGTTCCATTAACAACTGTTTTAATTCAAACCCTCCATGGTCGGACGCGATGCCTATTTTCATAATTTTATAGATATATTTCTGACTAATACCAAATAGTCCGCAAAGATACACCTTATGATCTGGTTATTGGTCAATTTCCTCTGAGAATTATTGTTCTTACCTTAATCAAACGGTTTAACCTACCACTGATAAAAGCAACCTTTCCACTGATTAAACAGTCCTTTTTAATGAATATGCATATTGTATCGGCTTTTGTGAAATAAATTGGACTTTTGTCCGACATTGGTACTGTAATGAATGCAATTAGATCAAAAAAAGATACAATAACTTTAAATGTGTTTTTTTAACAAACTAAAATTAAATTCTCCTGTTATAAGTAGGGTAAAACAACTGTTATAACGGTATTGTGGACAAAGTCTTGAAATTTATTTATTAATTTGCTGAATATGAAGAGAATTATTGTAGCTTCCATCTTATTGACAATTTCGACCTGCATTTGGGCCCAAAAATGGGAAACCAGTTTCGATGTGGCAAAAGCCAAAGCAGAACAGGAGGGGAAAAATATTATCCTTAATTTCTCCGGTTCCGATTGGTGCATCCCCTGTATGAAACTTGAAAAAGACATTTGGGAATCGTCTGAATTTATTACTTATTCCACATCTCATTATGTTTTGCTACGTGCCGATTTCCCTAAAAAGAAAATAAACGCTTTGACAAAGGAGCAGCAGGAGAAAAATGACAAATTGGCCGAAGCCTACAACAAGCAAGGACTATTTCCATTGGTTGTCGTTCTTGACAAGAAGGGGAAGATCCTTGGATCGACAAGTTATAAAAATATCCCACCCAAGGAATACATTGCGTTACTACACTCATTTGAAACAAATTAGCTTTGAAGATCTTTCTGTTTTTATTGATCCTAATATTGCCTTTTGTGAACCAGGCACAGGAAAAATATACCCGCGAGTTAAAATTAATGGGATGTGTATTTGATATCACCGTGGTTGCGGCAAATGAAGCAGATGGCAACCATTATATTGACCTTGCCGCAGGTGAAGTAACACGGATCGAAAAATTAATCTCCGAATGGGACTCGACAACACAAATATCCAAGGTCAATCGATTTGCTGGGATTAAGCCCATAAAAGTTGACAAAGAGGTTTTTGACCTGATTGTCAGGAGTATAAAGATTTCGGAATTGACCGATGGCGCATTTGATATCACATGGGCAGGGATGAATCAGATCTGGAAGTTTGACGGTTCGATGAAAAGATTGCCCACTCAGGAAGAGGTCGCGGCAGCAGTTGCCACCGTTGGATACAAGAACATCGTCCTGAATAAAAATGAGATGACTGTTTTTCTGAAGTTGAAAGGGATGCGGCTTGGATTTGGGGGGATCGGTAAGGGTTATTCAGCCGATAAAAGTGCAGCCTTGTTAAAATCAATGGGTGTTGCAGCCGGTTTAATCAGTGCTTCGGGGGATATTACTGCATGGGGAAAACAACCTGACGGCAAACCATGGGTGGTTGGAATCACCAACCCTTTTAACAAGGAAAAAGTTTTTTCATGGTTTCCTTTTGAAGGGGGTTCGATCGGGACTTCTGGAAATTATGAAAACTACGTTGAATTCAATGGGGTAAGATATACCCATATTATAGACCCACGGACAGGCTGGCCTGTTCATGGAATAGCAAGTGTGACCCTGTTCGGGCCAAATGCAGAGCTTTCCACGGCACTCACAAAAGCAATATTTGTGATGGGCAAGGATGTTGGCATCGACATTATCAAGCAGATAAAAGGCATTGAATATGTCGTTGTTGACGAAGAAGGGAAAATATACAAATCCGATAAAATAAAATTTGATCCTATAAAATAATGAAGAAGAAATTTTTAGCAGTAATTTGCTTATTTGTTTTCCTTACCTCCTGTGTTTCGGTGAAGGAGTATAAGAAGATCTATCTGAACGATCCGGATATGAAATTGTCGGCCAATCAAAACGAAAGGTTTGAAAACAATTTCCAGGTTTACAGGGAAGGGGCCTCGGGAGCGAACAGTGGCAAAACAGGTGGTGGTTGCGGATGTAATTAAAAATACGGGATGAGAAATACAATACTATTTATTTTGGCCTTTTTTGTCTTCGTTGATTTTACCACAGGGCAGCAAACCGATTCAACAAAAGTGTATAAAAAAAAGGTTCTTGAAAATGCAGAAGTTGACCTTCTCATGAGCCTTTACAATCAGGATGGTGTCCATTCGCCTGTAAACGGGGGGATTGGGACCGAAAAACTTGTTGACGGAACTCCAACAATCACGATCAGTATCCCTTTAAGCGATGATGATGTACTGACAGTGGATGCCGGCATATCTGCTTATACATCTGCATCTTCTAGTAATATTAACCCCTTCAGGTCAACACCTGTTTATCTGAAAGGTGCTTCATTGACCAATACCGTCACAACACTGACAGGAGCTTCAAGGGGCGGGGGCACTGTGGTTGTTCCAACGCCCAATCAAACAATTGTAGGTTATGTGCCGATTGGCACACCTTGGCTTGCTTCGACGGGGGCATCACATGCGGATAAAAATAAGGCAGTCCATGCCGACATTAGTCACAGTTCTGACAGCCGGAATTTTATTGTGGGATCAAACGTCTCCTATTCAAAAGAATACGATTACACTTCCTACGGTTTTGGCGGAAATCTTACAGGGTTGTTCAATGAAAAAAATACGGAGATCGGACTCAAAGGCTCAGTCTATCTCGACACCTGGAAGCCTCTGTATCCTACCGAATTAAGGGAATACATGGATTATGGTGCTGCTACTTTTCAATCGCAGGGATACTTTAATGGGGTCAAGATATTGAACCAGTCGGGAGTCCAAACCACGGCCTACATGCCTTCTGCATTTAAACCGTGGGACTCAAAAGGGAGGAACTCCTATACCTTGTCGTTTTTTGCTTCGCAGATTTTGTCCCAAAAACTTCAGGTCGCGCTGTTTTTTGACCTTGTCATGCAGGAAGGGATGCTTTCGACCCCTTATCAGCGCATGTATTTTGCCGACAAACCGAACTATTACATTGGGTCGGCCTCCGATATTTCAATTTATACCTCGCCCCTCAATGAACATGTCTATCAATTGGCCGACGACATAGAGAGATTGCCCACCTCACGTTATAAATTGCCCATTGGGGTCAGGATGAATTATTACATCAATGAAATGTTTGTATTAAGGAGTTATTACCGGTATTACATCGACAATTGGGGGCTAAAGGCGAATACTGTAAACCTGGACCTTCCGGTCAAATTAAACCAATTGTTTTCGGTTACCCCTTCGGTCCGGTGGTACGATCAAAGCCAGGCCGATTATTTTGGCCCTTTTGAAACCCATTTGTCAACCGAGAAGTACTATACCTCCGATTATGACCTCTCGAAATTCACAAGCATGCAATACAGCATGGCACTGAATTATACGAGCATTACCAATTCGTTTCATATTGGTTCATTGGGACTTAAGAACTTCAACTTAAAATATAGCTATTACGACAGAAACGATGGATTAAAAGCAAATATATTCTCTGTCGGTGTGAAATTTGTCAATAATTATTAGTGGGAATATCGTCCACAACGGGAATGTATTGATCGATCCCGACGGTGTTCCATATCCAACTGCACATCATTAATAAGTTATAAGATGAAAAATAAAAGAGCCGGATAAATTGATTTTTATCCGGCTCCTTTATTTATGAAGGGTGTTTACACCTCTTACTTATTCATACTTTTTACCTGCCAGAAGTCGGCATTGCCTAAAAATACATTCCAGACCTTCAATGATCCGCCCCCAAACGCCTTTTCACGTTTAAGTACCTTATATTCAATCGATCCATTGATTAATTTGTTTTTTTCACCATTTGAGTCCTGAACAACAGGGTGAAATAAAAATCCTAGCTGACCAGAATAAGTGGAATCGTCAACGGCTTGCAAATTATTTATAATCCACAATGAATCAGGCCTTAACCCTATTAAGCGATCAGTAACGAGTGAGGTTGAATCAACCAGATTGTTTATTCTGGCAGTCTCTTTTTTGTTTCCATTGAAGTGATTAAAAGCTAAAGTACAATCACTTGAAATGAAAAGACCAGGGATTGTTTTAATGACCTGTGTCCTAAATCCTGATGCTGTATTATGATCAGACAAGATGTTAAGGTAATCAAAGAGATCGGCAACTTTTATTCTGGCGGTTTCCTCAAAACCATTTAACGTTTCCTGTGAAAGGGTATCGGCTGTGAAATGTGAAGTGATGTCCTTTATTGAAGATTCCACTCCTCTTTTTTCACGCGCAGCTTCGGACTGTTCCGCCTGGTTACAGCTTTTTGAGCACAGGAGGATGTACAGAAAGGCAAAGATGAATATATAATGGAACCGCTTCATTTTTTTTCCGTTTTAATTCGAAACCTAAGCACCATGATTTTCCCATCCTTAAATTGGGTCCTAAGCACATCTATATTCTTGAGGCTACCCGACGGGATAGTGAGCTTGTCGATAAATTCCTGCTTATTAAAAAGTGCCACTCCCGAAGCCTCTTTGTCGTTAACTACCTGACAGATCATTGCACCGTCATCGATCATATCGTTCAACCTGCCACGACGTTTTTCCCAATCATCCACTTTCATCATCGAAAAATATTGGATCATCATCGCATAATCGTCAGGTTCGAGCATCACAACTTCGTTCCTGTTGAGCTTCCTGACAATCCTGATTATTGTATCTTCCTTATAATAAGGCGATTTCACCACCATCTTTATTTTGCTTTTATCAGTAGTGAAATTGAAGCGCCCCTGATCATCAACCAGGTGGTGGTCTGGGGATTCACCGTCCAAATAAAGGATGGCCTCCGTCTTGTTGCTGGTTATGGGTTCACGGGTATCCGCATCAATAAAAGTAAAACAATAATCCTGTGTATTGAGAATCTTAAACAGACCAAACAGTATGCCGACGACTATTAACGAAAATAACGGGATCAACAAGATTAACTTGTTTGGATTGACAATAGCCATCTTTGTAGTTTCCTTTGCCTGGTTCTTCAGGACAAAGTCGTCCCAATTGGCATATCCAACATATTTGCTGAGAAAATTGAGGATATCGATCCTTGGCAAAACAGTATTGGTTGTTTTGAAATGGGTATAGAACCACTTTTCACTGATCTGGGCATTCACTTTAATCCGCAATTCCTCCTGAAAATCAACAATTTCCTGGCCCTTCCATAGTTCAATGGAAGTCTTGATGCCTGGAAAAGACTGCTTCATGACCATGACAATCTTTTGCTTGAGCAATTCAAAAACTATTTGATCTTTTTCCTGCAAAGTTGGCTGATTAACCGTGATAATTAAAGAAAAACCCTTGTAGATCATTTACAAACGCTTTACAACAGTATTTCAAGTATCCAGCGACTCGTGAAAGTACTTTTGAAACCGAAAATTTTCAACAAAGATGGGTTCTTAAAACCAAAAGTAAGAAAAACTATTATTAAACAAACATCACAAAAAAATTAAGCATGAAAAAATCAATTAAGGGATTAATGTTGATTTGTATTACGGTTTTGATTTCAGCTTCTGTGTTTCAGGCAACCGATAGTTTCGCCCAAAACAGCCCAAATCGCATGAAGATAGGCGTTTATGATTCAAGGGTCGTTGTTTTTGCCTGGTCGCGTTCCAATTATTTCAAAGAGCATTTTGAAAAGATCCGGCAGCACAGCGATTCTGTCATCAAAACAAACGATACCCTGAAAATTAAGGAAGTCTCAATTCAAGCGATGTCGTATCAGCATCTGCTTCACCAAATGGTATTTAGTAATGGTTCGGCGGCTGGTATTATGGAACTGGTCAAAGACAAGCTCCCTGATGTGGCAAAAGAGGCAGGCGTAAAGATCGTTCTAAGCAAATATGAATTGAGCTATCAGGACCCATCTGTAGAAATTGTTGACCTCACCCCGCAGGTCTGCCAGCTTTTTAAACCCACAGAAAACATCGACAAAATGGCCGATGGAATAAAAAAGAGCCAACCAATACCGTTGGATAAGCTGTCTATCGAGGCGGAAATGATCGAAGCGTATTGCAACCGGTTTGGAAAAAAATAATGTATTTTTGAATCAATAAACTAAAAGAAAGGAGAATTACTATGATCGAGCATGTTCATAACCACATCACAAGCGAGCTGCAGCAAAATACGAAGTCGGACATCATTTTTATCCTCAGCTCTATTTTATTGAACCTGATCACCCTTGCGGTCAATTCGGGAATGGTCGAAAAATCACGGACCGACAATTCGGCATTGACTGTCATGTTTGTCTTTGTGTTCCTATTGGTTGTTGTCAATATCGTTGTCATCTTTGGCTTGCTGAAGGGGAAAGAAACCCGCATGAAGCTGATCAATGGCTTGTTATCCATGTATAAAGACCAGAATGTAGCCAAATATTACGATGAAACCCTTTTGAGCAATTACAATGTCAGGTACAACCTGTTTATCCTGGTCGTGATTTGCACGGGGGTGATTGCGACAATTGTACCGTTTATTGTAAGGTGATTTTATTGTAAGGTATTAAATATTTATAAAAATGAAAAAAACAACATCAATCAGTATCATCCGCTGGACGGCCAGCATTATCGGAATATTTATAGTTGGGTTTACTCTACTCTTTGGGATAGGTTATTTGGTGGAGGGATGGAATAACCCGGGACCCGGTCTCCCCACTTCTACAATAATAACATTTGTAGTATGGGGTATAGGACTTTCCGGACTTATACTCGCCTTATGGAAGCCAGGAATAGGGGGACTATTCTCATTGCTCATTTTGATTGTTTTTAATATCCTTGTCGCTGTTAGTCCCGTTCCAGATTCCCGTTACTCCCCCGTTCTTTTGATATTCTTGCTCCCCTCTATTTTATTCTTGGTCTATTGGTGGTTAAATAAATCACCCAATAAAATTTCAGGCAAATAGATCCTTATTAAATAAAAACCTTAACAAAAAACGTTGCGTTCGTTTTGCTCATCAGAAAGAAATAATTAAATCGGAAAATTTATAGTAAATGGAAACAAAAAAATCATTCTTATACAATATGCCTGGTTGGGTATTGTCAATAATTACAGTCGTAATCTCCATCATTTTTATATTTTCAATTGGCTATCCCCTTGCTGGACAATATGGTGAAAATATTGGCGGTTGGATTACTTATCTTAGTGGTGGTATTTTAATTTCTGTTGCATGTTTTTTCATCTGCAGAACCTATCCAAAAAGTGTCTGGTACACTCCGATAATATGTAATGCTATAGGTATATTAGCCGCAATTATTGAACCTCAGTTTTGGGTATCCTCGATGTGGATGCCTTATTCAATGGGATGGCTTTTATCGGTGTTTGGGGCACTTGGCGGAGCGTGGATTGGACATCGTGCTGAATTGAAAAAATGAACAAATAGAATAATTTTAATATTCTTGATCGCATGGAGCAGTTTATCCTCCATGCGATTTTTTATTGCCACAGAAGATAAGTTTTTCTCAATTATCGCACACGACCTGAGCAGCCTTTTTTATCTTAATTTCAAGATGAAAAACAATAATTAACTGGATTTTATTATATTCGCAGAAAAGAGCAGCCTTGTGATATAAAATTCTGCCAATTATGAACATTCCAAATAAATCAAATGAAGAACTTCTTGGATTGTTGAATTCAACTGGAGTAGGAATCTGTGAAATTGATCTGCAAGGCAATTTTACTTTTTGCAATCAGGTTGCAATGAAAATGCTTGGTATTCTTAGTCATGCTGAATTAAAGGGACACAATATGCGTGATCGCATACGGCCTTCTTATAAAAATGGTGTACCTGTTCCTTTTAATGAATGCAGTATTTTCCAAACTTTAAACGAAGGGTCTGAGCAATACAGTGATGATGAAGTTTTATGGTCACTAAATGGGAATAATATTCCAGTTGAATATTGGTCTCACCCGATATTTGAGAATGGGAATATCAAGGGTGCTGTCATTACCTTCCATGATATTTCAGACCGTATAAAGATTTTCAATAAACTTAAGCAAAAGGAAAATACGCTCAAACAGCAAAATGCCTTAATCAATACAATACTTGACTCAATACCGGATATTATTTTTTTCAAAGGATTGGATGGCAACTATATTGGTTGTAACATCCCCTTTTGTGAGTTCGTTGGTAAATCGAAAGATGAAATTGTTGGGAAGTCACAGTATGACCTTTTTTCTAAAGAAACTGCAGACCAATTTAAGGAAGAGGATATCCATATCATTAAAACCAACCAAAGTTCACGTTATCAGGAGTGGATCACTTATCCTAGTGGCAGGAAGGCTTTGATTGATACCCTCAAGACGCCATATTGCGGGCCTGATGGTGAGCTGATCGGTATTTTGGGTATCAGCCATGATATTACAGCATCAAAAAAAGCCGAAGACGAACATCGGAAACTTTCAATCGCTGTTGAGCAAAGCCCCGTCAGCATTGTGATTACAGATTCTTTCGGTAATATTGAATATTCCAATCCAAAAGCAGTTGAGACGTCCGGCTATACATTGGAGGAACTAAAGGGTCAAAATTCACGTGTGTTAAAATCGGGTGAAACCTCTGCAGCAGACTATAAAGAACTATGGGATACAATTTTATCGGGAGGAAAATGGAATGGGGTTTTTCACAACAAGAGGAAGGACGGATCACTTTATTATGAATATGCTTCTATTTCCCCGATTCAGGATCCGGATGGGAAGTCTGTGCATTTTTTAGCTGTTAAAGAAGATATTACAAATCGAAGGGAGGCAGAAGTTGCTTTAAGGAACAGTGAGGATAAATACAGGAACCTTGTTGAAAACATTAGTGATGTAATTTATGAAGTTGACCGCTTTGGAATTATAGGTTATGTAAGTCCATCGGTTGTAAAAATTTTTGGATTTACACCGGATGAGATGGTTGGCAAATCAATAACATCCTTCATTAAAGATGATGATACCATGCTGGCCACACGGTATGACAAATTGGTCACTTCAGAGGATGTCAAAAATGAACATGAGGCTGTGACAAAATCCAGAGAAACACGTTATATACTGATTTCAACCAAAGCTGTTTTTGATAATGGTATTTTTATCGGCGGTTCGGGTACTATAGTCGATATCACCGAAAAAAAAATGATAGAATTGAAACTTCAGGAAAATGAGGCACTTTTAAGGGAATTAAACGCAACTAAAGATAAGTTTTTCTCGATTATTGCACATGACCTGCGAACTCCTTTTAACGCAATCATCGGATTAAGCGACCTTCTTTTGATGCAAATTCAGTCGAAAGACTACGATGGAATTGAAGAATATGCCGAAATTATCCAAAATTCATCCCAACAAGCCATGAACCTTTTAATGAACCTGTTGGAGTGGTCACGTTCCCAATCTGGAAGACTGGTTATAAAACCTGTATTGGTCGATATTGCCCTGCTTATCAGGGGAATCATTAACCTATTAAATGATAGTGCAATACAAAAATCCATCAGTATCATAAAAAAATTGCCGGACACAGCTATTGTTATGGCAGATAAAGAGATGATCGCCACAGTCATCAGAAACCTGATCGCAAATGCAATCAAGTTTACAAATCATGGAGGCACAATTACAATTTCGATAAAACAGAAACCTGATGAATTGGTAGTGGAGGTAGAAGACAATGGGATCGGCATCAGGGGGGAAAATATAGACAAACTGTTCCGGATTGACGAAAGTACTTCGACTGTTGGTACCCAAAATGAAAAGGGAACAGGTCTTGGGTTAATGTTATGTAAGGAATTTATTTCCAAACATGGGGGTAAGATATGGGTTGAAAGCGAATTGGGAAAAGGGAGTATTTTTTCCTTTTCGATCCCTAGCGTTTTACGCCAATTTAAAAAAAACTAGTCTTCCTGTTTATCTGCAACTGTAGGATGCAGCATCGACAATTGCAAAACAATGGCCACGGTAACAGGAACAGCAAGAAGTGCCATATCACGACCCAAATGACCCGAATCGGTCGATTTACCCAAAAGATTTGTAATAAATGCCCCTGCAAATACACCTGTCATGTTCATAATGCCATAACCTGCCGCACGGTGGCGGTTTGAAACAAACTGGCATAGTATTGGCATATTGTTGGTGTCGAACATGCCAAACCCGATCCCAAAAAGGATTGCTCCCCCAAGAATTCCGATAAACCCGTTTCCAAAGCCGAGGAACAGCAACGCAGGGACGGTTAGCCCAAGTCCGATTGCCCCTGTGTAAATCCTCCCACGGAGGTTTCCTAGTATCCAACGATCTGCCATGATTCCGCCCAAAATTACCCCAATGAAGGATGAAAGTGCGATTGTGATGGTGGATAATGGCCCTGCAATTGACATTTCAATGTCAAGGCTTCCTGCAAAAAGGGTCGGCATCCAGTTTTTAGCTGCCCATCCAGGAAAACTCGGGGCAGCAAAATAGAATAAGATAACCCAGAAACTAATTGTGCCGAACAACATCCCCAAACTATGTCTAACTGAGGCAAAACCGTCAATTTTCATTGATGTCTTTGTCCCAACCGGTTTTCTTTGTTCTTTAAGCAAAAGGATCAGTATAATGCTATATATCAGACCGATCAGGCCGAAAAGGTGAAAAGCTTGCTGCCAGCTCCACTCGTGGGCGACAGTTGCCCCAAATCCTCCAAGTGCCTGGCCAAAATAGAGTCCTGTCATGTGGATGCCTATTGCCAGGGATCGGGTACCTCCCCGGTGATAATCGGCAATCAAGGCAAGTCCGGCAGGAATGTATAACGCTTCACTGATTCCCATCAAACCGCGCAATACATACAATTGATCGAAACTGGTAGCATATCCCATGGTAAATGTCACTCCGGACCACACCCCCAAGCTAATAACAATCAGCCACTTACGGCTTACCCTATCTGCTATCAATCCAGCTATGGGACTCATCAACCCATAGATCCAAAGGAAAATGGCCATTAACCGTCCGAAATTTTCGGCAGTTTCCAACTCATGGATGTCACCCATCATGGCAACCTTCATGGTTGACAACATCTGACGGTCCATATAGTTCAAAAGGGCAACGACCCATAAAAGGCCAACCAGAACCCAGGGATAAATCGATTGATATCTTTTAAGCATCGCTACTCTATTTTAGTTTGGTTCTTTCTGCGTCAATCCGCGGGATCTGCAGGAGATAAAAAAATATTTTTCCGCAGATCTCGCAGATTGACGCAGAGGCATTCATCATTGATTTAAACAATTATCTTTATCCTAATTTCTCCAATGTTTTCCAAATCTGGAACAGTCCACGGGGTACATGGAAACATCCTTTCCACTTTCCACCTTTCAAAGGGAGAAGCACTTCACCCCTTCGGTTCAGGTATCCAAACCATTCGTCATATTCAGGATCGGCAAAATGCGACCAGGTATAATCATGGACCTTTTCAAACCAGGCAAGACATTGCGGGTTTCCGGTGAGCGAATAACCTTTAATCAGGCTGATCAGCGTTTCCACATGGACCCACCATAACTTTTGGTCCCATTCAAGCTGTTGTGGTGGATAACCTTTAATGTCCATGAAATAGAATATGCCCCCAAATTCCTTGTCCCACCCATATTCGATGGTCCGAAGCATGATCTCAACGGCTTTCTGAGCCAGCTCCGGTTTTTTTAGCCTGACAGACAGGTCCATAATGAACCACATGGCTTCAATGGCATGACCTGGATTAAGAAGCCGACCTTCAAAAGAATCGGAAAAACCTCCATCGGGCTTTACATTTTCAAAGATTAACCCTGATTCCTGATTATAGAACACCTCCAAAACTTCATAAATGCAGTTTTCGATGGTTTCCTCCACCATTTCTTTCGAAAGTAAATGTTCAATTTCGAGCGAAAGGTTGCATAAAATCATTGGTAGCGAGAACCCTTTCAAAGGACGGGTTTGTCCGATGGTTTTGGTATATTTCCCTTTTGGGTCCGATTTCCTTGATAAAATGTTATTGAACGTATTTTTGGCGATAGCCCCATATTCCTCATTCCCAGTAGCCTGGTACAACTGTCCGAAAGCCATTGTGGCAAAGCAATCTGAAAAAATATTGTACGGTTGGACAAGCGGCCTCCCGTCGCGGGTCAATGAAAAGTACCAGTTCAAATCCCCATCGTGACCATACTTATGCAAAAATTCTGCGCCGTGCAAGGCCATCTGCAGCCACTTGGGGTTTTGCTCTACTTTATTGTACAGCGTAGAAAACATCCAGACTTCCCTTCCTTGCAACCAGACAAATTTATCGGTATCGAATACATTCCCCTTACGGTCGAGACACGTAAAATATCCACCGAACTGTTCATCCCTGGAGTGTTTTTCCCAAAATGGGACAACCTTGTTCAGCAATTCGTCCCGATATTGAATGGACAATTTTTTAAGATCTTTTTCCATGGCTGATAAAGTGGCCTAAATTTGTGAAAAGAACTTTTGCATTTTAAGGGAATCGACATCCTGTGAAAATTTCGAGTAACTTTCAGTGGACATGTTTTTTACAGGTAACCTGAATTGGCCCAGATCCATTCCAATGTATTTCATATAAGCCTTTCCAGTTGCAATGCCACCATATTTCCCAAGCAACCTGATCATATCGATCGACATTTGCTGGAGTTTGCGTGCCAAAAGGAGATCACCATTGTCAAAAGCTGCTATCATCTGATAATAAAGAGGTGCAGCATAATTAAATGTACTACCAACTGCACTTCGTGTCCCAAGAACAAGTGCCGAGAGCATATTTTCGTCGCGGCCCCACATCATCTCAAATTTACCATCCATAAAATGGGTACAGCTCAGAAAATCCATAAAATCTTCGTGGGTGTATTTGATCCCGGCCAAATTTGGAATAATGGGTGCTGCTTCGATAAGGAAATCGTACATGGGTATAAAACAACCACTTAAAACAGGTATATGGTAGAAATATACTGGAGTTTTTGGAATTGAAGAGGCAACCAATGCACAGAATTCGGCCAATTGTTGTGCCCCTGCCGGTTTAAAATAATAAGGTGCAAGCAAAGCAATTGCATCGACTCCGCATTCTTCTGCATGTTGCGCATTTTCGATGCACTCTTTGTATGAAGTCCCACCAACAAGACTAATGACTTTAACGGTTTTTTTCTGTTTAGAAATGGAGGTCCACGTCTCGACAGTTTTCATTTTCTCCTGCTGTGAAAGGGACACCCCCTCACCTGTCGAACCATTGATAAAAGCGCCGACAACCTTGTTTTTCTCAAGAAAATCGTAATATGCGGGGATCATATCCAGGATCACCTCCCCCTTCTTGTCCATTGGTGTAAATGGAGCTGCAACCAGTCCTTCAAATTTTGACATGATATATAACTTTAATAAAATGTAATTACTTATATATTAGATATATATAGAAATATGGAAATATGGAAATATTTAGTTTATTTGACCAAAGTACCCAATAAATCAGAAACTGCGATTTTCTGAAAAATGAGTTCTTTTGTCCCTTCATAAACGATTCCAATTGTTTTTTGATCAACCATTGTCAAGCAGGAATATCCATAGCCCTTTTCAGAATTCAATTCTACCTGATAAGCCAAGGGCCAGGTCAAGCCTTCATCCAGGCTAGCTTTGATAGTCATGTGGTAGCGGTCAGTTTTACTGTCGGGATTCGAGAAAAACAATACCTGCTGTGTTTTACCGGAAATAGTCAGGTCGGCACTGATGAGGCTGGCCATACAGTTCGGTTCCTGAAGGGAAGAGTTTGAGGAAGGGTGTTTGGCCCAGGAATTTCCTAAATCACTTGAAACATAAACAGCCCTGCCGTTTGTTTCGCTTTTGTCGGAACGGTTACGGTCATCGCGCATGTTGAGCATCAATTTCCCATCCGACAATTCAACAACCTGTGATTCTGTGGTATTTGTTTTGGCACCTGTCCCAATCTGCCAGGTATTCCCACTATCCTTACTATAAACAATTGTTGACTGACAGGTGTATTGGCCACCATCAATCGATTTAGTTCCCAAATCTGACTTGAACTGTGCCGGAAAAACCAGCGTCCCATTTTTTGTTGTTATCCCCCGGCCGGGTCCCTGCAACAGGAGCTGCCATTTAGGATCCTTTATTTGTCCCGTAATGTTGATGGGTTGCGACCAAGTTAGTCCATCATCCGTACTTTTCACAAGCATAAACTGACCAGTTTCTTCAGGTTTTAGCCCCGGTTTAGAAGCCCACCACAACATCTGATCGGAGGAAGCACCACTCATCCAAAGGGATGCAACCCAAATTGTGTTGGATTTTGGGTCATAAAGTACACATGGGTCTCCCATACCATTCAAACGATTCGATCGGCCACCGTATTCGCCCATATCCATAATTACCTTCATTGCCTCCCATGTTTGTCCGCCATCGGTGCTGCGGCTCATTCCAATATCGATATCTTCCTGTAAGTCCTTGCTGTTGTTGCGACGGTTATCATAAACGGCGATCAAAGTCCCACTATTTGTTGTAACTATACCCGGGATACGGTAAGTATCGATCTGATCCTGCCCTGCTGAACGAAGTATCATGGCAGGTCGATAAATAAATTTGGTCGCCGGTTTAACCACGATTTCAGCGTGATTTTTGAATGACAATTTCACCTCTTTAACCTGAAAGCTCGTCAGAAGGTCGGGGTTGTTTTTAAGATTAAAATTGACATTCAAATAATGGATACCATTATTCAAATTCAAAAGTCCCTTAATTTTGATAAAATTGGTAATTGTAGTAGTTGAACCAAAAGTTGAATTTTCACCGGATGGTAGATTGTTATTTGTTTGACTGATTAAAACTTCAGAAATACCGTTTGTTCGGCTAGCGTCAGTAAAAACAATCTCTAACCTATTAAGTATTAATGGGTCAGATTCAGCTACAACAGTTAACTTCACAGAAATAGGGTGGACATTTAACCGCCCGGCGTAAAGTGGCACCCTGCTTTGAACGATCTCTAATTGAGTTACTTCAGGTTTTTCCCCTTCAATAGGAATCTCTTTTTTACATTCTGCTGAAGTAAGAAGCCAAAATAAAAACAGGAATAATCCTTGAAAATAAATTTTCATCAAACCCATTGTTAAATAAATTGAAAATCCAAAATGTTATATGTAAGACATAATACAACAAAGGTAATTTGTATTTTAGTATTCACAAATATTTTTTCTGAAAATATTCAAAATTCTCAAAAAAAAAATTTTCTCTAAGATTCCAGGTTAATGATCAGAATGACCAAAAATCAGAATTTGCAATCCTAAATAAAATAGGTCTGATAAATAAGATGGAGTCGCACCAGATCATTTTTTAACAGGAGGAATAAAAAATCGGGGAAATTTCAATCCAAAAGAGTTTAAATTTAGGGAATTCTCGATAAAATGATGATTAAATGAATGATATCAGCAACTGACAACTATTATACTACATCTCAATTATTCCAATCAATAGGATTCCCATTCTTTGTGCAATTTTATTATTATAAGCAGTCTACACCTTTTAATCAGGATAGGCAGTTACAAAAAAAGGTGATCATTCTTCGTTAACAGATAATCGGCCCAAATGTCTTTCTCATAAGTAGCTCTGAAAATCCCTGTTTAACAAAGTTCTCCAACTCCCCAACGCGTTTAAACCCAAATTCTTCATAAAGCCGGATGGCACCCGTATTGAAGGAAGAGACGCAAATAAACAGATTTGGCGATATTTTCAATATTCTTTCCTCACTAAATTGCAACAACTTTTTACCCAGACCTTTCCCCCTATATTCCTCGCCTACACAAACTGTTTGAATATAACCTTTAAAAGAGCCAACAATCTGAAGGACAACAAATCCAGCAATATCATCCTCAATTTTTGCCACATAAACCTCCTTATCTTTTCCGCTAAATGCATTAAGACATTGGTCATAGTCCATTTTTAACGAAATCCATGGATCAGTCCTTGTCATCATTTGAGAACAATAGGCAAAATCCATTTGATCCCTGGTCAATTCAATCACCATCCTTTCTGAAATCCCCATAATTATTTCTTTTTGATGATAATCAGGAAAACAATTGTCAATAAGGCATTTACGAAAATATTCATAAAACCAAAATCAAAATTGAATACACTTATGAAGTATTCGTTCAAAATATAGGTTACAAAAGCAGCTGAAACACAGGCAACAGGCACCAGTTTCTCTTTCATTTTGAGGGTCGAGAACAAACCGGTAAGGTAGAGCCCCAGGATTGGCCCATATGTATATCCCGCAATTTTGAAAATCGTATTGATAATTGCACCCTGACTGTTCCAGAAAGCCATAACAATAATGAACATCACGACATTTACTCCAAGTAGTACCCTGTTTTTGATTTGCTTCTTTTTTTCGTGCGGACGGTTTTCGATGTCCATAAAATCATAACTGAAAGCGGTAGTCAATGCGGCAATGCACGAATCGATGCTTGCAAAAGTTGAGGCAATTACACCGATCAGGAATGCAATGGCACCAATCTGGCCCAAATAATTCAAAGTCAACAAAGGGAACAGGCCATCGGTATCCAAAAATTTCCCGTCCTGTATGGCAAGTTTGATTCCTTTCCTTTCAGCGTAAATGTAGATCAGAACACCCAAGCCAAGAAACATGGTTTGTGCAAACGCAATAAAAAAACTAAATGTCAACACATTCTTCTTCGCGTCCCTTGCATTTTTGACTGTCAATGTTTTCTGCATCATACTCTGATCGAGCCCAACCAAAGCGACAGTGATCAACAATCCTGATATAAACTGCTTAAAGAAATTAGATCCGGAATGAAAATCCCAGTCAAATACCTTTGCATACGGATGGTGCACAATTGTCCCAACGAGTTCGGAAACCGAAAGCCCAAGTGAATTCTTAATTGTAACAATCGAGATGATAATGACCGTAATTAAAAATAAGGATTGTAATGCATCAGTCCAAACGATGGTCTTGATGCCAGACTTATTTGTATAGAGCCAAATCAGTACAAGTACGACAATAATGGTCACGAAATAAGGGATATGGAGAGCATCAAAGAACGCATACTGTAAGATCTTGATTGACAACAACAACCTGAGGGCTGCCCCGAATGATTGGGAAACAAGGAAAAACAATGACCCAGTCTTATAAGTCACGCCCCCAAACCGATTGTCAAGATAGGTATAGATTGAGACCAGCTTCATTTTATAATAGATGGGCGTCAGTACAAAAGCGATAAACAAGTAACCAACTATGGTGCCTAGTATAAACTGGAAATAATAAAGGTTGTTGTTCCCAACATTTCCTGGGATGGAAACCAACGAAACAGCTGAAATACCTGATCCGATCATGCCGAATGCGACCAAAAACCAAGGCGATTTCCTGTCACCGTCGAAAAATGTGGTGTCGTGAACGTGGCGAGAAGCAACATGAGAAATCACCATCAGGATCGAAAAATAGACAAGGATGATCAGAAATAGAA
>Ga0209083_1002236_pt1 | contig 18953 bp, 16 predicted proteins | sample AM7aDNAmetaG_FD_184132 | JGI IMG/M metagenome (GOLD analysis project Ga0209083, IMG submission 184132) | Freshwater microbial communities from Finland to study Microbial Dark Matter (Phase II) - AM7a DNA metaG (SPAdes) (version 3) | ecosystem: Environmental > Aquatic > Freshwater > Lake ...
CAGCTGTTTAGCGCGGTGAAAAGGCAGAGTGATAAGAATTCAGGAGATGTAAAAGAATCCGGGGCAAGGGCAACCGCTCGCAAAAAGCAATCCACCTTATCCTATTTTGTGGATTAGCAGGTTTTTTGACACTTCGGATATACAATCAGGGGGGACATGATGGATACTTCTGACAACACGGGTCATCTGAATATTTTGGCTGGTAATGACAATCGGGATATTGACTTTGAGATCAGGCAGGCCTGTTTTCAGGTCGGGGATATGGAACACTTCCTCTCCTGGTTGCGTGATATTTCCCAACGGAATTGTGTTTCTATTGTTTGTTTCAATGCAGATCTTATGGCAGGACAGGAACATGTCATTTCTGCAATGCTTCATGCGAAAAGAGCTCAAAAACAAAGCACCTGTATTTCCGGTTCATTTGAAATTGAGGCTCTCCTGTATGCCTCAGGGTCCCGCCAATGCCTGGACGCGATAAAATTCGGGGTTCGCCAGGGGTCAAATCACTGCTATATCTGCATCTTCCCGGTAAATCCCGGCGTATGGTCTGACCTGTTAACGGTTATGGCCATTTCAGATGAAGATTGGGAACAGATTTCAGAAGAGAAAATGAATCTTCTGGTTCCCTGGTTTGGTATCACCAATGATGAAATTGCGGTAACAGGGAAAAATCGGTTACGGGATCTTATCCTCGAAAGGGTTGCACTTCTTGATGTATATAAATAATCTTGTTGTTGAGGGGGGGAGCGGCAATGTATTTTCCTGCTGGGACTGATCAACTGAACTCCTCAGTGTGGGCTTTTTCTACGGTATCCTCTTTTTTATAAAAGGATATGATAATCAGGAATTGTCATTCCGAACGTGTCGATGGTGTTCAGGATCTTTTCTCATTTCTTTGCATGAGTAAGAATATGCCGGAGCTCAGGGATGATTAGGGAGGTCATCGCAAGTTTCACCGCCGCGTTCGAACCAGGAAGGCAGAAGACAACATGTTTCCGGATGATCCCGGCACTCGCCCGGGAAAGCATTGCTGAGGTTCCGATCTCTTCATAACTTTTCATTCTGAAAAGCTCACCGAATCCATCAATTTTCTTTTCATAGAGAGGTTCAACTGCCTCAATGGTACAGTCATCTGATGTTAACCCTGTTCCACCATTTATTATCAGGCAATCACATTGTTTCAGGCCGGAAATTACAGCTTCCCGAATGACGTTCATCTGATCAGTTACAATCACATAATGGTTCATGGGATATCCTGCCTGAATGAGATGTGATGTAATCAGCTTTCCACTGGAATCAGTTTCTGAATTTCTTGTACTTGAAACGGTAATTACACCGGTAGTTATTGGGATCGGTTGTACATGTTCCGGGTTCATAGTATCACTAAGATGGTTGATTGATAAAAACATAACATTTCCCGTTTCTCTTTTCCTGTGATTCCTGAAATTGGAAAAGAGTATAATAAAAACTGTCTTTCCTGAACATGGTGAAATGATTTCTATGATTTTAAAGTTATTAATGCTCTTTTTGCCTTCTGAAGATGTGTTATTCCTTCTGTAACTTTTGTTTATTTTCTGGATTTAAAATTCCTTTTCTCTGATATCCAATGTCAGATCCGATTACAGAAGAAAAAGGAAATACTGAGTACAGAATGATGACATAGGTTCTTTGGATGAGCTCTTGTTTCATTGTTTGAGTTGTTGCTTGAGGGACCCCTTTATTGCTTCTGGAGAATATTATTGATTCTCCTTTGGCACTTTTTATATGATCTTCTTCTTCTTGTTGGTTTTTTTAGTTGTTCGCTTTTTTTCCTTTTCTGTAATATGAAAATGCCCACCCCCCAGACATTTTCATCCTGTATCTTTGTGACCCTACGAAATCAGGATCGTTTTGATGAAAATACAAAAACTTAAACGTCTGATACTATTCGATCTAGATTAACTTTCCTTTTTCCCGGGTGTGAACACCTTGGTGTTTATGTCTGTTTCTCTTCCTTTTTTTGTCAAAAAATTTAAAATGATAATAAAAAGAGAGATAATTAGAGTGAGTTTGATTGTTTTTTTGTATTTAGTTCCTTTTTTTCCTTTGTTTCTTTTTCCTTTTTCTCCTATGATCTTTTGGTGTCCAACGCAAACAAAAAATAAATAAGTACATATACTTATAAAATTTATAGGTACAACAAGAATTAAAATATATTTTTTTATTTTCCTTCTCTAATTATTCCAGATTTCCAGTAGCAACAGAAGGGTCTGTGAGTCAAAGGAAAAAAAGAAAGATTGTGGTTGAAATTGCAGTAATTTTCAAAAAAACTATTAGAAAACTTCGAAAATTGCAGAAAAAAAGTGCCATTGGAAAAATTCTCTTCTGATCTTGACAAATTAAAAATCTTGGAATAAAAAAAAGCAAGGGAAATAATTCTTCCTTTTCTTTCCTTTCCTATTTACTCTTAATAAAGTTCATCAAATACCAGAACATAGAATTCTGTATTTTTCTTGGATTCCCGCGAATACCTAACAAACGTAAAAATAAAATGCTGAATTTCCTTTTAAATTTTGAAAAGCCTTGTTTATGCCGGTAATAAAGTTATACTTGTTATGTGTTAGTATAACACATACCGATTGATAAGTATTTTTAAAAGTGCAATTGTTTACGACTAAATCTCAAATACGCATCAATACACCACCATTAAATTTTTTTGTCATTGTTATGAATGGTTGGGAATCTAGAATATCAGGAATGAAAAAAGGAATTAAGAAGAAAATGACTGATTATTGAGAGGCGATAATAATTAAAAAGCAAAAGAGAGGGAAACAAAAAAGGGAGAAAAAGAAAGAACTTTTCCATAGTTAACAGAATCTCAAAATATAAAAAAAAGACATCATCGTACTTTTTCATAATCAATGGAATCTCAAAAGAGAAAAGTATGATGCACTGTACTAAAATCCAGATACTGATAGTATATTTCGATTTTACCCATATATTTTAGAGCCTCCTATCACTCCAACAATTTTTCGATAGCTCGCTTCGATGCGCGGTGCAAGTTTTTCCATTGTTCAAAAAAGGCAAAGAAAATAGAAGGAAAACGAAAAAAAAGACGAAATATCAAAAAGTCCAGTGGAAATAAAGGGGTTAACCAAAGTGGGATAACCGATCAGGTTTTATGCACAAATACCAAAGTGTAGCTCCAGTGGAAACCATGCCTGAAGACCAGAATACATCAATTGGACTTTTTAAAAAGTTCCTTGGAAACAATAAAATTTTTAAGAACCGGGAGGTTCTCAGGCATTCCTACCGCCCGGCGGTTTTACCCCACAGACAGCCCCAGATTGATCAGATTGCATCAATTCTGGCACCTGCCCTGAAAAACGAGACACCCTCAAACATTCTGATTTATGGAAAAACCGGGACAGGAAAAACCGCGTGCGTCCGGTATGTTGGTTCAGAACTGGAAAACGCAGGTTCCCAGATGGGGATGGAATGCCGGGTTGTCCACCTTAATTGCGAAGTTATCGATACACAATATCGGATCCTCGCACAGATTTCAAAGTATATTCTTGGACCTGATGAGACAGCGAGTGATAAACAGCGTGCGCATATTCCGATGACCGGCTGGCCAACTGACCAGGTGTACCTGGAGCTGAAAAACCAGCTCGAGTCAAATGGTGGAGTTCTCATTATCATTTTGGATGAAATTGACAAGCTGGTAAAAAAGAGTGGCGATGAAACACTGTACAATCTTACCAGGATCAACATGGATTTAAAAAAATCCAAGGTCAGCATGATAGGCATCTCGAATGATTTAAGTTTCAAGGATTTTCTTGATCCCCGGGTCCTGTCCTCACTGAGTGATGAAGAACTGGTTTTTCCTCCCTATAATGCACCACAACTCTGTGATATCCTCCAACAGCGAGCAGCATCCTCATTTGTTGAGAATGTACTGAACGATGGTGTAATACCCCTCTGCTCAGCCCTCGCAGCCCAGGAACATGGGGACGCCCGGCGTGCTCTTGATCTCCTGCGGGTGTCCGGAGAACTCGCAGATAGGGAAGATACAGACCGGGTCACTGAGGAGCATGTGAAAACGGCCCAGGCCAAGATCGAGAGTGACAGCATGATCGAATGCGTCTCAACATTGCCGACCCAGAGTAAAGTTATCCTCTACTGCATGCTCCTTCTTGATCAGACAGGCCAGAATATTTTTACAAGTGGGGAGGTATCCCGGATCTACCAGGATATTGCACCAAAAATTGATATTGATGTCCTGACTTATCGGCGAATTACTGACCTGATCAGCGAACTCAATATGCTGGGGGTTATCAATACCAGGGTAGTGAGTCGCGGACGTTACGGAAGGACAAAAGAGATGTGGTTTGACGCAAATACCTATAAAATACGGGATGTAATTCTGAACGATCCCAGGTTAAATCAGCAGGTTCTTGCCCGCATCGATAATCAGTGGGTCAAGAGTCTGCTCAGGTGAAAAAAATGGACGAAAAGGATCTTCTCATCCTCCAGTTACTTGAGGAAAATAGTCGCGTATCGGTCGATGAACTTTCGGTCATGACAGAAATTCCTGCCAGAGATGTAAAGAGCAGGATTACAGACCTGGAAGATGCCCAGGTAATCAGAAAATATTCGGCAGTCATCGATTGGGAAAGGGCAGGGAATGGAGAGGTCTGGGCAATTATTGAATTGAAAGTGAACCCCGAGCGGGACTTTGGGTACGACCGGATTGCCGAAAGGATATCGAAATTCAAACAGGTGCGATCGCTCCGGCTGATCACCGGGACGTATGATTTCCAGTTACTCGTAACAGGAAAAAATATGCAGGAAGTAGCGAGGTTTGTCTCTGAGCATATTGCACCAATGGATCGAATCAGGGAAACTGCAACCCATATTATCATGAAAAATTATAAAGAGAATGGAAATACCCTCTGCGGGCATGAAGGGACAGAACGGATTCCATATTCATTCTAAGGTGACAGAATGAGAAATTTTATCTCAAAATCCGCGGAAGCGATCCCTCCTTCAGGGATTAGGAAATTTTTTGATCTTGCCCTGACGATGGATGATGTGATCTCCCTTGGTGTCGGGGAACCTGATTTCACCACCCCATGGAACGTGTGTGAAGCTGGTATCTACTCGATTGAACAGGGTACCACGTCGTATACCTCAAACCGGGGCCTCCAGCAACTTCGGGACTCGCTTTCAGAATACTTAAAAATTCATTATGGTCTCCATTACGATGCTGACAGGGAGATGGTTATCACCAGCGGGGTCTCAGAAGCCCTGGATATTGCAATACGAGCAGTAATTGACCCTGGAGATGAAGCCCTCGTTACCGAACCAATTTACGTCTCCTATGCACCGTGCGTGACACTTGCCGGCGGTATACCTGTTCCGGTACCCTGTCATGAAAAAGACCAGTTCAGGCTCATGCCTGACGCGCTTATGGAGAAAGTCTCCAAGTCGAGCAAAGTTTTGATCCTGAATTTCCCGAATAATCCCACTGGTGCAGTAATGAAGCGGGATGATCTGAAAGCAATTCGGGATATTGTTATCGATCATGACCTGCTGGTGATAAGTGACGAGGTGTATGCGGAGTTGACATATGAGGGGTCACATGTGGCACCTGCGACTATTGATGGTTTATGGGAGAGGACCATCACCCTGAATGGATTTTCAAAGGCCTATGCAATGACCGGATGGCGGGTTGGGTATCTTTGTGCACCCGAATCGTTATGTGATGCAGCACTGAAAATTCATCAGTATGTCATGCTCTGTGCCCCTGTGATGGGACAGATTGCAGCGAATTCGGCGATAAGGAATGGTGAGGCTGAAAAGGATAAGATGGTGACTGAGTACCGTGTACGGAGAAACCTGTTTGTCCATGATTTGAACCGGATCGGGCTCCCCTGCCATGTGCCCGAAGGCGCATTTTATGCATTTCCATCGGTGAAGTCGACAGGGTTGTCAGATTTTGAGTTCGCTGAACAACTCCTGAAAGAAGAACGGGTTGCCGTCGTGCCGGGAAGTGTATTCGGGGATGCGGCAAAAGACCATCTCCGGTGTGCCTACGCCGTCTCAAGAAAGGATTTGAAAGAAGCAGTGAATAGGATAGAGCGCTTTATGTCAGACCACTGCGCGTAAACCCGGTAAGGACTCCGCCGGCAGAGGGGTCAGGTACCAATTTATCCTTTTTTTGATGCGATAACTAACATCATACCGCAGGGTCGTCATGCTGGGATAACAATGCCAGGCGAATTTTTTATTTTTTGCCTTGAGTGTTACCAGAGTCCGCCATAGGTAAGGGAATTGGGCGTATTGCCCTGAAATTTCCATTGTTCCGGGTGTGACGCCAATCGATTTCCAGGGTATTTTTAAGATATTTTGGTTGCAACCGGGGATCCGGTAAAATATGGGGAACGACCGTCTTGTTAAGCCGCTCGGGAAGTAATGGGTGAGCGGTGCGGGATATAGATTTATTGCACTTATCATCCCATACTACATGATAGAACTTATGAGCTGTACGATTATTGTCGGTGGATTTTTTGGTGATGAGGGTAAGGGCAAGATAGTTGCACATATTGCCTACCACGATAAACCAACCATTATTTCAAGAGGTGGCGTCGGGCCGAATGCCGGCCATACGGTGAAGATGGGTGAGAAGGAATATGGGGTCAGAATGGTCCCATGTGGCTTTATTTATCCCGATGCACGTCTTTTTATCGGCACAGGCGTTCTGGTAGATCCAACGGTTTTCCAGAGAGAAGTTGATATGCTTGGGGTAAAGGGCCGGATATTTGTTGACAAGCGTTGTGGGATTATTGAAGAGGATCACATCCGTAGGGATAAGGGCAGTGATCACCTAGCCAAGACAATCGGGAGCACGGGAAGTGGGTGCGGACCCGCCAATTCAGACCGTGTAATGAGATCGGCGCGACTTGCACGTGATGTCCCGGAGTTGTCAGAATACCTGATTGATGTGCCGATGGAACTGAACACCGCACTTGACCGGGGAGAGAATGTCCTCCTTGAAGGTACCCAGGGATTTGGGATCTCACTATACTATGGGACGTACCCGTTTGTGACCAGCAAGGACACCTCGGCCTCCCAGATCGCGGCTGATAACGGGGTCGGTCCGACCAGGATTGACGAGGTGATCGTGGTATTTAAGGCATACCCGACCCGGGTTGGGGAAGGTCCGTTCTCCACGGAGATGACGAGGCAGGAGTCCGACGAGATGGGTATCCAGGAGTTTGGGACAGTCACGCACCGGCAGCGACGAATCGGTGAATGGGACGGAAAGATGGCCCGATATTCGGCGATGATCAACGGTTGTACGCAGGCGGCAATTACCGGCATCGACAGGATTGACGAAGCATGTTTTGGAGCGACCCGTTATGATCAGCTGACGGAAAAAGCGATCGCATTCCTGAAAAAAGCGGAGGCTGATATCGGCGCACCGATTACCCTGATCTCAACCGGGCCAGATGTTACACAGATCATTGACCTCCGTGAGAAGCCATGAAGAGAAGCCTTCACGATATCCTCTGCTGCCCGGTCTGCAAGGGTGACTTGGCACTCGGTGTGGAAAAGGAAGATGAGACCGGGATTATCGAAGGAACACTGACCTGTGCCAGGTGCAGCGTCGTGTATCCAATCAGCGATGGTATCCCCGACCTGCTTCCAAGAATAGAGTCCCACGAGTGAGAATACAAAGTAAGGAGATCAAGGACCGGAATATCAGGCAATTCCGGGCAGCATTATCATGCTCTGGCCGACCTTTCTTTTTTTCTGGTAGCGGAAGGAGTTGAGTATGTTTCCCGCGGTAGTTCTTCCACTGGCACTCCTTGTGGACCGGCTGGCAGGGGATCCTGACTCCAGGCTCCACCCGGTTGCACTTCTTGGCAGGTTGATCAGTTGGTGGGGAAAACCGGAAAAATGGCCCGTAGGAACAAGGAAATTCTTCGGTGCCCTGATGTGGGTACTGACAATTATCATATTTGCGTTACCCTTTTTCCTGGTCAGCATCGCACTCCCCTGGTACCTGTACCTGGTCTGTGCACCATTTCTCTTAAAAATCTGTTTTGCATGGCGGGCTCTGGAAGAACATACCAGCCGCGTGGTCATCGCCACCCGGCAGGACCTGACTCTTGCAAGGGCACAGGTGGAAAGAATGGTATCACGGGATAGTGGCAGCCTTACACGCGAGCAGGTCCTCTCGGCGGGATATGAGTCGATGTCAGAGAACCTGGTGGACAGCATCATCTCCCCGCTGTTTTTTTTCGGATTGGCCGGGATCACAGGAGCTGCTGTGTACCGGGCTGCAAATACGATGGATGCCATGCTTGGCTACAAAGATGAACGGGTAGACCTGGGGTGGTGGTCAGCGAGAATGGATGATATTTTAAACTATATCCCGGCCCGGATTACGGGACTCCTCCTCCTTCTGTACTTCGCATCCCGCGGGAGGTTCCGCCCGGCATACGAATGCCTGAAGCGGGATGGAAAGAAAAGGCCGGGATATAATGGCGGGATTCCGATGGCAATCATCGCGGGAGGTACCGGTGTTCAGTTCGAGAAACCGGGAGTTTATACGATCGGTCCTGGTGTCCGCTCACTTGACGAGGGAGGTCCTGATATTTTCACTGCAGTGAGGGTGATTACTCTGATATTCTCGGCGCTTCTCATTGGCACACTACTTTTATTGCAGGTACTGCTCAATATATAGGAATATGAAACTCGAGGAACTGAGATTTGGCACCGAGCTGCTAAAACGGGGTTTCGCATCCATGCAGAAGGGTGGTGTCATCATGGACGTTGTAAACGCCGAACAGGCAACGATTGCGGAAGAGACCGGTGCAGTCGCAGTGATGGCACTGGAACGGGTGCCTGCCGATATCAGGAAGGCTGGAGGCGTCGCCCGGATGGCTGACCCCGAGATTGTGATGTCAATAATTGATGCAGTATCCATCCCCGTGATGGGAAAGGTCAGGATTGGCCATTTTGTTGAAGCCCAGGTACTCGAGTACCTGGGCGTTGATATGATCGACGAAAGCGAAGTCCTGACGCCGGCAGATGAGCAATACCATATCGACAAGACAAAATTTAAGGTCCCGTTTGTCTGCGGGGCAAGGAACCTCGGGGAAGCCCTGCGAAGGATTAACGAGGGAGCCGCGATGATACGGACGAAGGGAGAAGCGGGCACGGGAAATATCGTTGAGGCTGTCCGGCATATGCGGGCAATTATGGGAGAAATCCGCATGCTGAAAGGGATGGACTCCCAGGAAATGATAGATTTTGCCCGGGATATCGAGGCACCGGCTGAACTGGTAATGGAATGCGCACGGATGGGCAGATTGCCTGTGGTAAATTTTTCCGCAGGTGGTGTCGCAACACCATCAGATGCGGCACTGATGATGCAGCTCGGAGCTGACGGGGTTTTTGTTGGTTCAGGGATTTTCAAGTCCGCTTCCCCGAAGATCATGGCGAAGGCGATTGTTGAAGCGGTGAACAATTTTGATAACCCGGAACAGATTGCGAAGGCCAGCCGTGGCCTCGGAGATGCAATGCCGGGCCTGGATATCCACACGTTACCGGAAGACCAGGTACTCCAGTATCGTGGCCGTTAACAAGCCATCTCTTATCTTTTTGATATATCCGGCCCTCTTAAAAATGCAATCAGGGAAATACATTGGTTTGAACGAGAGGTAACAGGGTGAACGCCACGGAAATCAGGATCGGTGTGCTTGCTCTCCAGGGAGCGGTAAGTGAACATATTGATGCATTTAGGCTGGCATTGGAGGAAATGTCCCTCTCTGACAATTCTACCGTGGTCACGGTCAGACATGCCGATGAAATTCCGCATCTGGATGGTCTCGCAATTCCTGGTGGGGAGTCGACGACGATTTCCCGCCTGATTGATAAAAACCAGATGAGGAGACCGATTGAAGAATTCGATGGGGGAATTTTTGCGACATGTGCAGGCATGGTCCTGATGGCGACGAATGTCGATGACCCACGGCTCACGACACTTGGCCTGATCGATATGGACGTGATACGAAATGCATTCGGGCGACAAAAGGAGTCATTTGAGGCAGACCTGGAGATCAATGGGTTTGGATCACCCTACCATGCCATATTTATCCGGGCACCCGTTGCCAGCAGTGCTGGAAAAGGGACGGAAGTGCTATCAACGATAGACAAGGGTATCGTTGCAGTGAGAAAGGGGAAGCATTATGCCCTGGCATTTCATCCCGAGCTTGGCTGGGACCTGAGGTTTCAGGTAAGGTTCCTGGAAGGTCTCTATTGAATGATCCATCGTGGTGTCGCACATTTTTAAAAAAAGACCGTCAGAAAACGCGACGAAAAAATCTTTTTGATCTGCGACTCATTCCGACATTTCTGGCATTCCTGCGACCACCTCTGCCAACAGCATATGGCGGATCTCATGCTCGCATCTGTATACCCCGCCGCGAACGTTGGGAGAAGGAAGACAGTTGAATGGGTACAATGGATCAGATACCGGGTATCCGTCAAAGCAAAAGGTGGTAGTGGGAGCTTAATCCCGCTGTTCGTAGCAATGTGTACCGAAGCACCGTGACGGCCGCCTCTCAATAACCCTCATGTCACGTCGATGCATTAGTGACCTGGAGCCTGATTAGGCAGGTGTTTCTCGATCACCTGTGCCAGTTCGATCAGCTGGGCCTCCATCCTCTTCCCTTCCGGGAGATCGATGACCGGGACTCCAGTCCGATCTGCGACCTCCATGGCTGGATCGTAAGGGAACGCAAAGATGGTTGTTACCCCGGCCTCGGTCAGCCGCTTTGCGATCTGTCCGGGGTCGTCGCCTTTTCTCAATTTGTTTATTATCCCGAAGATATGCAGAATCCCAAGGTCTTTCCCCATTTTTGCAATCTGCAGCGTGGTTTCGATGGATTTCAGCCCGGGTTCGACAATAACCAACAGGGCCTGTGCAGACCTGGTCGTGCCACGTCCAAGGTGTTCTACACCGGCCTCCATATCCATCACCAGGAGGTCCGCCTCCCCGGAAAGGTGAGAAACCAGTCTCCTCGCGAGGGTGTTTGCTGGACAGTAACAGCCGCCACCACCTGTTCTGATTGCCCCGAGGACCAGTAATCGAACCCCGTCTTTGCAGGAGACACCAAACATATCGAGCACGTCATTTACCTTCGGGTTGATCCGAAAAATCATCCCGGAAGCCCCCAGGGGGGCCCCGGTCCGCTCCTCGATGAAATCCTTTCGGGAAATGAGGGGAATAATCGTGTCCGGTTGTCCTGGGACACCACAACCAAGCGAGTACCAGAGGTTCGGGGAGGGGTCCATGTCAAGTGCGATGACCCGTTTTCCCGTTCGTGCAAAAGTCCTGGCAAGTCCGGCAGCGATCGAGGTCTTTCCAACGCCCCCTTTTCCAGTAACGGCGAGGGTAATCATCATCATGATGGTTGGCGCTATGGGAATATAACGGCCCCGGGTACCTGGCGACCATTTGTGTCATGGCTGCCCGATCAGCCATATGTTAATGGTGTACGGCAAATCAAGTACAGGAGAGATAAAATGCACCGGATTACAGTTCTTCCCGAAGGGATAAGCGGGCTCCTGCAGGAAGGGGAGACTCTACTGTCTCACCTTCAGCGGCTTGGGGTCCATATTCCGGTGGGATGTGGTGGTACCGGGGAGTGCGGTACCTGTCGGGTCCAGGTCCTGTCCGGTGAATCGGCCCTTTCACCACCAACCCCGCCGGAGAAGAAATGGGCCGGTACACACGGTGAGCGCCTGGCCTGCCAGGCGATAGTATCCGGTGAAAATAAAAACATCGTTCTCAAAACCAGGGAAACCAGCCTGTTTTCAATTGTCGGGGAAGGAATCCGGACTGAATTTGCTAAAAACCCGGTCATCCAGGTAAAGAGAGAGAAAGGAAAACGTGTGGTGACACGGGATGAACAGGTACTCGGTGCCCTTACCGGGCGTTGTGCGGGGATCGCGTTTGATGCGGGTACCACAACTTTTGTCATCCGCTGGTATGATCTTGAAGGTACCACGATCACCCCGCTCGCAACAAAATCGCTCTTAAATCCCCAGGGAAGGTTCGGGGATAACGTGATTGACAGGGTTGGCTTTGCGACCAGTTCCACAGGCGGGCAGACTCTGCTGGACCAGGTTTTCGTTGATGAGGTACAACGAGCCCTGTTATCAGGGCCAGTCAACCCCGATGAAATATATGATATCGTGATGGTTGGCAATACCGTCATGCGTGACCTAATATGCGGCCTCCCGGTCCGGTCCCTCGGACGATCACCCTATGAATCGTGTCATCCCGGATCGATCGAGATCCCGGCGGCAGAAAGGAAGATCATGATACACCCGGATGGACACCTCTACGCACCACCGGTCCTCGGGCAGTTCGTTGGTGCCGACATGCTCGCAGTACTTCTGGCGGTGGGAATGCATGAGCAGGAGGAAGTCACCATGGCCATCGATATTGGCACGAACACAGAGATTGCCGTGGGAAACAGGGATCGGATCCTTGTCACGTCCTGTGCATCAGGCCCCGCGTTTGAAGGGTCAGGAGTGAAATGCGGGACCGGGGCGGTAAACGGAGCGATCGGCCAGGTGCACATTCAGGCCGATGGTACTGTTTCCTGTCAGACGATCGGAAACACATCCCCGATTGGTATCTGCGGCTCAGGGTTGGTGGATACCCTTTCGGAATTACTGGAACATGGGCTCATGGATACGGCTGGAAAATTTACCGGTGATCGGACACGTTTTGTCCTGGCGGTCCATGAAAAGGAGCCTGAATCATCTATATATATAGATGAAGAGGATATTGATGCGATCAAACTCGCCAAAGCTGCTATTATTACCGGGGTACAGACACTTCTCCGGAGATGGGGGTTAATGCCGATGAATCTTTCAAAGGTATACCTTGCCGGGGCGTTCGGGACATCAATTGACCCCGTCCATGCGGAACGGATAGGCATGATCCCGTCATTGCCCCGTGATCGAGTGGTACAGGCTGGAAATGCGGCAATCGAGGGGGCCGCCATGATGCTCCTCTCACGTTCAAAGCGAGACGAAGCAGAGAAGATGGTGACAATAACTGAACATGTACGCCTTGAAAATGAACCAGGATTTGAAGACATGTTTATTAATGGCCTGATGTTCGGCCCGGTGGAACTTTCATGAAATTATCACCTGTTTGAAGAATACCGGGATGTTACACGGTTACGAAAGTTTCACAGTACCTTCTGACGTGATGATGATCTGGTTTTCTTCGGTAAGTTCATTGAGGTACAAATCAAATGCCCTCCCCGTTATGCAGCCGGATGCTCCATTGCCGGAAGACCGTCCCACGACCTGTTCTGAAAGGTCCTCAACAGCGGTTTCCCCGGACTGTTGAAGAATTGAGAGAATCGTATCTTTTGTCGAAGGGATCCCGCAACCCCCGAACAAGGCATCCTTAAACAGGTCTCCGGCCTCCTGCATCAGCGGGTGACGCGGGTCCATCTCAGCAAGACAGTAGTTATCAGCTTCATCGTTATGCTGCTCATCGTAACAGAACCTGGTCAGGGAATCCAGGTCTCCTGTATCGACACCTGCCAGTTTTCCCGCGATACAGGATGCTGATCCACAGGGGGTGTCACGGAGGACCTCAACATGATGGATCCGATCTGATCCCGCATCCCTGAATACCCGGAGGAGCGGCCTGCCAAAGAATTTCAGGAATTCGTCAATAAAAGGGTCCATGCTCCTGGAAAGGCTGCAAAATGGTTCAGGGAATTCAACATGCACCCCCATTCCGGCCAGCTCATCACTGATCGTCTTCCGGGCTTCCGGGATTGTATCGCGGTCATCGATGGGGTACAGGACCGACCGGGCTCCAAGTCTTCCGGCAATGCAGGGGACCAGGTCGCTCAACTGTCCATGGACCCCAAGGACGATCAGCAGGTCAGCGGTGGTACAGGGAAAATCAGCCGGGATAAAGCTCCCGGGATTCTCGAAGAAACTGTCCGGTCCCTGCCCCCCTCCATCCCGGGCCAGGATATCTTCCGGCCTGAGTTCGTACGCCCCGCTTACCTGGTCTCCAAGCCCGCCGAGGCTGATGGTGTTGATAATCTGTTCCCCAAAGGGCCCCGAGTAGAGAAAGAAGATCTTCATACCTTTTCCTGCATGAACTCCCGGCATTTCCGAAGCCCATCGACACAGTCCCTGCCGTACGCATCAGCACCGATTGTCCGTGCAAACTGTTCGGTTACTGCGTGTCCGCCGACGATAACCCATACCCTGTCCCTGAGTCCGGCAATAGTGAGTCCTTGTATTACTTCACTCATTGACGGCAGCGTTGTCGTAAGCAGGGATGACATTGCGAGAATATCCGGAGAAGTCTCCCGGACTGCCTCAATAAATCCGGTGCAGGAGACATCTACGCCGATGTCTTTGATAATAAATCCATCAGATTCAAGGGTCACGGCAAAGATCGTCTTTCCGATATCATGTACATCACCGGCCACCGTGCCAATCACCACCAGCCCTTTTCCGTCTTTTCGTGGAGGCAGAAGTGGTTTTAATATCTCAATCGCCCGTTTCATGTTCCTGCCGGAAACAATCAGGTCAGAATTGAAATATCTCCGGAAACCGGGATCTTCGTACCCCTTTCCTATCTCTTCAAGGCCATGCTGGAGTTCACCAAAAATCGAGAAAGGGTCTGCCCCGCTCTCAATTTTTGACTGGCAGAATTCCCTGATTTTTATTCCTTTGAAATCAAGCAGCACACCAGTCAGGTAGGAAACGTTGGTGACTTTGAGGTGATCATCGGTCATAGGACTGCCATTTACATGTACCACAAGAAGTAAACATATTGGAAAATGCGGTACCTTTGTTCATTAACCTGAAATTTCCTAAGTTATTTAATGTAGTTTTCTGCAATCCAGGTGATCGGAAAGCAAATCCGAGGTCATTTTTCACAGCGACGTACACTGATGGCCGGGAGTCGGCCGCCAATGCCGGAATGCGATATCCAACATCCCCCTGGCAGGGACCCAGGCGGCAATTTCTAGCGGTAACTCCACCCTGGTTTATGATCTACCCCTTCCCATTTCTCCTTAAGATAGCCGGGAATTCCCGCAGAATCGCGTGGACCAACCATCACATCCCATTTTATTGCATCCTCAATATCGCCTTTCAGTCGTGCAGCGAGACCCGGGATTATTAATGTCCGATGAGTAACTTTATTTGAAATTCCCGATGAGTTGATAATATCGGCCACTTTCTGGGCATTGAATTTTCTTCCTGCAACAGCAGAATCAACTGAAAGGCCTTCGGTATCTGCCACCAGCAGGTAACAGTTGAGCTTCTCAATGTCAGAAAGGACCGTAAAATAGGTCAGGGCAAAGTTAGATGTGATCAGTACGGGGCTGTTAACCGGGTCAGGAGTACCAAATACCCGAAGCCCGGGTTCAACACTCACCGGTTTTCTCGGGTCATTGTACAGATTATTAATGAGGACCACAAGGGGTAATGTCGACCACATAGACGGGTCCCGGATGATCATGAGATCGGCATAGCGGATTGTCATCATTGATGCAAGGCAGGACTCCATCCAGCGGATTGATTCATCCGGAAGGGAATTTCGCAGGTCCCAGAGGGTCACCGGAGACCCGATAAGGGGATGCCCCATCAATGAATCATCACCGGATATTCCGGAAGTCCTGATCATGGTCATATTGTCAAGGGTCCCACGGAGGGTCTCACCAAATCCACACCCCGGGTCAATGAGCAGGTTTTTTACACCCCTGTCGGAAATTGCGGAAATAAGAGACCGAATTGTGCCAACATTGCCATCCGCATGAACTGCAAGGGGGCATCCGGAATGGTTGGCCAGTTCAGCCATCTGTTCCCAGTTTGATTCATCGGCAGCGTAAATAAGCGGTCTTTTTTCCCCTGCGGTCTCGAGTCCTGCTGAAATGATGACAGGATCCGCCGACCAGAGGACCAGGGGCATCCCGGTCAGCCCATTCACCATCTCCACGGTCTTCTGAAAGGTATCTACATCATTGGAAAGCGAACGGACCGTGATACCGTCAAGTCTCAGTGTATGACCGATATAAGGATAGGCGAACGAGCTGGTCTCCTTCACCCGGCTGGCAATATCCTCTCCGGCCATCGTGTCATCAACTGTTGTGAAGATCGCCGTCTTGTTAAAATAGCGGAGCTCGTGGCGGTGCATCACCAGCTGACCACCCACCCGGACCTCCCGCTCACCCCGTCCGATTACTACCTCCTGTACCGGTGGGGCGAGCAGTGCCTCAAGTTTTTCCAAGCCTATCTGGAATTTCGGGTCAGCCAGTGGTGGACACTGGGCCAGTGTCAGGCCCCGCTCGCATAGCTGGACTGCGAATCCCATGCAGGTCTTCGGGACGCATTCGCCACAGTTGGTGCGGGGGAGGAGTGGGTAAAGGTTCATCGGGCCTAGTTTTTTCTTCGTCACAAGATCCCTCCTAATGTCCCACCCCGATGAAATCAGGGAATGTCGGGGGGTTTATTCCATCTGCGAGCCAGCCGACAATATCTTCAATTGTCCTTGCTCCCCCGGGATGGACCATGATAAACAGGTCTATCCCGGCAAGGAGGAATGCAAGCGCCCCAGTTGTCTCCCACAGGGGCCCACGGTACTCACGGGGTCCAAGCTCTGGATCACGTTTCCAGGCCTCCCGGGCCCCCCACGAATTCGCGGTTCCGGACGCCATCGGGCACTGGAGTTCCCGGTCTCCCATCAGGCCTGCATGACGGATCCGTTCCATTACGGAAAATGAGTACTCAAGACCGTAGCCGAGCGCTGCGGATGTCGGATCCATGACGATCTGGTCTGGTGGCAGGTATCCCATCAGCTTCCGGTTCAGCTCTTTGGCCTGGTTAATATCAATCGGGCTCCAGGCGAGGACCACATGGTTATATTCCTGGGCCGCTTTTGCAACCGGCTCCCACATGTTCATTGTTGCTGATGAGAGCAGGATCCGCTCCCCTGCACACACTTCAGCTACTTTTGGGAGGAGTTTCGCGTCCTTTTCAGGATTTCCGGAGCCCCCGATGATAAGTGGTACATCCACTGCCTGGAGGAGATCTTCAACCAGGTTGACGGCGCGCTTCACGGGAGTATCCTTGAGGTATGGGTCCGTGCTGATCAGGTCAAGGTCGATTAAGTCAGCGCCATAGCGGTCAACCCAGGCTTTTGCCCAGTCGCAGGGGTCCAGAAGAGCGTCCCCGAATGATTCCTTCACCGGACCCGGGAGTGGTGGGACAATGTCGAATACACTCCCTGCGACCACAGGAGAATGGGGGTCTGTGCCTTCAAACAAATGAAACGGTGGTGTAGATGCCCCGCCGATTGTCACAGATTTTACCCGGCTCCCCCCGTCTCCCCTGGTTGATCCGAGGATAACTTCCCGTATCTTACCCGGATATGACCGGGCCGGGGGTGTATACCCGATATCCACAAGCCCGGGCTTTGACGCCGGTGATGGTACGAGCCCTGTTATTGCCGGGAACCCCGAGAGATCGGATAACGATATCGTCAGCTCCTTTGCAGTCAGGGTGACCTGTTCCAATTCTAATTCCCCATCCCCGGCGAGGAGTTTGATCAGGCTTCTGATGAGTGCATCCTGTCCGTTTTCCATTTATTTTCTCCCTTTCTTCACAAAAATGCGGTCCGCATGGAGCCGGATATTATGGAACGTTATTGATATGCCAGCCCCGGGGCCCGACGGTACAGGAAGCCCCTCATGAGTATCGGCAACAGCCCCGACAGAACCAGGCGACGACAATTCAGCAACGGCTGCCCGGGAAAGGATTGGGTGGTGGTGTACCCGGAGGAACGACAACATTTCGTCCATGGATGCGACCTCCTTATCGGTGGCGATCTGTTCGTACAGGTCAGCCGGGATATAATCCTTCAGTTTTTCCCGCACATCTGACGGCATCCATACAATCCGCTCCCATCCGCCGCTCGCCCGCAAAAACCTCGGGGACCTCATGTATTCGAATGAGAGCCCATGGAAACCATCTACCTGCCTCCCACCACCAGTTGAATCTGCAATCGAACCGAAGCTCAGTCCTGTGGGAGTCAGCCCCCGGAAGTCCCGGTTAACGATCCCGAGGCCATCGCATTCAGGGACATAAAATGTGGTACATTCAAAACAACCGCAGGACGTATGCGGGTAACCGAAAGCGGTATACAGTTGTACCCGTGAAACATCAGACAGTGATTTTTCCTTGACGACACGGTTTACACCTTCATATTCCCCGGTTTCAGGGTCGATGCACACACCTTTCTGAATCTCGTAAATCGGACCCCTAGGGTCCACTCTTGATGCAGCCCGCCCGTCAAGCCAGCTGATTGCCCCACAGTTGGCATACCGCTCCGGGGTGATCACGCAGACATGGGAAGGTGCAAATGACTGGCAGAGTGAACACCCGTAGAAGACATCGACGTCTTCATCGGTCATACCACGTGTCCTTGCGTCCCGCTCCTCGTAGGTCCGGACCGCATCTGCATGCCAGCGGTGCACAAGTGCCGGATCGGTGATGATTGTCACGCTGATTCGTTCTATTATCGGGAGAGCACTCCGGAAAAGCCTGATTAGTACCGTTCCGACATGGTTGAGTGTAAGGCCTCTGGAAACCGCTTTTTTATCGACCCGGAGCCAGATCCCATCCCTCTGGTTCAGGTGCATGAAACCCTCTATCCAGTTACAGAAGTCGTGGATACGGCGCTCCATGACCGCTTCCATGTCTGCCTCGAGCTGGCTCCCGGCAACCTCCACGCAGATGCCAAAGGGGATAGCCCCACCTTCAGCCATCTCAAAAAGATCAGGGCCCAGCACCTTCACTTCCCCGTTGATGACCTCCTCCGGGGGTTTCACACTGAGGAT
>Ga0209083_1002238_pt1 | contig 18948 bp, 23 predicted proteins | sample AM7aDNAmetaG_FD_184132 | JGI IMG/M metagenome (GOLD analysis project Ga0209083, IMG submission 184132) | Freshwater microbial communities from Finland to study Microbial Dark Matter (Phase II) - AM7a DNA metaG (SPAdes) (version 3) | ecosystem: Environmental > Aquatic > Freshwater > Lake ...
CGTATAACGTAGGTATGAAGTTCACTGTGCAGTGCCTCTGTGATGACCAAGGTAATATTACGATTTATCGCTAAAATCCCCCTGTTATATGCGTCAACTTTATAAAATTATTATTAAATAATTTTATTTTTATTTAATATTCAAAGCACCCAAACTCTCTCATAATATCTCCAATGACTCCGTGCATTGGGTCTGTCTTTTTGAACGCTTTATACATTTCTTCGTGGTCCGTCCAACGCATACGACCAGCTTTTCCAATGTGGTTATATTCTTGGTCCTCTGTTTTGAAGTTCATCTTTGCAATCTCGAATACATATCCGTGAAAATGCTTACGCCAACGAATCGCCTTTTGTTTTCCAACAATCATAGCGTCCAGAGCATCCTTGTTCTTCTCAACCACTGCAATGCGTTTCAAGCGTCGTTCTTGAAGTTCTTTCATTTCATACGCATCTTCATCTTCCTTGAAGATACGTTCGGCACGTTGTTCTGGGGTTTCGGTCTCTACAAGCTTCTTGATTTCAGTCATCTTTAAGTATTATATATTTAAAGATTATTTAAAGGAAAAATCAATTTTATTTTTATTTAATATATTTTTTTACAAATCCTTTTAAGAATTCGCTGGGACAAGTCTGCATCATTTTATCTCGATTCTTGCGTGGAAGTGATTTAATCATCGATACCATATCGAGGACATCTTCCACAGATTCAAACCCTTCTTCATTCGCATAATGTTCAAAGAAGTTTGGAATACTATTTATGATATCTACCATCACTGCGGAGTCTTTACGAAGAACTCCAAATAGACACTGATAGAATACTTCTCGGCCACACTCATAAGCGTGTTGTTCTTTTTTCTCTTCTTCGGTTAGTCCCTCCATCTTTAAGTATTATATATTTAAAGAACATTTAAAGAAAAAATCAATTTTATTTTTTAAACCACCAACGAGATTAAATTATTAATCACACTTTGGACTATTTACCATCATCGTACTTCCATTTGAATATGGTATCCACCGTAGAAGTCTTTGAAATAGTGCCGTATAACGTAGGTATGAAGTTCACTGTGTAGGTAAGTCAGACCGAGTTCTGGGATGTCTCGTTGGGTAACATCGACTATGAATAGTGGATGTGGCATTTATTATAACTTTTATTTTTATAAAAATCTTAATAATCTAAAAAATATTTTTAACAATATTTTTATCTTGTATAATATAAATGTCATTAGTTGTTAATATGCCAGCTCCCACTTTCACACCCACACAGTATCATCTGGATTACTGCTTCGGAAAAGAGAAAGAACTTGAACTCGAAGATCGCATCTCTGGGTTCTTTAACGATGTATTATATCCGAGCAAGAATCGATTTTGTGCCTACGACTGGATGGGAGCGTCTGGGACTAAATATGAGCTGAAATCTCGCAAGAACGCGTACGAGGCCTACCCGACAACGATGGTTCCAGCCGATAAGGTCCGAGAGGGGCGGACAATCTTTTTATTCTCCTTTACTGATGGCTTCTACTATATCGAGTATGATAAAGAGGTCTTTTCGACCTTCAAATGTGAAGAATTCCGTAGATGGCGTAAAGGGACTCGGGATATCGAGAAACCGTATTATTACATCCCAATCGAAAAGTTACTGAAAATATTTTGATTAAATTATTTATATTATTTCTTATACTATAAAAGCATGTCAGATAATTCTTCGGAAGCATCAATTAACAATCAGGTCTCTAAAAAAACCAAGAGCAATAACCTGTTTGATCAATATAAAAACGGCCAAATTACACTCGTAGATTTAGAGAACGCACTCCCAAATCTTCGTCCCAGTGTCATCGAAAAAACGCGCGAAAAGAAACCAAGGACGGAACGTCAGATGGAAAATGCGCGAAAACTTGGTGAGCTGGCAAAGAAACGGGCAGAGGATAGAAAGGCTCTTTCGAATCAACTTCCCGATACCATCCCAGAGGATAAAATTCTTGTGCGTATCGAGAAGCGCGCACCTCCTACGAAATCGATTGCTCCCAAGACTCCAAGGGCAAAGCCTCAAAAAGAAAGCGATTCGGAATATGAAGTAGAAGAATATCCCTTGTCATCTTGCCAGCCAACGCCTGTTCAGTCTCCAAAGAAGGAGAAGCGGGCGCCAAAGGAAAATGCTAAGAAGGAAAAGAAGCCCCCGAAGAAGCAGGAGAAGAAGAAGGCTAAACCAAAACCAAGATATGAAACGGATACTTCGACGACATCTCAATATGAGGGTAACAGTAGCAGTAGCAGTGAGAGTGAGAGTAGCGACGATGAACAGCTCAAAAAATACATCCGAAAGACCAATAAGAGAGTGGAGGCTCTGAAACAGATTGATGATCGCCTAAAATATGTCAACCCGTATACTGCAAAAGGTCTTTCTCTGTTTTCGTAATTCATAATTTTTATTTTTCTTACTATAAAAATGCCAAGAAAAGCATCATCAAAATCTGTTCCAAAAAAGGAGCGTGGAGGATACAAACACGGAGGCATGCCTCATCAAGGATACCCAATGGATTCTTCTTGTGCCGAAATGGCCTGCAAACACGGCGGAATGGCCCACAAACGAGGTCTCGGTGGCGACATTCTCGGCGGTCTGGGCAATATGTTTCTCCCAGGCGTAGGCGGACATCTCGGACGAGGAGTAGGCGATGCCATCGGATCACTCTTTGGGTTTAAACACGGTGGGATGCCTAAAAAACAAATGGGATGTAAATAATCGTAATAAAATATAAAGTAAAAATTTTATTTTTCTATATAAATAAAATGGCATTTCAACACGGATTCGCAACGAAAGCGGTACAAATGAATCAGATTCAACAGATGATGTCAAACATCTCTAAGTACATTAAATCAATGGAAGAGATTGAAAATGATAAAATTAAAAATTTACAGCCCTTTATTATAAATAAGGATTACAATGTCAACGGAAGTTCAGAGATACAGCTTCCATATGAGCACCAGCCAGCGGACAAGCGGGACAGCAACGAATTCGACCTTTCAATTAAAACAGGTAATCTCACTATTAGCCAAGAAGGGGATGTTTCAAGTACAAGTCCACGGGGTGTCGATTCCGTCCAGCTTTTACCAACTGTCAACGGACATTTCAACTGTTAGTGTAAGTGCTACCAATGGCACCACAAAAACAGGGACGATCACGTTAGTTCAAGGAAATTATAATACCATTACGGTAATCGATCAACTCAATACACAACTTACGGCATTTTGTAATTCGTCAGGACCGGCTGGATATACAGCCTTTATCCCAGCATTCACGAGTTCATATGATACTAATACTTCACTTACCACCCTATCGATGACGGGAGTAGGCACAATTACGATCAATTTTGGATCCAATCTTTCACTTGGTCTTTTCTTTGGATTTCAGGCAAATACCACATTTTCATCATCTTCTCCACAGATTGCGACACAAGTTGCGGTAGCGAATCCAGTATCCTATCTATTGCTTCGGTCCCCAACGTTCAAACAATACCGTAACAAGGAGTTTCTGGTTCAAAGCGATGTATACAGTGATATCCTATATCGTATCCCGATTGGGACAGCATCAGGGACCTATATCCAGTATAACTTCGATAATGAACCAGTTTTCATCATCAACAATGAAATCACCCAATTCAATATCTACCTAACAAGTAATTTGTCATACAACTCAATCAATTTACAGGGTCTCGATTATGGCTTTTCGTTTTCAATTACCGAGATCGTTCGACCAGATTATGAGTCGATCGATACGAGTATGTTGGTGAACATGTCGTCAAAGAACCAACTATCCAATATGCTATCCGATGAAGAACGTGACAATCTGATGCGTCAACGAGACGAAGAACTAAAACGGTTAGAATTGTATAAGAAAAAAATTGCTAAGAATAAAGATGTTCTACAAAACACAAACGGGGAAGGAAGTCTTTCTCTTCAATAAGCGACCACGTAACCTTTCCAGAGGAGGAATGATACGGGGAAATCGAAAAATTCGAGATAAAAATGAAGATACCATCTCTTCGTATCTTGAATATGGGAGTCTCGTTATTCCTGTGCCAGTTGTTCGATCTGGTGTGATGCGAGAGTATAGGGGACAAATCGAGGGGCCGCCAACGACATCTCGAAAGAATCTATCGCCTACGGTAGTGATGCCAGGTGAGATTGTCGTGAATCGACGGCATGCCAAAGCGGTTGAGCGATTTTTGTTATCCAAAGGCATTCGATTGCCACTGCCACAATAAATTAATCTTTTATTTTTTCATATAATAAAAGATGGTATTAGTACAATTTCTATTGACCACAGCAACGCTAACCACATATGCGGTTCCCATTTCAGGTAAATGTAGTATTCGAGTTCTAAATATGGTCTATCATTCAACTGCCGGAGCTAACAGTTCTGAATCTGTCCAATTGGTAAGTGATGCCTTATTTCTCCCATATAGTCCTCTTCGATATATTACAATGATTAATCAACCAAGCGGAACTCTTAACTTTGATCAAGGATTTAACGAGTATAACTTTCAAAATGTAGTATTGAATGGTCAAATCCAGCTTGGAGCTCAACAGGTAGGAGGGGCAGGGCTTACTGGATTTGACAAGCTGTTATTGACTCTCGAAATTGAGAAGATGAATGAGACTTTTATTTCCAAAATTGAAAATCCAGAACGACAAATTCGTCAATCGAGTAGTTAAATATAATTTCTATAATAAATGCCACTCGGTCATCATTCCAAATCGTGGAGACTCACTAATGGAGGAGTTAAACCTATGAAGTACGGATCAATCGTTGAACCACAGAGTTTACAAACAGAAATAAAAGAAAGTTTTGCTCCAAAAATTGAAAAAACGGAAAAAAAGAAAAGCAAGTATCAAAAACAGAAATAAATTTATTTTTTTATTTTTTCTATAATAAAAAATGTCTCTTCATCAAATCGGAAGCGATCTACGTTATGTCCTCCCAGCTTATCACGATGCCGTCCCGGAACAGTTTAAATCTGATTCTATGCCCAAACCGTTTAACTCGTCTGTACAAACAGTTAATATTCCCTCTCTCTCATCGAATCAGCCTCCCAGCGGTACTACAATTTTACAAATCCCCGCGGGCTCTAATTCAGGGTTTATGATGAATCCATACCTACGTTTCACCGTACAAACCACCCAAACAGGCTCAGCCGGTGCCACTTATTTCTGGAAGGGCGCAGTCGGCGCTGCCACTTCTCTTATCAACCGTATCTCTACGTACGTGAACTCGGTACAGGTAGATAATATCCAGAACGCAGATCAGGTCTACGATACACTTTTTGCCCACAGTACCAGCGCCGATTTTATCGCACACGATTTGACCGTGCTTGCTGGGGCAGGAAATGCTGTTGTTGCCACAGGCGGTACATCTACTAACACGTTTTGTATACCCCTTATCGGCCTGTTGGGATCTTTAAACGCGCTGCCATTGCTTCTTGTAAACGGCACGTTACAGGTTCAAATTGATTGGAATTCTGTCAATCGCGCCTTGTACCCTGGCACAACCGATCCAATTGTTTCCACATTTTCTATCCAAAACGTCCAAATGGTGTACGATCGCGTACAGCCCGAACAACTGTTCGTTGACAGCGTAAAACAATCTATGGCGCAGGGTCATAAGTTCGTCTATTCCTACACCAACTACCAAAACACCGTTCTCGCTATCACGTCGGGCAGTCAGACGCTAAATTATGGGCTGAATGTATCATCGCTACGCGGAATCATTGCTAATCAAGTTCTTACCGCCGATTTGAGCACTTACGCAAATGCTAATAAAGGCTACTCAAACGGAAACTCCCAAACTCTATTTCAGGTTTCCCTTGATGGTCGTTTGATCAATAATAACCCCCTCGATATGACCCAATACCCCGCAATTGTGTTCTCTGAAATGTCCAAAAGTCAATCGCGCGTTTTTGACGCTTCCGTTACTGATTATTGCGGTAATTGCGTTGTCAACGGCGCCGTTGCTACTGTGTCATTCACCACCCAAGCATTCGCAACAGGTATTTCATCGACAAGAACCACAGAGGCCCTTGCGTTCGCCGGTAGCCCAGTGTCAATCGTCACGATTCAACAAAATAACTCTGGCGCAGCGACTTATAGCATGTTCTTGACCTTCATCGCAGATTACCAGCTACTCATCGATCACAGCGGGTCGGTAGAAATCATACGCTAAAAAGTGCGTGTATTTGTCGCAAGCTGTATTGTCGCAAGCTGTATTGTCGCAAGCTGAGTTTCCTCCCTTTGCCGGTTTATCCGCTAAAAAATAAATTAAAAACTTCTTATAATAAAAATGGGCAACAATCTGTTTGGTGACCTCGATGGCTGGAAACGCGATCGTGATCACAAAGACGCAGAAGACAAAGCCGTACAACTCGCCAGAGAATACGGCATCACCGTACCTCCCCCCGATCAAGTAATGACAGATGATAATATGCCCAAGGTCTGGCCAACCTTGACCTGGTTTATGATCTGGTACTACCTCTTGACAAAGAAGCAACAGCTTCAAATACGAAAATTTAAATTTGACAGCGGTACAGGAAATATGCTATCACTAAACGATAGACGAAAATTAAAAATGACCGACCCAGAACGACCGCCCACGACAGAACAGGAAGCAGTCGACGACCTGATGGGGTACGTTGAAGAGAACAAAGGAGAAATTGCCGGAGCCGTAAAGGGACAATTTCGTAGAGGCGGACTTGCTCACCACCCATTTCGTCGACATCATAAAAAATCTTATCTATAATAAAATGCCCTACCATATTCGAAAACAACCACACGCCGACACATATAAAGTCTATACCGAATCCGGAAAACCACTATCTCATCGTGGACTTCCATTACAAACTGCTACACGACAACGCACGGCTGTGATGATGCGTGAATTTGGAAAACCCCGTCAAAAACAGATGGGACGATAAATTATATCTTTCAAAAATATAATTTTTACTTCTTTACATACGTTAACATAGTGCGCATATCGTGGCCCATTTCAGATGCCGTCTTTTCCATTTCCTTCAATGCCGGAATATTTCCGTACTTATTGGATAGGTAAATGTGACGAAGCATGCTCGTCGATATCGGTTTCCCAAAAAAGCTATATAGTAGATTTGTAAGCTGGGTTGGGGTGATCTTATTATCCTGTTTCGTATTCAAGAGAAGCCACTCGCTGGGGTTAAACTTCATCCACATATTGATGATCGTTTGTAGCTTCTTTGGGATCTCTTCCTTTTGGGTCTTGTATTTCTTCGCCGTCTTGTAGACGTTGAAGACAAAGTATGGCTTGCGTTTCTCTACCATCATAAAGTTATTTTTCTCTTTATCGATATCTCTGATTTTGAATTCTGTGTAATCGAGCGACCGGCGAGGGGGGATCAAAAGTAGACACGATAGCAAGACATACATTTGAACCTTACAGAATTGTCTCTTGTCAAGGATCTCTTTCTTCGTTAGAGGCATTACTTCCTTTTCAAGATCAGAATACATCTTTAATACTTCATCGTAAGGGATCATTGCTTCCCTCTGTTTCGTGTTCATTTTCTGTTCGACTGTTTCTTCGTCTGTCTTCTTTCCATCTGACATCATCTGGTCTCTGAATGCGTCAACTGCTTTCTGTGCTTCCTTATCTCCCTCGCAGTATACAATCAAAGCAGAAAGGCGAGTCTTTCTATTTTTGGGTGGGATATCGGAGAGATGGTCGATGATGTCTTTGTAGTCTCTGGCAACTTCTTCTGGGGTGATGAAATTCTTGTCCATCTGTGAACAGAGATTGGACAAGATGCTTGTATAGGTTCGTAGAGACCCCAAGGAAAGGTGAGGGCGATTCTTCTTAATGGTCGGTTCGTAATCGACATTGGGCATGCTTTTATTATATATAAAAAAAATATTATCTTTTTTATATTTTACTTTATGTTTTTCTAATTATCATATTGATAAACCTATTCGTATATGATCTAATCGATATAATAGATAATAGATTATCAATATAAACCTATTAACAGCGATATTTAGGTTGAAATCTCTATATAAAATCGATTTTATTGTTATATTTAGCCCTAATATGATGTATGAATAGGTTTATATCTCTTGTTTATGTGTATATATGATCTAATCTATCAATAGGTTCATCTATTTGGTTTATCGTCTAATGATATTATGTCTTAGAATTCGTTTATGAGACTTCCTTTTTCCTTTACCCTTTCCTTTCCCCTTGTGACCTTTTCCTTTCGATCGCTTATGCCGTAATTTTGGAATAGATTTTTTTACAGGCATACTATGAGGAAGAGTAATAACATTAGCAAGATTAAGATCAGCTGTTTTATGAATCTCTTTCCCAGCAATAAATTTAGCTGGTCTATTTAAGGTAGACGTTTCCGATACAATCGTAATGGCTCTTACTGCCTTCTTTGGAATTATCTTTTGGACCGCCTTCGGAGTTGCCGTCGGAATCGCCTTCATCTTATGCGCAAGATAATCATATTTAAGTACTCGATAGCTATTCTTACAATCCGTCAGTTCCTCGATCAGTTCTCCCTTGTCCCATAGAGCGAGTGGCTCATCTGGAATCCAAGGAGTGTTACGGCTCGCGATGACAATAGGGTTCGTGTGCTCAAAGCATTTCTTATAGGGTTCATTAGCAAAGATATAGGAGGCATGCGTTAGTGGGTTCTCTACTCGGATCGCCGATAGGTGGTTCTGTTTATCCTGATAGATTGCGCCATTGAATAAAAGAGCTCCAATGGCAAATGAAACGTTTTGAAGAATCGATAGACCCGAGCAATACATTTTAATTATTGAGAAATAAATTATTACCATTAATAAATGCCAAAACGTGTTTCCAAAAAATCCTTTGGAGGCCGTATCAGTGATCTATGGGATGCCCTGTGGTCCGATCGTCATCTCCCTAAACGGTTTCGTAATTTCCTAAAAGAACACGGGGACGAATCGATTACCTCTATTGAAATGTTTCGTCTCCCTGTCGATCACGTAGCAGAAGCCGTTGCTCAACTCATCACAGCCGGAGACTTCGAAGGGATAAAGAAACGGGCCGGAGTCGATCGAGTATTTCACGTAGGCATGCTAATCAACAATAAATATACTCTTGAAAAGCTTGCCAAACCAGAATTCAGAGAAGACGTATCCTATCGTAATAAGCCCGATATTGAGTTTTACGATGTGCCAGTCAACAAGGAACTATCTATCAACGAGTTCATCGAGAAGGCCCGAGAGAAGATGGGAGAGAATTTCTATAATTATGACTTCCTCAAAAACAATTGCCAAAATTTCGTCGTAGGCCTTCTCGAAGCCAGCCATCTATTAACAGTTGACGCTAAACAGTGGATCAAGCAAGATATCGAATCGTTGATTAGAGAGATGCCGTCTCTCTCCAAATACCTTGGAGTTAGGCTTACAGATACCGCCCGCAATCTTGAAAATATCGGAGAAGAATTGTTCTACCGTAGGGGAGGAAAAGTGAGACGAAAATATATGTAAAATATTATAAGAGAATTTATAATATTAATATGATACCCGATAGGACAAACGGTGACAGTTTGAAGTAAATGAAGAGTTGACTGACGGCCCACGCTTTCGCTGTGGAAAAGAAATAGTCGGCGATATATGTCTTTATTTTTTCCAACAACCAACCACAAGACGAAAAAAAGACTTGATGAGAGAGGGAGAAATGATCTTGGGATTGTTAAGCTGGTTATCAAAATCTGACTTATTGACGGCTTGTTGTGGAATTGAGGTGATCGTGTTGCCTCCTACCTGTTCGATAAAGTCCTCGGCTTTTTGGAGCCACGAAACGTAGTTGACAACATTGTATTGTTTAAGGTTCTCTTTACCGAGAGAGAGTCTCGCAGACTTTAACCGAAGATCTACGATGAGGTAATCGCACGATTGGAGCTGTGAAAAAGGAAGATTGATATGTGATTCTTTCCAGATCACGACCGATCCGAATTCTCGGAACACGGCAAGGTCTTCATCCGATAGATCCTTACTAATTAAGACGAGAGTCGGAAAAGGAGATGATGAATCAGAAGAAGAGGAAGATACGGGGAGGATAGGAGAAACTGGTCCACTAATTTGTGGTGGTAACGGTATTCCTAATGACATTTATAATAAGGTCTTTTTATTTTTTCAATAATTGATTTACTAATGATGTAAGTTCTGCGATCTGTTGGGCCTGTGCGGTGAGTTGGGATTGTAGAGAAGTAATCGTCTTGTCGTGCTCTTGGACGGCTCCAATCAAATGAACAATGAAATCATCATAACAGATTCCATAGCGCTCCCCCGTTTCTGTATCGCTCTTGATAGATTCATTGATGAATGTAGAAACACAGGCAGGATTGACATCCAATACTTCTTGGGCTAACAGTCCAATATGAACTTTCTCTTTTACATTGTCTGGGGCAGGTGTATGGTCTTCTCCTTTGCCGTTCTTATCATAATAGATGCGCTTGTAGGTCTTGGGTTTCAGTTTGAGGATTTTAGCAAGGGACTTTTGACTTGGGTAGTCGTTAATCGTGTGCTTTTCACGGGCATCTGACACATTCGCTCCACCTGCCCCAACCGTGTAGCCACACGCAGACCCATAGTAGGTAAAGGTCGTCTGCGAGTTGTAGATGGTAAGCGGAAGCCACGCCAACCCAGGAGAAAGACTGACAATCCAATTGTTCGTGCCTGCCCCATTATTATAAACTCCGATTCCGAGACCTGCTTGGCTTGCTGATGGAGCGGTTGCGTTAGAAAATACTGTAAATCCACCGCCATATTGGTTCCACGAATAAATATTTCCAGTAGGCGGACTAACCGTATTCCATATTGAACCCAATGCTGGACTGTTGGCATCAAATCCACACGACCCATTGCTAAACGATGCGTTTGTTCCTCCTTGGATTTGTAAGTTAGAGTATCCATACATACGCCAGTTGCTACCGCCTGAACCATAACGGGTATTGTTATCCCAGTATCCCAATCCAGTTTGTGCGATAAACCAGTTATACCCAGCATTACGAGCATTTACATTTGCGGAACTACCACCCATATCCAATGTATAAGATGGCTGAGTAATTCCACCACATCCGAAGTTTCCATTAGTAGCAAATCCACCCATTGGATTACCACCATACATACCCGTGAAATAGAGGGGGACGACCGAAGGATTAACAGGATTACCACTTGAAGCAGCGCCACATTCCAGATACACACAACTCGCATCAGGGACAAAACGGATGAAGGTAGAACTATTGACCAATTGAAGTTCTCCGTGGTTAGCAATACCAGCATAGACCGACCCAAATTGATAGCTGTAGTTTCCGAGACTATAGGCATTGGATTGGGGAAGTAAAGATGAATTAAGATAAAGAGGAGCATTTGTTGTTCCGTCTGTACTAGCACATCCCATAACGACCTGTGCGCCAGAAAAACCAAGACGAAACACAGGATTGGTAGTATTAATGGCATAATCTACATCCGTCATCCAAAATTGCTTGTTCCCGCTACGATTTACACCAATATCAAGCGCTATACCCGTTCCTACATATCCTGACTGGTAAAACTCCTGTCCTGCGAGAATCAGGTTATGGTTATGATAAACAGCATTTAGAAGGTTAGTTGTTCCCGATGGAGTAAGCGTATAGAGAAGCCGACCAAGCGAATTGTTATAGAGATAATAATTCCCCAATCCACCACCCGACCCAACACCCGCTGAGCCAATCCGCCAATAATTCCCACCTGTTGAATAGTTATCTAAATCAATACATACATCACTACTGTTCCCTACACATGCAATAGTTGGGTAGGAACTGGAACTAACGGTTAGCATCCCAATGGATGTGGTTGTATTGACACAGATTCCTGATGACCCATAATACAGAATCCCATTTGTTAGAGTACCAGAGTTAGACCACGGAATGTATCCATTTGAAATGTTAGTAGTGAGTGTTCCTGAAATCGACGCAGAACCCGCAACAGAAAGAGTTCCACTTACCGTTTCATTTCCTTGAACTGTCAACACTCCATAGCCATATGTAAATGCTGTCCAACTAAATGGGTTGAACTTCACATTGGATAAGAGGAAGAAGATTTGACCCAGATAGGAAGCGTTGCTATTCGGTGTGAAATATCCAGAAAACATAGGTGAGGATTGGGGAATCGAAATCGCACTGGAAATATTAACATAGGCAGTGTTCGCCGTGTTGGCTTGACATACTGTGATTGTCGCACTACCTGGGGCATTCGCAAGGGACATATTGGTGAAGTTGAAAAAGCATCTGGTTGTTCCTGTAAAGGTAGCACTACTCCAAAAGGAAGCAAAGGTAGAAGCACCCGATGGTGTCATCGTATAAGTAGGAGTTGAAAATGTAATCGTTCCCGTGGGAGTAGGGGCAATAGCTGTAATTCCTGTTGTTGTGGGAGTCGCACTGGTAATATAAGTTTGATTGATGTATCCTATTTCCGCAAGAATCGCATTGTAGCCATCGCCCAATGTAAGATTGTTATTAAAGGTATTCGTTCCCGTCCACGTATTGTTCGACGCAAGACCTCCTTTTCCGTTTAGTTGAGTCTGTGGATCAGATGTGAAACCTGTAATGTAGCTGGAAGGGATAGACGACGAGATTAACGATTTTGACGCATCGTAAATTGGAACCGTTGATGCCGTCACATTTAGCTGTGAAATTCCATTCGTTGTAATGGTTCCAGTTGTCTGTGTAAAATTACGACTCGCAAGCTGTAAATCTGCCGTTGCCCCTGTATACGGCAGAAGATTAGCATCGCTATATGTCTTATTGATGACATCTGGGCCAGTTGTAGGGACATATGACGTTTTTAACTCATTTGAACCAAGATCTACTGTTTTCGTAGCGCCAGTGTACGGCACAACTGCTGTTGGGTCGAATAGAACCCCGTTGATATAAATGTTATTGAAATTTCCTGTGTTAATCCCATTCAAGCTTAACGGCTGATAGGTTTGACTAATTCCATTCAAGCTCATTCTTTATTATAATAAATATATATTTTTTAGTTTATAATAAAAGAATGTCAACGTCATTAACGAAAGCTCTCGTTCCACGTGATAACAACAAGGACGAATCTAAATCGCCTCTCCCACTGATTGCCTCTAATAGTGTCTTCGTAGCACCAAAGGGTGGCGGTAAGACGACCGTAATTCTCAATCTCCTCACCAAAAAGGAGTCACCGTGGTATAAGCATTTTTCTATGATCTTCTATGTGTCCTGTACGATGCGCAATGACCCAAAGCTCGCAACACTGCTTGAAGACATCGGAGAGGATCAGTGCTATGATACCCTTAACAACGCAACAATCGAACGTATTCAGTCTCAAATCGAGGAGTATAAATCGGAAAACCCAGATGAAAAGAAGCCACAATTTTGTGTTGTGTATGACGATTGCGTTCATCTCTTGCGCAATAAGGACTCTAAAAAAGTCAGAGAGATGGTAAGCCAGAACCGCCACTGGGGCGTATCCAATATTTTCTTGATCCAGAGGTGGAAAGGCATAGACCCCCTCATCCGAAACAATCTTGATCTGTTCTTCCTCTGGAAAAGCAATAACAAGAAGGAAATACAGGGCATATTTGACGAAATCAATTTTGACGAAGATAAGCTACGGAAGCTTTATGAGTATGCCACGGAGAAACCGTACGGATTTTTACTGGTGAATGCCTACAAACAACCCGTTCGGTTTTTCTCGAAATTCGATCCGATACAGTTAAAGAAAAAAGAAAAAAACTCTATAATATAAAATGCTTCATCCTGAAATCCAACCCATTTACGATGATCTTACGATGATGAGACGAGGAGGCAAAAAGAAACGATCTTCTAACGCCAAACAGTCCCAAACCGTTTCTCAAAAAATTCATATCCACATTGGCGATCAACGATCATCGAAAAAACGTGAAAAACGTGACGATTCTGTAAAGTTAATGCCCAATCGTTATAGTGAATCCAGATCTGCCTACTCGCACGCAAGCCAGCCTCTCGGCATGCCATTCGGTAATCGTCTATCGTCATCTGTTCCCCAATCCAGAGATTTCATTCGAACAGGTCCACAGGCTATTTTCGCTAAGGCACCAGACGTATATGAGGTAGGAAAAATCATCTCTGAAAACTCACGTCCAGCAACGATGCCCCCATTCGATCAACGAAACTATAATATAGTAGCCGATAGTCGACAACAACCCTATATTCAGGATACCAATCCAAATAGTCTCGCGCCAGTAGCTACTAATCATCGATTGATTGACTCTACCAATTTTAATAACCCTATAAATCCACTGCTTCAAAAACTAACTGGATATGATGCTGGAAAAGAGGCAGAAAAGAATTCATATTATAACAACTCGAAACCAAGTGCTCTCCCTCCTCGTTCAGAGTTGATGTCAAAGCAAGAATCCCCATATGTTGATCCTCATACATCGTCACGTCCTGCTAATATGGGGATTGGTCCAGCGTCTGCTGGGAGTTTTTCCGTTGATAATGAGTCGCTTCGTATGTATGAGCCCGACTACAAGATGAGAACAATGAAAAAGGGAAATCCTCCCCATACCAACATTAAGAGCGGAGAGCGCTATATTGAGTTTCGGGAGCCAAACGCCGAGTTTAATACGGCAATGAGAAGCCGAGAATATCACGGAGAGAAGAAAGCAATAGAGAGGGGAGAGTCTTCTCGCTATTTACCGACAGTTCCCAAAAAACGAGGGGGAAGAATTGGTTAAATTAAATAAAAGTTAAAATAAATAAAATTGATTTTTCAAGAAGAAAATCAAGATTAAATAACAATCTCGATAATTACAAGCCAACCAGTCAAGAAGATGTCCCTCCCTACCGTTAAAGCCTACACCCTCCAAGAGTTCTCCAACGAAGTCAAGGTGGAGATATACAAGCGTATCCAGTCAGATCACGAGGGTGAGATGACGGAAGACGATTTCAACGAACTTCTGTTCGACATCAAGAGCGAAGAGTTGGACGATGCGATTGACATTATGTATAACAGCGAGGTGGATAGACTCCTGTGCGAGTACCACATCGCCGACGCAGTTGCTCTCTATATCTCTACGTTCGGATGGGACAAAGAGAGTCCTCCCACCAACAAGATGTATCTCTACATCGTCATTGACGACAACCTCAATGGTGATCTCTCGCACGACGACTACCTGTACTGGTGCGAGAACCACTGCGAGGACGATGACGTCGTTGTTTCTGGTATTGCTTGTAAAACGGAAGGTTATATTGTAGACGTTAGTATTTTCTGAAATACCTGAATAGAAAGAAAGTTCTACCTTCTCTCTTGTCTATATAATTATATTTTTTGATAAATATAATTATATGTCAAATGAAATCATATATGAGTCGCATCCATCATAAAGAGTTGGAGTCTTAATCCATCCTTTGGACTCAAAAAGTGTTTCATCTTTTCCTATATCGTAACAGCTCGAAATGAGATAGAATCGTTTAAATAAAGGATCTATACTCTTCCCACAAAACCATTCAAGATGATCTTTACACTCTGGCACAATATTTTTCATAATAAATTGATATAGAGACTTTGACGGCTTTTTACAAGAGGTAATCTCATATTTAATAGCGAATTCGTTTCGATTTTTAATCACAATCTCGGAGGGGGCATTATCAACCTTCCCATCTTTTTCGATTGAGCTAAACTGTCCCCAGTAGGCCCCGAATAAGTGAGGAAAATCAGTATATTCCTTATAGTATCTTTTGATCGTTTGTGCTTTCATTTCATCATATCTCGCTTTTGAGTACTCTTTCGCTTTCTCAATCCTATACTCTCGGTGAGTTTCGTAATATTTTTTACACGCTCGACGCTGTGATTCTGTATAAGACATCTTTTCTTTTATTATAGTAAAGATTTTTTTAAATCAATTTTATTTTTTATTAAAAATGTCCATATATAAGAAATAAAAAAATAAAATAAAATCGATTTAAAAAAATCTTTACTATAATAAAAGAAAAGATGGCCACAATTGAAAATGATGAAGTGTCCGAATGTAACGAAAAGGGGGCAATGTCCCTCGAAGAAAAGATCGATTTGAATGCCCTGCGTATTATCAGAGACAATTTCCCAAAGATCTGGGCCGAACAACTAAACAGATCCTCGTTTAAGATGATGTCTCTTCAAGGAGTTTATGCGGAGACCGATTATGATAGTGCTTTCACTATTGTTAATACCTATTACTCACAGAAAGTGAAAACAAACAAGATTGATTATCGATACGATTCGAAAACAAAAGAAGGTCGTCGATACTCGAAGACAATGTCTCTTCAACTTATCTCTCGAAAAATTCGACAAGCGATTGCGAAAAATATCTATTATGATATCGACGTTAACGCGTGTCATCCAACGTTTACACAACAATTATGCAAAAAGTATAAAATACATCATCCAAACCTCGATCTCTATCTATCGAATCGTTCCTTCTATCTCCAATCACTCATTGGAACAGATATCGGAAAAGAAAAACGCCTAACTTCAAAGGAGGACGTTAAAACATACTTTTTACAGGTTGGTTATGGGGGAGGTTCAAATCAGACATCAAGCGACTTTCTCAATCAATTCTATGAAGATCAACAAACCACAATGAATACACTCTATCATCATCAAGACTTTAAAAAATATCGATTCCGAGCCGACAATTCATATAAGAAGGGTGGTAAAAAACACGGAGAATGGGATAACCGCAAAGGAACTTGTATGTCCCATATCTTAACGTCTATCGAGAATGTCGTTCTAACCCATATGGAGGTTTTCATTCAAGAAAAGAGTATATCATACGGCGCCCTATGCTTTGATGGGTTGATGATTATCAAGGACGATGTCGAAGATATCGCCGAACTTCTTCGAGATATGGAGAAATACCTTCTTGAAAGAATGGGATATCCTATCCGTCTTTCGAATAAGGAAATGAATGAGGGGTTAGATCTAACCGGCCTATCTATAAAAGACGACTTAAAGACAAGCGACGAAGACCTCTCTAAATATCTTATCGAAAAACTAAAAAATGATATCCTCTATTCCCCCTACCATAACGAATATTACTTTTGGAGCGAAGAGGTCGCTTTGTGGAAACTTCAAAAGCCTCATTATCTTCGAACGCTCATTACTCCTATACTCGAACCCTATCTTGAAACCGGACCAGACCCAAAGATTATCAATGAATTCAAAAGTCTAATTAAGACCGACAAGTTTCAGGCATCCATTGTTAGAATGTGTATTCCCTACCTTGAAACAAGAGATGATAGCGCGTTTATTCGAACGACTCTAAACTCAATCAGTGGCATCCTCCCTATTGCTGACAATAAGACGATTGTTTTTAGAACAGGAGAAGTTCGACCTCGTGTAAAGACTGACTATTTCACAAAGACAACAAACAATAGAATCGTTGATATTACACAGACCAGAGAGTCTCTCCTTAAATATCACGCCGATCTACTTAAAACAGATGACCCCCTCTATCGAGACTCTCTTATATCGACGATTTCCTATATGCTCACGGGTGATTGTATTCTCAAAAAAATCTTTGAGTTTTTCGGGGCAAGTGGTGATAATGGAAAGTCGTGCTTTCTCGATTTTCTATCTTGTATCTTTGAAGAATTTTCGGGGTCAACAAGTCATCGTTTGTTTGTAGAACAAAAGAATGAAAGTTGTCACGATTCCGAGATGTTCTCCTTATTGGGCCTACGATTAGCCTATATATCAGAGACGGCCGAAGGGGTACGTTTAAACGAAAACAGATTGAAAGCCATATCGGGGATGGATGAACAAACGATACGAGGAGCAGGCGAGAAGAAGTCCGTTAAAGTTAAATTCACATCCATCCTCGCAATGATTACTAACAACGACCATAAAATAGAAGACCCAGTTTTTGCTGGTCGATTGGTCTTCTACAATTTTTGTAATACATTTAAAAAAAGTGATGAGTTCCCCATATGGCTAAAAGAGCACAAAAATCACTTCTTCACCCTTTACGCAGAGTATGCTAAAAAATATTATGATGATAAACAACAAATTCACTTTACCCCACAAGTTCTAAACTATACAAAGGACAAAATCATTAATCAGGATTCATTCAAGAGTTGGGTCGTACAGGCAGGCATCGAGAAGGGAGGGGAGGTATCATCTGATATTCTGTTTGAGGGTTTCACAGATTTTTGTTCCTCTTCTTCAATGAAAATGTTGTCGAAAATCGTTTTCAATAAGAAGATCAAGGAGATGTTCGGGGTTGAAGTTGTCCAAAAAAGTGTTGATGGGGCTCGACCAAGATTTTTCATAGGAATTAGCCAAAAGTTATAATAGTGATAATAAAAATTATATTTGACCAAAAAATATAATTTAGAAATAGTAGAGTAGTATTATCCCTCTTGAAATCCCCCTTCTACTCTACTACTCTACTATTTGTCGTTTTGGGGGTCCGAAAAACTAAATCGTCATATTTATCACTTTATCACTTTTTTTTTGTAGTTGAAAAGTGATAAATATTGAATCCTATAAAATCAAATACTAAAAAGACAAATAGTAGAGTAGTAGAGTAGAAGAGGGATTTCAAGAGGGATTATACTACTCTACTACTCTACTATTTCTAAAATCATAACTTTGTGAATAAAAGAATTCCAATTATCACTTTTTATCACTTTGGACTATTTACCATCATCGTACTTCCATTTGAATATGGTATCCACCGTAGGAGTCTTTGAAATAGTGCCGTATAACGTAGGTATGAAGTTCACTGTGCAGTGTATCTGTGATGACCAAGGTAATATTACGATTTATCGCTAAAATCCCCCTGTTATATGCGTCAACTTTATAAAATTATTATTAAATAATTTTATTTTTATTTAATATTCAAAGCACCCAAACTCTCTCA
>Ga0209083_1002241_pt1 | contig 18935 bp, 21 predicted proteins | sample AM7aDNAmetaG_FD_184132 | JGI IMG/M metagenome (GOLD analysis project Ga0209083, IMG submission 184132) | Freshwater microbial communities from Finland to study Microbial Dark Matter (Phase II) - AM7a DNA metaG (SPAdes) (version 3) | ecosystem: Environmental > Aquatic > Freshwater > Lake ...
GACAACATGGCAAAGCCGGGCTTCTTTACGGGAACTGCTCATGGGAAGCGGACTGGAATATTAACGCCACATGCAGTCCAAAAAGTCAATTTCAGTCAAGGAGCACAGCACATGTCCAATTCACCCAGCGCGAATCCGGGCCGTCCGGTGCGGGTGGCGAAATCGCACCAGGGTCTGTTGAGCAACCGTCCGGTTCAAGGATTTCCCGGCCACCTGTTCGGTCATTACATCTGGGACAAGGAGCTGTCGGATCGCTTCCTGGTCCTGCGCAAGCGCTTCGAATGCGACAGAGCGCCCGAGCGGGCCTTGCTGCACATCACGGCCGCCCACAGATACCAGCTCTTTATGAACGGGGAATACATCGGACGCGGCCCCTGCCGCAACGTGCACCCCGATTGGACCCGGTACGACACGCACGACATCACCGCCCGCCTCCGCCCTGGAGCGAACAGCATCGTGGTTCTGGCCTTTGTCTTAATGAAGGGTATCGGTCGCTATCCCGACACTTTTTCTTCGCAGCGCATCGGCGGCCTGTTCGTCCAGGCGGAGTTGTTCGACGGCGACACGTGCACGGTGGTTGCCACCGATGACACCTGGCGGGTGAGGCGGCCGGACCGGTACCGTTGCGACACACCGACGGCGTCCGGCTACATGAACATTCCGACGGAATATGTCGAGGCGGACAAGGATCAGGGCGAATGGGTGAAGATCGACTTCGACGACCGCGCATGGCCGACGGCCTTCATACATCCGGCGACGCCCAAAGTATCGAACGGCCGCAAGGACTTGATTTGCTGTCTGGAGCCGCGCCCCACGCCGCTCTTGCGTGAGCGCGGGCTGGTTCCGACGGCGATTGTCCAAGCCGGCGAGATCGACTCCGCTGTCGTCGCGCAGTTGAATGACATTGCGCCGTTCGGCGAGATGGAAACGGCGAAGCGCCTGTGGTATTCGCCGCTGCTGCCTTTGGAACTGGCATCCATCACGGACATCAACAACCTGCTCGGTCAGCAGGGCAATGGCGTCGTCATGCGGAGTTATGCCGGCGAGGGCGGCACAGCGCGGGATCCTGTCGTCATTCTCGACTTCGGACGCCCGGTGGTGGGAATGCCGGAATTGATCTTTGAAACGGAGCCGGGCGCGGTGGTGGAGATCGCCTACGCCGAAAGTATGCGGGATGGAAAAGTGCAGTTTTATTGCGACAGCGGGGTTCACGCCAGGCGCCTCGCCGACCGTTACGTGGCCGGCGCGGGACGGCAGACATGGAAGATATTCGAGCCGCGGATGGCCATTCGTTATCTGCAGGTGGTTTCCCGGACCGGCGGGCGCCCCGCCCGCCTGCTTTCCGCGCGAATCGTGGCGCTGGAATATCCGGTTGAGGAGCGGGGGCGGTTCGAATGTTCGGACGAGACGCTGACGCGCCTCTGGCGGGCGGCGGTGGACACGGTCTTCCTAGCAATGGAGGATGTCTTATGCATATGCTCGATCCGCGAGCGACAGTACATGATGCTAATCGATGAAATAGAGCAGCAGCATCTGACAGTGTATGCGGCATATGGCGATCTTGCCATCACCGAGGCAGGTTTCACCGATACGGCCAGAGGTCAGGATGCCAGTGGCAATTGGCCGGGGGCTAATATAATCAACCATGAGGGCCCCATCAAGAATGGCGCGCTCTACTATCCGTCCTCCGTTTTACGGAGGCATCAACACTTCGGCAAGGACGGGTTTGTCGAAGCGCAATATCCTGCCATCGTCCGCCTGCTGGGTTGGTTCGAACGCCACAGCGACGCCGACGGACTGCTCTACAATTTGACCCCCATGTTATGGACGGACTCAAGTGATACGGAGCTGAACGGCGCGAATCTGGAAATCAACGCACTGTACGCTAAGTCGCTCATGGATGCGGCGGTCATCGCCGACGAATTGGGCCGGACGCGGGAGGCCGGGGCGTGGCGGCGGCAGGCGGAGAAAATCCGTACATTCATCCGGCAGCAGCATTGGGACGAGGCCAACGGCTGTTTCCGCGACAGCATTATTGACGGGCGTCAATCCAGGCACATCACGGAATTGTCCAACGCCATGGCGCTGCTGTTCGGCATCGCCTCGGAGAGTCAGTCGGCGCGTGTGGCGGAAAACCTGGTCACATGGTCGAAATTGCCGGCAACGCCGGATGCGGATGCGGACGTCTCTTCTTTACGTTGTTTTGCGACCATGCTGGAGAACGGATTGAAGATCTCCCGCGTGTCACCGCTGTATCTATGGCATGTCATCGACGCCATGGTGCAGGCCGGAAGGGAGGCCGAGGCATGGGCCTATCTCTCCGCGCGCTACGGATGGCTGCTTGAAGGGACAGGCCCCCATTGCCTTCATGAATCATGGGCTGACATGCGGAAGGGGGCACTAAACGCCTCGTCTTCCATCCATGGCGGCGGAGCGGGAGTCGCATTCCTGCTCTCCTGTCAGGCGCTGGGTGTGCAGCCGCTGGAGCCGGGGTTCAAGCGCGCCATGATCGAGCCGCGGATCGGCCTGTTGAAATGGGCCAGGGGCGTCTTCCCCTCCGCGCGCGGTGATATCGCGGTGGACTGGAGGCGCAACGGCAAGAAGTTCGAACTTGACGTCACATTGCCGGCTGGAATGGACTGCGAGCTGGTGGTTCCGGTTTTGGATGGCTCATCCTCGGTCACCCATAACGGCGCATCCTGCGCCGTGACCGGCGACGGACGGACGCTCATCAAGGTCTGCGGCGGAAAACATAACGTGTCCAGTGGGCGGTAGTTTAATCAAGAAAGAAGAAGGTATGCAGCCAAAAGTTATAACAGGCCCCTTGAAGGAGTTACTAAAGACAGGGTTCAGCAAAGGGGGATTCCCTTCCGACTGGACTATGTATAGGGCGAATCACGCCTTCAAGGATGGAATACTTCTGAGCGGTTCGGAGACACGGGGCGGCTTCACGCTTCCCGGTAAGGGATGGAATCACCTCAGGATCGATGTTCTGGCAAAGGCCGGGAAGGGTTTTCTGATCGGATGCGGCGACGGGAAGGTCAAGGCCTACGCGGACATCGCCCGCTCCCAATTCTGGGTGCATTACGCGTCTTCTTGCGAATTGGCCCGGAAATCATTTGAAATCCCGCCCAAGGCTGGCCCGTCATTGATATCGTTCGATTTCAACCGGGGCCGTATAGTCATCTCCGTGGATAATCGGGAAATCCTCTCCGTTTCAGAACCATCGTTTGTGCCCTTTTCCGGTAATGTTGACGTGGAATTCTGGGATGACTGCAAGATTTACGAGGTTTCGATTAGAGGAGGGGACGAGGACAAGAAATACGGCGTCGGCATAACCCGTAAACCCAAAGATGATTTTTTTCTGGATGTGAATGTCGACTTTCCGACGGACTTGGCTCAGGCTCCTTTCACGCGGGAGATGTTTGATCAGTTTTTTGCCGAGCTCAAAAGTTGGGGGGTGAGCCGGTGCCACTGGATCTATTATGGCGGGAAGAACTGCGGGATGTGGGATCACTCCCTCTGGGGACAGCCCCAAATACATGAGAACGCTATTAAGACGTTCGAAAATGTGGGGGAGATATTCCCTGCCGTGGTGCAGGCGGCGCACAAACAAGGAATAAAGATGTATGGAGTGCTGAAACCTTTTGACTTTATGGGGCATAAATTCAGCGTTGGCGAGTCCGATCCTGAGGCCAAAACCAATGGAAAACTGGAACGTGTAGGCGGTCCGGTCATCTGGATGGCTGATTTCGTGGCAAAGCACCGAGAGCTTTGCATGAGCCGAAAGCCTTCCGCGTTCGGAGCCGCGGGTGGGGGCAGTTTCACGCGTATTGACATTGTGAAGGAGGATGCCAAGGCCATTCCGTTTGGAGTCAAAGACCTTAAACTCTATGTCAGCAACGACAACACAACCTATCGCGAGTATGCCGGGGTCGTTGAACGCGATGAGGTGATCGAGGATTATCCGGTTTGGGAACACACCTCGTCCGGGGGCAGGATGACGAAGGAAAAGCGCCGTTCGAGGGTGCTGAGACTGAAAAATCTGAATATCGAGGAGAAGTACTTCGTTGTTAAAGTCGAAGGCCAGGCGCGTTCGTTTGCCAACACATTGATCGATCTTATCCACGTTTTCGGAGAAAAGGGGGAGGAGCGTCTTCTTACTTACGGAGTGCAGTCGCGGTTTTATTATGCCTTTTCGGAAAAAGATGGCGGGTTCCCTCGAATTGGCATGGACTTCCGTGAAAAGGGCGTGGAGTTCGACCAGTTACCGGGTGTGCCTACTGCCGTTATGCCAGGATATGACGCCATTTCTGCACGGTTCGTTTTCGACGGCAAGGAGGGGATGCTTGCCGTTGCGCGCGGGAAGGACCGTGATGTCCTGGCGGGCCTGAGCCCGTCATTCCCGGAGACACACGAATGGTGGCTTTCCATGGTCAGGGAATTGCTCGAGGCCGGGTGCGATGGGGTCGAGATGCGGGTCCGCAACCATCATGCCCATCTGGTCTGGGCGGAATACGGGTTTGAAAAACCGGTGCGCGAGGAATTTCTGAAACGATATGGCGTCGATCTCTGGGCAACAGACGACTTTGACAAGGACGCCTGGCGGAAACTGAGAGGGGAAGGATACACTGAATTTTACCGGAAGGCCAAAAAGCTGACGCATTCATACGGAAAACCCCTGGGCCTTCATATAAGCCCGACCTTCTTGGATCCCGGCCTGGGAGCCGGCATGCAAATCCACTGGGATTGGAAGACCTGGCTCAAAGAAGGACTGGCTGACAGCATCATGCTCAAGGAGGTCTGGCCGTTCACCAGGCTTGAAATGGAAATCCTTGACTGCATAAAAGGAAAAGAGATTGAGACGATATTCTGTCCGCATGCCGATAAGTATGTGGGCCCTCCGAGGGGTGAGCAGGTGGTGAAGGGATTCATTGACCTCGCCAGGAAGGCCGGACACAGCGGATACCAGTTTTATGAGAGCTTTGCGCTGATCAAGGCATCCCCCGGCAGGATAACCATGCCCCACCCAGCCTTCAAAGAGGTATTCCGAAAAGAGTTTGTGAGTTGAAGATTGCATGAAATGTTAACAAGGAAGGCGGGCGCTGCCTTAGGAAGACAGTGGTGGATTGCGGATTGAAAGGTTGCCGCAGCTCATGAAGAAAGACATCATCGCCTGGAGCCTGGGCCTGGAACCGGGCAAGATCATCACGAAAGAAACGCTGAATCATCCGGGTATCATCGCATGGGTGAGTGGCCTGGACGTGTACGCCCATACGGCGCAGGCGTACAGAACAGCGTATGCAGCGCTGGGTATCGATATCATTAATCGCGTTCCCCTGCATAACGCGCCGGCCCCGACCGGCCCCGGCAAGAGCCGGCATCATCACACCCGCCCCTACATTTACCAGCCGCTGGGAGTATTCGATACGGCGTACCGCCACCACTTCGAGTGCGCCAGCGTGGATGAGGCGTGGAAATTGGATGTTGAGCGTCTTCAGTATGATGATCTTATCACGCCGGTCCCACACCCGTGCCGCGGCGAGGACATATGCCAGCGCGAGGCATTTATCGGTGACGTCGGGATGTACTACCCGATGCTCTACACGACGCTCTTCATGTGGGGGGTCGAAGTGTTCGGGTGGGAAATCTTCATGGAGGCGGCCTTTACGGAATCGGATCGCTTTCATGAGCATTTCCTGGAGCCGTGTGCCAAGAAGTCCATCTCGATTGTAGAGGAGATGGCTGTTTCAAGCACAGCTCCCTTTGTGTTTCTGCACGATGATTTGGCCTCTGCTTCGGGTCCGGTGTTCCCCCCATCCTGGTACGAGGAGTATATCTTTCCTCATTACAAGGAGATCTTCGAGCCGGCCAAACGATCCGGGAAGAAGATCATCTTTGTGGCGGACGGGAATATCTCCACGTTTCTTCCGCGCCTCGCGGCTCTGGGCGTTGACGGCATCATGTTCGAGAGTCCCGCCACCCCGCTGGAACCCGTGATGGAGCACTTTGGCGGAAGCGGGAAGTTCTTCATCGGTGGAATAGCCAGCGTCGTGCTGAGTCGGGGAACCCCTCGTGACGTGCAAGCGATGGTCCATGAACTGGCCGCGAGTGTGGAGACATTCCCGGGGTTCGCTATGGCGTCCGGCGGCGGCCTGCATGGCGATATCCCCCTGGAGAATCTGATTGGTTACTTTGACGCGCGCGCCGACGTCGGCGCCACGCCGAAGGAGTGGAAGCGACTCAGGTCTAGCGCAAGGAGGGGCATCCCATGAATGCGCAAGGGGAGTTTCGACGACTCTGCGCCTTTCAAGCCGGCGGGAAGACCCTGGTCGACTACCTGGCGCATCCCCAGACTGATGCGAGACTTCGCCGGTCCCTTGGCATCGAAAGCGAGGGGGAACTTCTCGACTATCTCGACTGCGACTTTTTCTACCTGCCGGGGCGGGACATCTCTCAGAATGAGGGGATTGTGCCTTTTTACAAGGGAAGCCTGCCGCCTATGTCAGACACGGAACGAGTTTGTCCGTTGGGCATCCGATGGCGGCGCGGGGCCTATGACAGCAAGTTCAGTGTCGATGAAGCTGTCAGCGGGCCGTTTCAGGATGCCTTGATCTCGGAGGAAGCGATCCTTCGTCATCCGTGGCCCAAGGCACGAGACTTCGACTTCTCGCCCCTCGTGGAGGAGGCACAGGCCCACTCGGACCGCGTCCGCATCGGCGGACTTTGGACCGGGATCATGGGCGACAGTTACCGTATGATGGGGTTCGAGAACTTCTTGCTGAACATCGCCACGCACCCCGAGTTGATCCGGGCGCTGATCAACCGAATGACCGAGATGTACCTGGAGTTGAACGACCACTACTTCGCCGCGCTTAAAGGCAAGATGGAAATGTGGTTCTTCGGCAACGATTTCGGCAGTCAGGATGGCCTGCTCATCAGCCCTGGGATGTGGTCAGAGTTCTTCTCCGAACCCATTCGGAAACTCTGTGCACTCGCACACTCGTATGACCTGAAAGTGATGATGCATTCGTGCGGCGCCATCGTGCCGCTGATCCCCATGCTGATTGAAGCCGATGTAGACATCCTGGACCCGATCCAGGTCACCGCCAGGGGAATGTCGCCGGGACGCCTGGCGGGCGAGTTTGGAGGGAAGATCGTCTTCCACGGCGGCATCGACACGCAACACGTGTTGCCACAGAGCACGCCGGCGCAGGTGAAGGACCATGTTCGTGCGACCGTTGCGGCACTGGGTGAAGGCAATGGCTACATCTGCGCGCCCAGCCAGACTCTTGGTCCGGATATCCCCCTCGCGAACATCCTCTCCGTGTACCAAACAATGAAGGAGATCAACGCACATGAGAAATAAACTGCTCAGACGGGAACTGTGTATTGGCTCGTGGATACAAGTCGGCCATCCGGGTAACGCAGAGATTCTGGCACGGGCCGGCTTCGCCTGGATTGCCGCCGATTGTGAACACGGTGAAGTCGAGGACGCCGACCTCGGGAATCTTTTCCGTGCGATCCGACAGTTTGGGGTCGTTCCGCTGGTGCGCGTCAGGGAGAACGCCGTTCTGTGCATTCGCCGCGCATTGGACCTCGGCGCCATGGGGATCATCGTACCCCTTGTGAACTCGCCGGACGAGGCCCAGCGGGCCGTCAGGGCGGCGCGATATCCTCCGGATGGGGTGCGCGGTTTCGCGTATCAACGCGCGAACAATTGGGGCGCGGATTGCGATAACTACATCAAACACACGAGCCGGGACATTGCCGTGATCGTGATGATCGAAAGCAAGGAGGCTGTAGAGGACATTGGCTCTATCCTGGCGGTCGATGGCGTAGACGCTGTTTTCGTGGGGCCCTACGACATGAGCGGCTCCTACGGCATCGCCGGCCAGATCGAGCACCCGATCATTCGGGACGCCTGCCGCTCAGTTGCGGAAGCCTGCCGACGAGCGGGCAAATCCGCCGGGCTGCACTTGGTGACCCCGACATCGGAAAATAGCCGGCAGGCCATCGAACAGGGCTTCACACTCCTTGCCCTGGGCATGGACACGGTGTTCCTTGCCGAAGGAGCCAAAAAATGCTTGGAGCTTGCCAAGTCATGATCCCCGTCATTGTCACTGAACTCGAATACCACAAAGGCGAAGAGGTCTTCACGAGCGCAGATGGATTCAGGTGCATTGCCACCCCATCCAACGAGGAGGCTCTGGCGGAGCAAGTTCGCAGAACTGGCGCGAAGTACGTCATCATCGGTTTTGATAAGTATGTGGGGCCGCTTTACGACGCCTTGCCCAGAGGGGGTGTGATCGCCCGTTTCGGTGTCGGGCACGATGGTGTGGACAAGAAGAAGGCCAACGCCAAGGGCATTTACTGCACAAATACCCCAGGCGTCCTCGATCAATCCGTAGCCGAATGCGGTATTGGGTTGATTCTCAACGCCGCGCGCCACATCCCCACCTGTGCAGAGGACAACCGAAAGGGCGTGTGGCAAGCGCGCATCGGGTTGGAGTTGTCCGGCAAGACATTAGCAATCATCGGCTGCGGCGCCATCGGAAAGCGCACGGCTTCCATCGCGACCTTTGGCTTTGGCATGGTCGTTATCGGCTTTGACATTGTCGAACCGGTAGACGGGCCGAAATATGGCATAGGGAACTTCACTACTGATTTCGCCCGAGCGGTGAACAACGCCGATTTCGTGTCATTGCACATCCCGGATATGACAACCACGAAGAACTTCATCAATGACGCACGACTAGCCGACATGCCAAGGAGAGCGGTGCTGATCAACACGGCGCGGGGCGGCGTGGTGGACGAAGACGCTCTCTATGATGCGATAGTCGCCGGACGGATCGCCGGCGCAGCGTTGGATGTTTTCAAAACCGAGCCGTATGTGCCGCAATCGCCGGCAAAGGACTTGCGAACGCTGGATCGTGTCATCATGACGCCCCACATCGGCAGCAGCACGAAAGAAGCCTGCCGGCGTATGGCCCGGGCAGCGTTGGGAAACATCGAACATGCCGTTGCCGGAGAGCACGGGAGGATGAGCATCGTTACGCGCTGAATCCATTTATGCTTCACCCCATGGGTGACGCCGGAAAAGGAGCCGGTCTTGGACAGACGGGCTTTCTGCAATCCCCCGATGACCTGCAGAGCGGCGCCATTCTGGTCATGGAACGGTACGCTGAAACCGGACGAAACGCGCTGGCAGGTACGCGAGATGGTGAACAAGGGCATGCAGGCGGTGCCTTCATGCATGCGCGCCTATGAGAGGAGACTGCTCCATGAACGACCGTGAACGCTTTCGCGCCTGCATGACATTCCAGGCGGTGGACCGCATGCCCCGCTGGGAATGGGGGTTCCGGAGCGATACCACGAGCCGCTGGTATGGCGAGGGGTTGCCCGCCAGTGTGCCGGATACGGTGGGCTGGGCGCAGTACTTCGGGCTGGACCGGGGGTGTGGGTATGCCAACGGCGCCATGGCCGAGAGACTGAACGTGAACGTCGAGTTGCTGCCCGGCTTTGAAAACGCCGTGATCGAAGAAGATGATCGCACCGTGTTGAGTCGCAACCGATGGGGGGCGCTGACGCGGAGTTCCAAGGTCGGGCAAAGCATTCCGCAATACCTGTCCTTCGGCGTTCGTACGCGCGACGATTTGCGCAAGTATCGTTCTGCATGGGATGCCGCCGCACCGCAACGCTATCCGGCTGACTGGGATGATCGCAAACGGCGCTGGCGCGGCCGCGATTTTCCCGTTGCCGGCTGGACCTACGGATGGTACGGTCTGCTGCGCGAGTTGATGGGGGTCGAAGAACTTTCCGTGGCCTTCCACGAAGACGAAGCGCTCATCGATGAAGTCTGCGAATTCTGGGGCGATTTCATCATCCAGGCGTTCCATCGTGCACTGGTGGAGGCCACTCCCGACTACGTCCTCTTCTGGGAGGATCTGGCCTTCAAGACCGGCCCGCCGCTTTCACCGCGGCACTTCCGGCGGTTCTTCCTGCCCCACTATAAGCGGGTTATTGAAGACTTCCGCCGACATGGCGTGACTCTTTTCATGGTCGATTCAGACGGCAATATCAATGACATCATCCCACTATGGATTGAGGCGGGGGTCAATATTCTCGCACCATTTGAGGTTGCGGCGGGTATGGACGTGGTGCAGGTCGGCAGGCAGTACGGTCGCGACCTTGCCATGATCGGAGGTGTTGACAAGATGGAGGTCGCCAAGGGGAGACTGGCCATGGAGGCCGAAGTCTGGCGCCATGTCGTGCCGCTCCTGGATCGCGGCGGCTACATCCCGACGCTCGATCATGCCGTTCTGCCGGAAACATCACTGGGTGACTACCGAAACTATTTGTCGCACTTGCGCTCTACCTGTGAGTCCGGCAAAGGGCAGCCCTGAACGCGACTAGTTGCATAAGTGCGTTGTCCGTGGCGCCGGGCACTGAGTCCGGCACTGAACATATATCCGGAGAGGATCCTATGCCGCACAGAGACTCCTTTGCCATCCTGATGAATAAGCTTCGGAACATCACGGCGACAACCGTCAATGGTCGCGTCACGATGGTTGCGTTTGGTGATAGCGTCACGCTGGGATTGACGACGAACCCCGAGTTGCTCCATGAGCAAACGTATCACGCGTGCCTGCGCGCCGAGTTGGCTCGGGAGTTTCCCACCACGGCGTTCAGCACGATCAACGCCGGGGTCAACGGCGATTCCACGGCCGGGGCTTTGCGTCGCATCCAGAGCGATGTGCTGGACCATCACCCGGACCTGGTGATCGTTGCCTTCGGCCTGAACGACAGCGGCGGGGGGAAAGAGGGGCTGCCCCGATTCACAGAGAATCTCGAGACCATTGTCCGGCAGTCTCAGAACGCTGGCGCGGGCGTGATCCTCCTGACGCCGAACCTGATGGCCACGCACGACAACGGCCACGTGGACCCGAACTACCGCCACGTGTTGACGGCGTTCATCGAACGGCAGAAAAGTGGGGCGCTGGCCCTCTACGCGGAGCGGATACGCCAGGTTGGAACAGCCACTGGCGCACCGGTTGCTGATGTGTACGCGGAATGGGAACGTCGGCAGGCACGGGGAGAGGACATGATCGCGCACCTCGCCAACGGCCTTAATCATCCCGATGCATTTGGCCACCAGATAGCTGCCGCGCTTCTATGGCAGGCCGTCCTCAGGCAACTGGAACAGAAGGAGGAGAAATAGTCCATGTCAGTGAAACAGTATGCGATCATCCTGGGGAACCTCGGCAACACCTGCGACCGTTTCTGCTCGGGCGGCTACAAGGACAACCCCGATACCATGACCATGCTCAAGTCCGCAGCGGGCATTCCAGGGGTCACCGGCGTGGAACTGGTCGGGACGTGGGACATCCGGCCGGACAACGTGACCGACATGGCTCGGGCTCTGTCGGACCTTCACCTCCAGTGCGTCTCGATTATTCCGGACCATTTTTCTCAGAAGATCTGGGGGCGTGGCGCCTTCACGTCCCGCGATGCGACCGTCCGATGCAAGGCGGTTGATGCGACGCTGGAAACCTGCGAGATGGCGAAACGCCTCAGTTGTAGCCTGATCAATATCTGGAACGGCCAGGACGGCTACGACTATCCCCTCCAAGCCGACTACATGCAGGAACGTGATTGGCTCACAGAGGGAATCCGCCAGTGCGCCACGCGGTTCCCGGACATGCGCTTCGCTCTGGAGTACAAAATGAAGGAGCCGCGCACGCACAGCTACCTGGCGCGAATGGCCGACACGCTGCTGGTTTGCGGGGAGACCGGGTGTGCCAATGTCGGTGTCACGATTGACGTAGGGCACTCCTTCCTCGCCTATGAGAACGTGGCCGAGGCGGTCGTGCTGGCGAAGCGCGCGGGGGACAAGCTGTTTCACATGCACTTCAACGACAATTACCGTTCGTGGGACGACGACATGATCGTCGGCTCCATTCACACCGTGGAGTACGTGGAGTTGCTTTACTGGCTTGACCGCATCGCTTACGCCGGGTGGTTCTCCATGGACCAGTATCCCTACCGCGAAGACGCGCGCGCCGCGCTGGCGGAGAGCGTGGCCTTCCTGCGAACTATCGAAGACCGAATGGAGCGGTATCGCGGCCGGCTTGACGAGCTTCTGCGCCTGGGGGACGCCACCAGGAGCGCCGCCCTGATGCGCCAGATGCTCCTTGAGCATCAGAATTGAGAGGCACCTTCGTATGGTAAATAGACCTGCAACATCCGTCGCCGATCTCGTGGGCGATGTGTTCACGCCGGACATGGCGGTGAGCGCCACGTGGGCGGCCCGCTGGATCGCCCCGTCGGGCGCGAAACACGAGAATTATTCCTTCCTTGCGCGCAAGGCTTTCACCCTGTCTTCCGTTCCCGCGAAGGCCATTCTGCGCATCGCGGCTACTCTGCTGTGAACTGATGCTTCAAAATTAATCTTTTCGAAACAGCGGCGGAACGGCGGTTTTGATGCCCGAGTTCCATAGAAATCACCGTGCATTGGGCAAAGCGGGCTTTTGAAACAGTTGTAGAAGGCAGGGACAAGCAAGATTGGGGTGGTAGAAAGGACGAGGAAGATGAGCCTGTTGAAGAATGGCAGCGGCCGGGGTCACCGACCGCTGCCTTGAAAGCGCGCATCGGTGTAGAGGGCTTGTTGGGCAATAGTTAGCGCGATTCAATCTTCTGCGTATGCGCGGCACTGCAAACCAGCGTCAATCTTGGCAGGTCGAACAATACCTCCCTCGGTATGACTGTCCCGACCGCATGGGACTTCACGATCAGTGCGATCAGGCCGCCGATGACGGTTGGACAGTAGATGATGGCGCGTGCTGAGCACGGGAGGCGTTCGGCTTCCTCCGCAGAGTAGAGGTTTTCCTCGTAGAAGTCACCCTCGTCCGGGTTCATTGGGTGGATGGAGTAGATGCGGGCAAACTCCGCTCCCATCCGGGCGTCTATCAGGAGCGGGATTCTCCGGTTCATCTTCGCGCGCTTCCAGACCTCCTGTCGTGCCTCCATGTTGTCCGTGGCGGCGACAACTACTCCTGCGAGAGCTTGACCACGATAGCGTTCGGCCCTCGTTTTGATGGCAATACCGGACAGTAACTGAGTCAGCATCATCAGGGCCGAGGTTTTCGGTGAACCGATCTCTTTGACCAAGCACATCTGGTTGCTGACGTTATGTTCCTCAATCGTGTCATCATCCCAGACCGTGATGTCTGAGCAGCCCATCTTCGCCAGAGTGACTACCGCAGCGGAGCCGATGGCTCCGGCGCCGATGACGGTGATGGGAAAGGCAAGCTTCTCCGGCGGCAGTATGTCCAACTGTCGGAGGAAGCGGTTGCTGTCTTGCGGCATGGCGTTGCTCCTCAGAAAGGTATCGGGGGCTCATCGCGGACAGGCTCCAACTCAACGGTCTCGTCGTCATCGAGAAACCCGTGGGTTTGCCGGAAGTAGTCCGACCAGAGAGACTCGTCATCATCGAAGAGGCTGGGACGGCGGCCGGCTTCAGCAGAGTTGGCTGGGGGGCCGAAAGACACCGTCACCTTCTCGGCCACTTCCTTGGCGTACTGCTCCAGCTTTGCCTGGTCTGTACGGACTTCGCAGAAGACCGGCACCTGGTCCACGGTGAACGGGATCGGCTGGCGGGTGTCGATTCGGCAGCGGATGGCGTAGTCGTCGCTGACCACCAGACTTACCAGGTAGTCCGATGCCAGCAAGATGCAGGTGTTGTCGTCGGTCTTCGACCAGAACACCCCCATGCCCGGATGGCTGTGCGCCCAGCACTTGATGGATCGGGCTTCTTCTGCTTTGCCCTGCCCCAGGAGTTGCTCTACCATCTCGGCAATGGCTGAAGGCTCCATCTCAGTGTGAGCGCTGCCGCCTTCCTGTTTGACAAGATGGAACCGCTCGATGATGAAGCTGTTCCCTTCCCGCCGCACGATGCCCAGGCAACTGATCTCGCTGCGCGTCGCGTAGGCGTACCCGAACAACTGCTCGAATGCTTCCTGCGTCAGGACCACCTTCAACCCATCCGGGAGAAAGCAACTGAGCTTGTCGGACTTGCTGAGGGGCACGCCCAGCGGCCAGCGCGGTTTCTCGTCAAGCTTCGACTCCACCGGCTTCTCCGCGACCTTCTTCGGCGCTTCTTCAGGCTTCTGCATTGACTTGAACATGTCCGAGTTCCTTTCCCTTTTCAAAGTAGTCGCAGCCCTGATTCAGACACGGCTCTTCCTCGCAGTCGTCGCAGGGGTTCTGGAGCTGCCATTCTTTGTTGTATCGGCACTTCAGGTAACAGTGCTCCTCGCCCTTGGACTCGCAGTCCTCGCACGGATGGAACCTCTCGTGATCCGAGTTATGCTCGCACTCCTCGTAGCAGTACGCGCTACGGTACTCGCAACAATCCTGGCAGGAATACATATCGTTGTTGTGCTCGCACGAAAAGATGCAGTAAGGCGTGCATTTCTCGTCGCAGTCTTCGCACGGGTCCTCTTCCTCGTCTTCGTACTGTCCGCTGGGGTCAAAATGGCCGATCTTCTCGTACGGGTTCTCCGGGTTGTACGAGGAGAGGAAGCTATGGAGCAGTTGCAGCGCCTCCGCATAGCGCATCTTCCCGACGAGCTTGGCCAAATCCGCCGAGATGTTGCCCAGACAGGGTCTTCCGTCGTGTGCAACGTGCGGATGAGGATGGCCGGCATTGGGATGACTATCCAGTGCCTTGATCCGTACATCGCCGTTGCTGGGAATCTGGATTTCGTATCGTCCCACCTCGAACTCCCAGCTGTCGTGCTCGATGGTGACGGCCGAAGTCGTCGCCAGGAGCGTGCCCTCGGCATCCATTGTGACGCGAGAATACGTTCCGGCGCTTTGAATCTGCATTAGCGCCTTTGCCTGCGAGCGTGCCAGCGGAGTGTTCTCCCGCCCCGCCAACTCGGTGAGAAGCGAGATTTCCTCGTCCAGAACGTTCCGTTCCCGTTCGAAGTCCACGATTCTGTAATAAGCCTCGTCGGCCCCACGCTGCTTCTCTGCAAGCTCCTCCTTGCGCAGTTCCAGACGCGTCGTGGCGCTGGTGTGGAACGTGGAGATGAAGTGCCGGCAAAATTCCTCCTCCTTCTCCTTGAGAATGCCCGTCACTTCATAGTCCAGCAGGTCCAGCGCCTTCTCCAAGACGTACGCCAGCACCGCCTTCGCCGCGTCGTTGTCCACGGCGGTTATTTCGAGGGGCAGAATGATCCGGTTGTGATCCACGCAGCCGATGAGCTGGCCTGCCTCGTCAGGAATCTTCTTCCAGTTGTTCTGAACGAGCGCCGAGGCCATGCCGCGCTGGTTCGACGAAATCGGGCAGGTTTGGCCATTGAGGACCACACGCTGCGGGTTGTAGGTTGCCGTCACGTCGTCATTGACGAAGACCCGTACGCTCACGGACTGGTCGGAGTAGCCTTCTTCCTCGGTGTACCAGCGGAATGTCACGGGCTTCTGAGTCTTGTGCGCCAGATACTGCAGGGCCGACTGGATATCCTGTCGCGGCAGGGCCAGTTGCGGCCATGTCTCAATGGTAAGTGCAGGCAGTTTCATGAGGATTACCTCCTTTTCGAAAACCACGAGGGAAGTCGGCCAATCTGACAGAACGTCGCTGAGGCTCCGCACACCGTTCGCGTGGCGCTTGACTGTTTCATCGGAATGGTTACACTGAGAAGAGGCTGAGGCGCGTGCGGCGTGCCGCCGGGGACGGGTCTTTCGGAGAAAGCTGTGTTCAACCGGGTGCTGGAGCGAATGCGCGAGAAGATTCACCGGCGCGAGTACGTCATGACCGTACATGCGGCAGAGGAGATGGAGGATGACGACCTGACGGTCCTTGACGTGGAATCAGGCGTACTCACCGGCCAGATCGTCGAACGACAAAGGGACCGAGATACCGGCGAATTGAAGTACCTGCTGCGGGGGGAGAGCCTTGCCGGAAGCAAGATCGTCGTCGCAGCCAAGTTGAGCGTAACCGGAAAGTTGGTTATCATTACGGTATACTTGGACTGAGGAACACGAGGTGAAACATGAAGTGTGATATCTGCGGCAAGGACGGCGCAAGGACGCGTCGGGTGACTCGAAGCTACGGCAAAGGCGAAAGCCTGCTCGTAATCGAGGACGTCCCGGTGGTCAGTTGTCCGCACTGCGGCGAAAGCTACCTTACGGCCGAAACACTCCACGAAATCGAGCGATTGAAGCTCCTGAAACGGAATCTGGCCTCCAAGCGCCCCGTTTCCGTGGTTGAGTACGCCTGATCTCCTGCTCCTCCCCCAAAAATGAGGGACCGGCAGAATGTGCGATCCCACCGGTCCCTCGAACCTGAACGACTACGGATACATTACTGAGCGCCGCCCTCCACCTTGGGGATGATGAGGATGGTCGCGCCGGCGCGGACAGGGGTGTCCAACGTCGCCGAGGCGCCGTTCACGCGCAGGGTGCCCAACTGGGCGATGCTGCCGTACATCTCTTCAGCCGCCTCCATGAGGCTTCCGTCACGGCCCAGCACCTTGCCGGAGTCCGGGTGGGAGAAGACATCCTTTACGGTCCCGTTCTCGCGCACGTCCACGCTGATCGGCTCGCCGGTGAGTCTGAAGATTTCAACGCGCATTGTACTGCTCCTTCCATTCCAGAATGAAAAAGCCTCGAATCCGCCATCGGGCGAACGCGAGGCTAACCAAGAAACCTGGACGTCTCACATCTGACTTACGTCATCGCTTCACGCAATCACCTTCCTTTCGTTCTCTGAACTGGAGTGGATCTCAGTAATCCTCTGGCCTTAGTGCTGTAACCACATCGCCGTCGTCAATGATCCACAGGCGCGCTCCGTTGATCTCGAAGACCTGAAGATAGTCGAGCGAAGCGCCCTCGCGCAGTCTCATGCGAAGCACGAGCAGCGCCGCCAGAACGATGGCCTGTCCGAACTGCCGAAGAGCATTGCTCGTAGCCACGAACTGTCCGTCGAACCGGCATTCTCCTTCATGCTCCTGCGGCAAGAGCTTGATTTCCGCAGGTTGCGACCTGGGTTGAGTCAGGAGTGCGACCATCGTGACCTCCTCTCCTTACTTGTCTCTGGAATGATCATTCGTCCTGGACGGGAGCGATCTTCAGCGCCTTTTCCTCGAGAGCCGTCGGCTTGATTTCAAGGAGCGTGTTGACCTGCTCCCAGAGTTCCTTGATCTGACTGCTCGACGTGGCCAGCCAGACGGTGTCGAGAAGGTTGTCCTTCTCTTCGCGAAGCGAGAGCACCTGGCGGCCGATCTCCGATTCAGCCAGAATCTCGGACTCCAATGCCTTGGCTCTGGCGTCCACGGCGTTTTCGACGCTGTTTCGGTCGTAATAGGCGCTGTCCTCCAACTCCCGCTCGACCGATGTGCCGTTGACGATGGCTTTCTGTTCAGCCAGGAGTCGGCGCTCCCGCTGTTCGAGTTCCTCCTTCTGCTTCTTGATCGCGTCCAACTCGCGCTGCTGTCCGTCAATGCCGAGGCTCTTGTACGCCCGCGCCTGCGCGTCTTTCTCCACACGCTGGAGAAGCGTCGGGTCCGCCTTCGCCAGGACCGTCTCAATCCGCTGGTCAATCCGCTTTGCGATTCGCTCTTTCCAATGATCCTTCTCGCCCAGTGTCAATCCGGCCATTTTGCTGCTCCTTTACTATGTTGAACTGTTTGCTCAATGCCTCGACGCACGACTGCGTCTGAAATCCTCGGCCCATCTTGCTTTCGTACGCAACGCCCAGCCGGGTGCAGATCCACTGCGCCAGACTCCACCCGGCGATGCCACGGCTCCCTTCTTGCCCCGACTTCATCGAAAGTCCTTTCGGATCGCCATCCTGGTTGCTGTAGCCACGGTGACACGGAACCGGCTTCTGGACGCCCAGCGCCCGAGCTACCCGGTTCGCTGATTCCTCGGAGACAAACGAATGATGCCAGCCGGCGAGGGCACTCAATGCGTCCTCTGCCGTCATCTCCGACGATCTCTTCTTGTTCGGCACGATTCCTCCTTTCTGTCCTTCTTGGCCTGAGTTCCTGGCGCCGGCACATGTTGACGCCAGCCACAGTTAGGGCAACGCCAGTCACAGGCGCCGTCCTGATCCGGGTCGCATTCCAAGCGACTGCCGCAACTTGGGCATACAGGCTCTTTGGCCGGTTTTGCTCTCCTTCCTTTGCTGGCTTCCTCCTTTCTCTCGGCCTCGTAATGAAGCTTTGACCGCCGGACCATCTCTTCGAAGTCCAACTCTGCGCCAGTGCAGAAATGCCGGAGGTCGGTCAACAGGTCCGTAATGTCGGCATCGTGATCCACCTCTCCGCTGTAACCGGGTGTGCGGGAGTAGTGTCGAATGACCCGTTCCGCCCGACTGGCTCGATCGGCATTGTTCTCTTCGGCTTTTTGACCCATCACGACTCCTTTCTTTGACTGACACCCTCCTATGTATGAATATCCACGAACATCACGGCATTCCCTTTCTCCGCTTCGCACAGTGAGAACGCCCGGTACTCGTAGGGGCTGCGCGGCCAGGCGAACGGCGGCTTTGAGCATTCGTTCAGGATCTCGAAAACCGCCGCCCGCTTCTGCCGAAGGTAGTTGGTCAGGAATTGGTCCAGGTTCTTCTTGCCAGGCTTTACGTCCGCGTACGCTTTGACCAGTGCCTTTGGAATCCAGTCCTGGATCGTCTTGAGAACCTCGTCGAACGACATCTGCTCCATCTTCTTGCGTCCTTCTTTCGGATCGGGCAGAATCCCGATGGATGGAGTGTCGAAGAGCTCAAGCTCCGAGCCTTATGTTGAGGCAGGAGTTATGTGGAGTGGAGCCTGATTTCGTCCGTATTCCTACCGGTCAAGCCCTTTCCGCTCCACATAACGCGGCATAATGTGCTCATGCGCGGCCATGGTGGTCGTGGGAATGCATGG
>Ga0209083_1002242_pt1 | contig 18928 bp, 13 predicted proteins | sample AM7aDNAmetaG_FD_184132 | JGI IMG/M metagenome (GOLD analysis project Ga0209083, IMG submission 184132) | Freshwater microbial communities from Finland to study Microbial Dark Matter (Phase II) - AM7a DNA metaG (SPAdes) (version 3) | ecosystem: Environmental > Aquatic > Freshwater > Lake ...
CAGCCGGATGCCGAACGGTACCGAGCGCAAATGCAGGCCTATGTGACCGCGCTCCAGCAAGTGGCGGGGATTGCCGTTGCGGAGCAATGGTTGTTTTTTCTCAAGACCGGTGAGATGGTCAGTTTGACATGATCAAGATTGATCTCCACATGCATACGGGCGAGGACCCGTACGATGGTTTGGCGTATCCAGCCACGGCGTTGATTGATCAAGCCGCCGCGCTGGGTTACGGCGCGATCGCCATTACGTTGCATGACACGGTTTTGGAGGACGAACGCTATTTCGAGTACGCCCGGCAGAAAGGTGTGTTGTTGATCCGGGCGACGGAGTGGACGATTCAGAAACTCGATGTCTTGATGTACAATGTCACACAGCGCGAGGTGGATGCGATCCGCAGTTTTGAAGATTTGCGCGCCTTCCGTGCGGCCAAAGGCGGCGACATTCTGGTAATTGCGCCCCATCCGTTTTATCCTGTCAGCAAGAGTCTCCGGCACCGGCTCATTGAACACATTGATTTGTTTGACGCCATTGAACATGCCCAACTCCATTTGCCCTGGCTGAACTTCAACCCACGCGCTCTGCGCGTGGCGGAAGAGCACCGGAAGCCGATCGTCGCCAACTCGGATGCGCACAACCTCTGGATGTTTGGCCGGCATTACACGCTGGTGGACGCAACGCCCGAAGTCCGGTCCATCTTCGATGCGATCCGCCAAAACCGCTTGGAGTGGCACAGTCCGCCGGTCACGGTTTGGGAATGCCTGAAAATGTTTTTCTACGATCCGCTGGTCCATCGCAAGGCCGGCCGAATTGTTAACAGTTTCCCGCCCCGCGCCTGAGCGGAAGTCTCGCGTCCCCCTCGACGTTGCTCGGGGCCCTGAGCTTGTCGAAGGGCTGAGTCCCGGTAGGATAGAAGACGGTGTTCCGTTTCCGGGCTGTAGCAGCGGCCGTCACTGGCCGCTTTGGGCTGAACGAATCTCGGAGGGCCGCCAGTGACGGCGGCCACTACAGTTCGGGCCGGTAGATGGTGCCGATCTCTACTTTGTCATCCTGAGTTCATCCTACGATTCGGCAAATCAGGCGGGACGCCTGTTTTGGAGGGCGAGCCTCCCGGCGAGCCGTTTGCGAAACAGAGAAAACTTCGGCTCGCCGGGAGGCTCGCCCTCCAGCCGCATTGGCAGTTTTGTCCGCCACGGATAAAACTAACTCTTTCACGTACAAAACTAAGTCCGGTGCAGACCAAACTAAGTTTGTTCCGGACAAAACTAACTCTGCCACGCCTAAAACTATATGCGTCACGCATAAAACTAACTCTGTCACGGATAAGACTCAGTCCGTCACATCTAAAACTAACTCCGTCACGGACAGGGTTTTATCTTTAATGCACAAGGTCTTACCGGTGCGCTGGTTGGCGTATTTATTGAGAAAAAATGACACAGCCAAGCTGATATATCTGGCTACTGGCCCGGGGATCAAGTACACCGTCTGGCACATGGCAACATACGGGCAGGCGTAGGAGTCCATTGCCAACCAAACAAAACAACGCGCCAGCAGCGGAGCCGCCTAGCCATGATTCCAGCCCCCCCACGCTACGGAAAAGCCGTTTATGGCATCGCCCGGTATACCAGCGCGTCTACCCCAGGAGTTGTAAAAATTATGGTTCATCACGTCCGCGTCAACATTGGTTTCGGTACGGGTCCCGATCACGTTGTTGAAGAAACCGCCACCCACGTCATCACCGGCCTGAAAGATAACACCGCCTACACGACTTTGCCGGTCACCCTCGTGGCCTTGCAAGCGTTGCTCACGGCGTTCATCAACGCCATGGCCGCGCAACAGCAGGGCGGCCCCGCCGCCACCGCCGCCAAAAACAATGCCCGGAACGCCCTCGTGGACGCCTTGCGGTTACTGGCTGGTTACGTCCAGTCCGCCTGCAACAACGATCTGGCCACGCTGCTCTCCAGCGGGTTTGAGGCCGTCAGCAGCAACCGCGCCCAGCATCCGCTGGCCCAGGCGGTCATTGCCACGGTGAACAATGGCAACTCTGGGCAATTGCTGACCACGTTGAAACCAGTGGCCGGCGCTCGGAATTATGAAGGCCGGTATGCGGTCGTCGGTACCGGTGGCCTGCTTGGCCCGTTCCAGAACATCGGGTTATTCAGCGATTCCCGGTCGATCCCGCTCAACAACCTGACGCCTGGCGCGACCTACAGCCTCGGGTTCCGCGCCATTGGCGGCTCGACCGGCTATGGCGACTGGAGCGACCCGATCAGCCACATGAGCCTGTAAACGAAACTCTGCCACAGCGGCAAAGCTGGAGAGGCCGGGATACCGGCCTCTCCTTTTTGTTTCCAATGTCCAGCCCGTCGGCTGCACAGATTGTCGCCACCTCTCCGCAATCGGTCGACATGGGGTGCACGACAGAATTCTTCCATCAGGCGGCTAACGGCAGGGCGGCATTGCGCGTGGCATGTTCGCTGAGCCGGTGTTTCCAGAATTCGTCGAGTCGGCGGCTGGCCTGAATGCAGCGTAAGGCGAGGATGTTCTCGGCTCCCGTCCGACTCCAGAACATGCCGGATTGTTTGCAGCGCGCCCCGACGATGGTCTTGCAACCCGCCTCAATGACTCCAGAACCGATGAACAACCCCTGCTGCCGGAAGCTGCCGTATTGCATCCGGGCACTGTTGCGCACGAAGTAGCCCAACTCTTGTTCCACCGGTTCACTGCGACCGGCGGTCGCCGCTTCCCGGCGGGTTTGCGTGATGAGCGTGGCAACCTGGTCCTTGAGCAACCGTTTGATCCACTGGCGGCGCCGGGTTTTATAGGTTGGATGCTGCTTGCTACCCAACAGCGCTTCCAGCACGCGACCCGCGTGTTCCAACGCGTGGTAGAAGTCGACGATCTGCAGATCTCCGGCAAAACAGAGTCGGCCCATGTGCTCCAGCCCCTCGGCGCCATCGATGAGCAGGACGACGCGCTGCGCTGTGCTCATCCCCCGCCGCAGCGCCTCGCGCCGCAACTGGGGGCCGAACTCGGCAATCGGATCCAAGCTGGAAACGTAGGTGGTCGATTCCCAGTCTCGGATGGGGCGGCCTTGTTCATCGGTTCGATGTTGTGTGAAGACACACCCCAGATACACCTGCCGCGTCTTGGCGGTGCCGTCGGCTTGCTTGCCGGTTCGCCCCACCAATTCGGCGGCGCGCATCGGCGCGCCGGTGCCGTCGGCGCTGACATACAACACGGGGGCGTCACAGGGAGCACACTCGTGGGTTTGGAACTCGCGCGCCTGCCACTGTTGGGCCGGTGGACCCACGCGCTGGACGACCCGCTGGATTTGCCGCGCCGCGACCGAAAGGCCACCGATTTCCGCTAAAAAGGTCTCCGCCTGCTGGTAGCTGGCGGCGGCGGCCCCCGCCAGACCGATCAGTCGCGCCAGCGCCGGGGTGTCGCGGACCTCCAGCCCCAAGGCGGCATCGGCAGGAGAATGCCCCTGCTGTTTGCCGCCATGGTAGTAATAGTCCCGGGTCAAATCAAAGCGGCCAAACAAACCTTGGACTTGGATGGTTTCCCGCCCCTTGCGGACCTGACCGGGACGGGGTTGATACCCCGCGTCGATTCGATCCGCTGCCGCTTGCAATAAGTAACCCACCAGGGCGTTGGCCGGCTGGAACACGGCAGTGCGCACCAACCCCTCCAGTTGCTGCACGGCGACACCGGTGGGCGGCTGCGCTTCAAACTGGGCGATCAACTGCTCGATTTCTTGCGTTTGTGCCAAGTGGAAGTCAAGCGGCGGGACTTTTTTTTAGCGGCGTCAGTCCGGTCGGCCCGCGTCTGCGCGATTACCTGTTGGGCGTATTGCGCAACCAAGGTCTGAAACTGTTGGTAATTGGCCGTGTGCATGGCCACGACCGGCACTTGGTCAGCCGGTATGTACCGCGTGACCGTGCGCCCTTGTTCGCGAGATTGGAGGTTGTAATACGGTCCCTGCGGGCCGTGCCGGATGACACAGAGTTTACCCGGTTCCATCTGCTGAATCTTGGCGATTTCCTGAAGCAATGTTTGCGGCGTCGTAGAATGGTTCATGGCGGTAGTATATATGATCATATATACTAATCAATGAAAAACCTTCCGTTTCACTCGATTGGGAGAAATTTGTCATGCACCCTCCACCGGCCAGCGCTGGCAGCCGTTGCAGCCACCATGAGGCATCGCAGAAAAATGTCATACCGCAGTTCCCCCGCCAGTGGATCTTGCGCGGATGCTCGCGCTGCCGCTGTTGCGTCCAAATGTACCGCCGCGCAATCCGCATCACCCGCACCGCTTGCTGACTGTCCAGCGGAACCTTGACGGGGCTTCTATCTCTTTAACGTTGTGCAGGCCCCAAAATCGCCCCGAACTCTCCGCCGCGTCCGTATCCAGCTTGCAGATGTACTTGCTGGCGTAAAACATCACACCCTCGCTGCTCCGAATGGCTTCGACTCGTGTGCCAGGAGTATCGAAGCAGAGCATTTGGCGGTGGGGTACCCCCCCCTCCCACGCGGACATCCTGTTGTTCTCAAAAAGGCTTTACCATCACGCCCGACCGTAATCAGGTGGTGGTATCACTAAAGGTATCACTAGATTTTTTTGCGCATTTCCAAAAAGAGAATTTGCGATTTTGCTGAGGAAATTGGTGGATCCGGTCGGACTTGAACCGACAACCCGCTGATTAAGAGTCAGCTGCTCTAGCCAATTGAGCTACGGATCCAAAACAATAACCGATCGGAATGCGATCGGTGCCGTATTTTTAGACGGGTTGGCCGACAAGTCAAGTGGAGTCTCAAAACTTTTGACCGGGCCGGCCATTGCCGAACTGGGCGACCCGTGCTATTCGCGGACCCGAATCGGCAACACCACGGTCGCGAGCCCCCGCCATTGCAGCCGGCGTTGAATGGCATAAGCCGTCTCGTTGTGGAGAATCCGTTGGTACCATTTCTCGCGTTCAAAAATCAGTTTGCCGGTGAAGAATGTCGCTTTGGGATACTGCGCCAGCAGCTTTACACACAGTTCCTCAGCGGCCGCGACCGGCTCGGTCCCGGTTTCCATCACGCCAGTCGCCGCCATGCCATGACTGCAGGCAAACACGACAAATTTATCAAGATCGGCCTGCGTCGCCCGCTTCTGGGCATCAATCTCATCCGCCCCCTTGAATACGCCGGAATCCACAACGGCAATGGAAACGAAAACAACCTGGTGAAAATAACCTGGGAATTGCCGGGCAATGTTTAACAGCGAGTGCAGGCCGAGGCCGCCATAGCGGTTGACGAGGAGAATGGCGGTTGGCTTCGCCGGGTTCAATGCGACAGACGTCGGATTGCCGGCCCCGTGCGGAATGTCGCCGAGCGTCTGCGAGAGATGGTCGAGGCTGGCAAATACCTTGTGGTAATGGTGGCGGATCAACCAGCAAAGTCCAATCAAGATCGAGGTAATGACTATGGTGAGCCAGCCGCCTTCGGTGAACTTTTCCTTGATGACAATGGTGAGGATGGATAAGCACAACGTCAGACCCGTGAGGTGGACGGGCAGGGCCTTTTTCCATTCCGGATGGGTTTTGCGTTCGGTGATCCAGAACCGGACCATGCCCATTTCGGTTAGGGAGAAGGTAATAAAGACGTTGATCGAATACATCGTGACCAGCGCGGTGATGTCGCCATGGGTGTAAATCAGCGTGGCGATGGACGAGAGGGCCATCAGCACCACGCCGTAGTGCATCGTCAGCCGTTCCGACAGCGAACTGAACCGGCGGGGCAGCCACGAGTCGAGCGCCATGTTGGCCATCACGCGCGGGCCGTCAATAAACCCGGCTTGCGCCGCCACAAACAGCAGCGCGCCTTCTGCCACCAGGCAGAGGATCACAAACCAGGGGCCAAAATGCAAATTCTCGATCATCACTGCGTTCATCGTTTTACCTTCGACCGGGTGGGCACCGAGCAGCATGTAGCACAGCATGATTCCGCCCGCCGTGATCGCCAGAGATGTCGCCATATAGGTCATCGTTCGCTTGGCGGTTGGAATCCGCGGCTCGCGCATGATCTGAATGCCGTTGGAGACTGCCTCGATTCCGGTATAGGTGCCGGCCCCGCGCGAGTAGGCTTTCGCAAACAATAAAAATAGCGCGCCAAACCCGAGCGTGCTCATTCCGTGCTGGAGGCCGCTGCGGACTTCATGCGCAACTGCCGGGATCTGGTGAAAGTGCATCCCGATCCCTGCCACCAGCACCACCGCATGCGTAATGACAAACACCATGAAAATCGGGACCAGCACATTGATCGACTCTTTGACTCCGCGGATGTTGAGGACCAATAGAATCACAATGACCGCCACCTCAATGCCAACCTTGACCTGCCAGACGCCCCAACCGAGTGGTAAAAAACTAAATATCTGGTCGGCCGAGGAAGCGATGGACGTGCTGATCGTCAAGACATAATCCACCAGCAACGCACAGCCGGAGATTACGCCAAACCCGGGTCCGAGCAATTTTGTGGCCACCAGATATCCGCCCCCGCCCGACGGGAAATGTTCGATGATCCGGCTGTAGGCATACGAGATGATGAACACCGTCACCGCCGTTGCCAGGGCTAAAAACACGCACAAATAGGTGTGTTCCCCCAACGCCCGGAAGGCTTCATCCGGTCCGTACGCCGACGAGCTGAGCCCATCGGCACCCAGCCCCACCCAGGCCAGAAACGCGATCAGGGAAATTTTATGAAAAATTCCCGGATCCTGAATGTCGCGCGGCGCGCCAAATAAAACCCGCTTGGACCGCTCAAATAACGTCATGATTGCCAAAACTCCGTTTTCAATGCCATCTCAAGGCACACAAGTGCCGGTGGGGAGATCATTGGCCGCCCCGCCCAAGCGGGGGCAAGAGGATCGCCCTTCCAAATGCCGACGAAGTTAGCTGACGGGCTCGGTCCTGGAAGTGACCGGGGCGATAACTACAACCGCCCTGCGCCCCATCCCCGGTAGTGCCGGGGAGTTGGATCCTCCGTGTTGGCCCACTGGAAGGCGGGTCAACTTAGGCTGCAACGACCGCGCAACATATTGGCACCCCCGCTGCTTGTCAAGTCAATCGCGGATGCCCAAATCCACGGGTAAGTTATATTTTCGGTGCGAACGGCGGGCTAGGGATTTATCTGCCGCAGGAGGACAGTCCGCCCCGGGAACATCCGAGGTAGGCGCGGAGCCGAGTCGGACGAGACGCGGTTCTCCGCAATCCCAACCGCGCCGTCTGGGCCGACCCGACTCACCAGAAGTTATCGATACAGTGTAGTTCTGGCATGGAACGTAGGAGGGCTTCATTTGGTTGGGGAAATCAACCGGTTCGAAAAAATTGCCGAGGATTCAGGCGTTACCGGGTGACTTCAACGAGCGTGGCGTTGGTTTGACCCAGTCCCAGCCGCACGGCGGTCAAGAGATGGCTGGCGCGCTCCCCAATGGGCGCAAGGTGGGTCTCGCGGCGTTTGGCCTCAATGACTTCCAGACCGATCACATCGGCAGCGACTGCATCCCGGCTGAAATACAAGCCGCCATACGGCCACGAATACTGCGGCTTAAACCCCGGTCCCCCCGCGTAGCCAACAATCAGAGCATCGCAGATGTTCAACACCAGCTTGGTGCGCACCGCCGCCAAGTTGGCCAATTGTGCGATCGCCGGGTCGCCGCGCTGGCCGACTTGCTCAAACCGCCGGGTGTTGTCTGCCAAACCCAGGGACAAATTATAGAGGCAGCCCGCCAGGCCGGTCGCAGCCTGCTCCTGAAGCACAGGCACATTGATCAGCTTGGTCAGGGTGCGCGTCAGCAGCTTCGGCAAATGGGACAGCGTGCTGAGTGGTTCCGCCCGACCAAATTCCAAATCCCCCCAGATCAGTTTGCCGACCAGGGGGCTATCCAAGCTCGCCTCTGAATCCCAACCCGTTCCACCGATGACCGATTCCATCCGGAACCCTTCCGCCCGGTAGTCGGCATCGGCGAGTTTGCCGGGATCGCGATCGAACACGACTATATTACTGGCCGGCACCCCGGCCTGCCGGAGGCCGGCGGCAATGGCGTCGAGCACGGCTTGGTGGGTAACCTGCAGCGGAGCGGCCAGCGTACTGACTTTGAGGCCCACCACATCTGTCGGAGTCACGAATTGTTGCCAGGCCAGCGTTTCGTTCGTTTGGCCGGTCAGCTGTTGGAGGCCGGCCCTGACCATGGCGCGGGCGCGGGCCGCGTCCACATGCCAACCGGTCAGCGCCTCGGGATCGCGCACCAGCACCACCCGACTCGGGGTCTGGGCGACGCCGGTTCCCGCCCAGAGCAGGAGCAGAATCAGGAATTGGCAAACCCGTGTCATCATTCCTAATGATGGCGATCCCTGCCGCGAATTGCAAGCCGCGGTCGCACCATCTGCTTGACGCCCGGATTGTGTATGGGTACATACTCCCCAAAAGGAATTATTAATGATGACCACTCCCCTCAAAATTAATCGCCCCCAAAATCGACTCGTGGGCGCGAACCCAAAAATTGGAATTCGCCCAACGATTGACGGCCGGCTCGGCGGCGTTCGCGAGTCGTTGGAAAAACAAACCATGGCCATGGCCAAATCGGCGGCCCAGTTCTTGTCGCAGAACCTGCGGCATGCCGATGGCACAAAAGTGGAATGCGTGATCGCCGACCAGTGTATTGGCGGCATTGCGGAAGCGGCGTTGTGTGCGGAGAAATTTGCGAAAGAAGGCGTCGGCGTTTCGCTGACCGTCACGCCCTGCTGGTGTTACGGCAGTGAGACGATGGACATGGACCCGCTCACGCCGAAAGCCGTCTGGGGTTTCAATGGCACCGAGCGGCCGGGCGCAGTTTATCTCGCGGCGCTGGCAGCGGCCCACAATCAGAAGGGGTATCCGATTTTCAATATCTACGGGCGCGACGTGCAGGACGGAGGCGATCCGACGATTCCCGCCGATGTGCAGGCGATGTTGCTCCAGTTCGCCAAAGCCGGGCTCGCTGCGGCGACATTGCGCGGGAAGTCCTATTGCTCCATGGGCGGCACTTCGATGGGCATTGCCGGCTCGATTGTGGATGTGTCCTTTTTTGAAGCTTTCCTCGGGATGCGGGTGATGTTTGTGGATATGGTGGAATTTGTCCGCCGGATTGAGCGCGGGATTTACGACCCGAAGGAATTCACCAAAGCGATTCATTGGGTCCGCGAAAATTGCCGGGAAGGCCGCGATCTGAACGACCCGAAAAAACAGCATTCGCGCGACCAGAAAGACCGGGAATGGGAATACTGCGTCAAGATGGCGTTAATCGCCCGGGACTTGATGATTGGCAATCCGCGCCTGGCCGAACTGGGATTTGGCGAAGAGGCGCTCGGCAACAATTCCATCCTGGCCGGCTTCCAAGGCCAGCGCCAATGGACCGACCATCTGCCCAACGGCGATTTCCTCGAAGCCATGCTGAACACGTCGTTCGACTGGACCGGCATCCGCCAGCCCTACCTCGTCGCGACCGAAAACGATTCGCTCAACGGCGCCTGCATGTTATTCAGCCACCTCCTGACCGGCCGCGCGCAAATCTTTGCGGATGTGCGGACGTATTGGTCCCCTGAGGCAGTCCACCGCGTGACCGGCCACAAGCTCACCGGGAAGGCGGCTGCCGGTATGCTCCATTTGATCAACAGCGGCGCCGCGGCGCTGGACGCCACCGGTGCGCAGGAAATCAATGGCCAGCCCACGATCAAGCCGTGGTGGCAGGTCACCCCCGAAGACGCCGGTAAATGTCTGGCAGCCACCGAGTGGTGCAACGCCATTTTTGAATATTTCCGGGGCGGCGGTTACTCGACCCGGCTGCGGACGCGCGGCGGGATGCCGGTCACGATGACGCGGTTGAACATTATCAAAGGCATCGGCCCGGCCTTGCAGATTGCCGAAGGCGAGACGGTGGAGTTGCCGGGCAAAGTGCACGATGCGCTCGACAAACGGACCAACGAAACCTGGCCCACCACCTGGTTCGTCCCGAATTGCAGCGGCCAGGGGGCGTTCCGTGATCCGTACACGGTCATGAATAATTGGGGTGCAAACCATGGGGCATTAAGCGCGGGCCATATCGGCGCGGACTTGATCACGCTGGCGAGCATGCTGCGCATTCCGGTGTACATGCACAATGTCGCCGAAGAACGAGTGTACCGTCCCAGCGCCTGGGTGGCATTGGGGGACGACTCCCGGGCCTGTGCCAATTTCGGCCCGCTGTACGGCAAGTATTAAACCATGAATGCACGGCACTACATTGCCTGCGACCTCGGCGCGGAAAGCGGCCGGGTCATGCTCGGCACCCTGACCGACGGCAAACTCACGCTGGAAGAAATCCACCGGTTTCCCAACGGACCGGTGGTGATCCAGGGCACGTGGCGGTGGGATGTCCTGCGGATGTTTGCTGAACTCAAAACCGGGCTCCGCCTCGTGGCCGAGCGCGGTCTGAAAATTGAAAGTGTCAGCACAGATTCCTGGGGTGTGGATTACGTCTGGCTGAAAGACCGCGAACCGTTGCTGACCGCGCCGTTCCATTACCGGGATCTGACCCGCAACGACGGCGCCTTCGAGCGGGTCTTCCCGTTGGTTTCTGCCGCCGAGATTTTTGCAGAAACCGGGTTGCAGTTCATGACGCTGAACACGGCCTATCAATTGCATTGGGACGTTGTGAATCGCCTGTGGATCTTCAAAACGGCCGACCGGTTCCTGAACATCGGCGACTATTTCAATTACTTGTTTTCCGGCGTGGCGGCCGCGGAGCAATCGCTCGCGAGCACGACCCAGCTTTACAATCCGAAAAAGAAAAAGTGGTCCCGGCCGTTGCTCAAAAAACTGGGCTTGCCGAAAAAACTCTTCCCGGACATCGTGCCGTCCGGCACCGTGCTCGGCCCGGCCGTGCCGGAATTGGGGTTAACGGGCGCGCAAGTCGTGGCCAGTTGCTCGCACGATACCGGGGCCGCCGTTGCGGCGGTGCCCGCCGCTGGCAAAGGCTGGGTCTATCTCAGTTCGGGCACCTGGTCGCTGCTTGGCGTGGAACTCAAACAACCGCTGATTACCGACCAGAGCCGCCAGTTTAATTTCACCAACGAAGTCGGCTATGGCCAGAGCGTCCGGTTCTTGAAAAACATCATCGGCCTCTGGATTTTACAGGAATGCCGCCGGCAATGGGGCAAGACCGATTATGCCGAGCTCCGCCAACTCGCCACCCAAGCGGCGCCGTTACGATCCCTGATCAATCCGAATGATGAGCGGTTTGGCAAGCCCGGCACGATGCCAGAAAAGATCAGCGCTTTCTGCCGTGAAACCGGTCAGCCGGAGCCGACCACCCCCGGTGAATTCACGCGGTGCATTCTCGAAAGCCTCGCGCTGTTGTACCGGCGGACACTCGAACAGCTCGAGACCTGCACCGGTCAGCCCGTGACCACGTTGCACATCGTCGGCGGCGGCAGTCAGAACCTGTTATTGAACCAATTCAGCGCCAACGCGACCGGCCGCACTGTGATCGCCGGTCCCGCGGAAGCCACCGCGACCGGGAACATTCTCATTCAAGCGCTCGCGCTCGGCCAGTTGAAAAACCTTGCCGAACTGCGGCAGGTCGTCCGTAATTCGTTCGCGGTTCAGACGTACCAGCCGCAGGATGCCGCCGTGTGGGCGCAAGCCTATGACCGGTTTCAGAAACTCACGCCATGAACCCAGCTCTCGACAGTTTTAATGCCACCGAACGCCGCCAAGCCTTGCTCGACACCTGCGCCAAAGCGCAGTGGCCGGCCACGGGGACGGACGTGAACGCCCACAGCCACACTTTTTTCTCCTACAATGCGTATGGTTATTCGCCGACGCATTTTGCCGTGCTGGCCCGGCAACACGGCCTCGCAGTGGCCGGCATTGTGGACTTTGATGTGCTCGACGGGCTGGAAGAATTTTGGGAGGCCGGCCGACTGTGCGGACTCAAACGCTGCGTCAGCATGGAATCGCGGGTGTTCGTGCCGGAGTTCGCCACGCGCGTCATCAATTCCCCCGGCGAACCGGGCATTGCCTATCACATGGGGGTTGGTTTTACGCGGATCATCCAGCATCCGCTGCTCGCGCAGATGCGTGCGACCGCCGCGCAACGCAATCGGGAGCTCGTTGCCCGCGTCAACACGTTTACCGCGCCGGTCACGCTCGATTATGACCGCGACGTCGTCCCGCTCACGCCGGCGGGCAATGCCACCGAGCGGCATATTTGTGAGGCCTACTCGAAAAAAGGCGATGCTGCATTTTGGCAGGCCAAGCTGGGCGATTGTCCGGCCGATGCCGGTAAATTGCAGGCGCTGATCCGCGCCAAGACAATGAAAAAAGGCGGGGTCGGCTACGTCCAGCCCGGCCAGGGTTCGTTTCCGCTCATGGCTGAGATGAATCAATTTGTGCGCGCCGCCGGCGCGATTCCGACGTTGACCTGGCTGGATGGCACCAGCGAAGGCGAAAAGTGCATCGAAGAATTATTTGCCGTGGCCCAGGCAACCGGGGCGGCCGCCATCAATATCATCCCCGACCGCAATTACACGCCCGGTGTCAAAGACCAGAAGTTGCAAAATCTCTACGCTGTCGTAGCGTTGGCAGAACGGCATGACTTCCCGGTCATCGTCGGTACCGAAATGAACGCTCCCGGCAACAAGTTTGTGGACGCCTTCGACACGGCGGAATTGAAACCGCTCGTGCCAGTCTTTCTCAAGGGCGCGCACATCGCCTACGCCCATTCGGTGCTCCAGCGTCAGTCGGGTCGTGGGTACTTAAGCCCATGGGCACTTCAGCACTTCCCCTCCGTCGCCGCCAAGAACGACTATTTTGAAAAACTCGGCCGGGAACTCACCCCCGACCGCGAGGAAACAATCGAATGAACACCATCCCGCAATCCCAACGCGCCGTCCAATTGGTCGGCCCCGACCAGCTCAAAGTCAACGACGCCAAACCTGTTTTCAATCCGGGACCCCATCAAGTATTGTGCCGGGTCGAAGTTTGCGGGCTCTGTTTTTCGGATCTGAAATTGCTCAAGCAATTCTCCGGGCACGCCCGCAAATCGGAAGTGAAGACCGGCCTCACCCCGGCCGCGCTCGCGGAAATGCCCCAGTATGTCCCCGGCGACAAACCGACCGTGCCCGGCCACGAAACGGTCGTCCGCGTCGTGGCCGTTGGTCCCAACGTTCAGAAAGCCAAGGTCGGGGGCCGGTATTTGGTGCAGACGGATTACCGGTGGTTGCCAACGACCGGCTCGGCGTCGGCATTCGGCTACAATTTCGAGGGGGCGCTGCAAGAATATGTGCTCGTGGACGAACGCGCCATCATCGCGCCGGATGGGGAGTCCATGTTGATTGCGGTGCCGGAAGATTTATCGGCCTCGGCGATCGCGTTGTGCGAACCGTGGGCGTGCGTCGAACAGGCCTACGTTGAAAAACAACGGCGCGGCTTCAAGCCCGGTGGCAAAGTGCTCGTGGTCGGCGACGGCGTGGTGGATGCCGGCAATCTCACGCGCGTCAAACCGGACGCTGTGCCGGCCGGTGAGTTCGACGACGTGGTCTATTTCGGCAGCGATCCGGCAGTGGTCGAGAAACTATTCGCGAACGTCGGCACCAAAGGTTTGTTCATCATCTGTCAAGGCGGGGGCAAGTTTGGCCGGCCCGTCGTTTCACAGGTCGGCCGCATCCATTACGGCGGCATTCGTGTGATTGGCACGACTGGCTCCAGCGTGGCGGACGCGCTCGCCGCCATCCCGGCCACGGCCGAAATTCGGCCAAACGACAAGATCAACATCATTGGCGCGGCGGGTCCGATGGGTACGATGCATGTCATTCGGGATCTCTGCCAGGGCGTGCCCGGCGTGACGGTGTTTGCGGGCGACCTGAGCAACGAACGGCTGGCGATGTTGCGCGGCCTGGCTGAGCCGCTCGCCACGAAAAATAAGCTGACCTTGCGCTGCTACAATCCGCAACAAGACAAACTGGCTGAGGCGTTCAACTACATCGTTCTCATGGCACCGGTGCCGGCGCTGGTCGTGCAGGCCATCCCGGCCGCCGCGCCGCGCGCGCTGATCAATATTTTTGCCGGCATCCCTGCCGACAAGACCGCCGCGCTCGATCTCGACTCTTACATTGCGAAGCAACTGTATTTTATCGGCACGAGCGGCTCGACGCTGGACGACTTGAAGCTGGTGTTGCGCAAAGTCGTGACCCGGCAACTCGACACCAATCTGTCCGTGGCTGCCGTGGCCGGCCTGGAAGGTGCGATTGACGGTATCCGTGCCGTTGAGAAAAACACGATGCCCGGCAAGATCATGGTTTATCCGTCGCTGAAAGGCTTGAAACTCACGCCCTTGACGGAACTCAGCCCGGCAGTGCCGCTCGGCCAATGGACGAAGTCCGCCGAGGAAGCCTTGCTCGGAACGAAGAAATAATCGGCCGACGGCATCAGCCCCGTCATCGCTGACAGCACGATTCCATGTAGTTTACAGTCGGACAGGCGTCCTGCCTGTTCCTCCCGTCATAGTCGAACGGTGCGTCTCGCCCGTTGATTCGGATGTGCATGGAAAAACAAACGGGCGGAGCCGAGTCCGACGCGCCGCGATTATCCGCAAACCTCGTTCCAATATTTTTAAAACACGCTCTTCCATTGGAGGGCGAGCCTCCCGGCGAGCCGAGGTCGAAAGTAAAACCCAGCGGCTCGGGTGGAACCTCGCCCTCCAAGCCGCCGGACCAATCCAACGCCGTTGTGCGTCGGTTTGCGGAGAACCGAGTCAGACTGAATGACGAACATCCGCTTTGCTGTCACCCTGAGCATGTCGAAGGGTCTCTGCCGGTATTGGCACCTGTGAGTAGGCAGTTGCGGCGCTTGACCGAACCCGTCCGCATCTGGTCTACTGCCGAGTGGATGAATGCAATTGTGGTCAGGCTACAAGACTTGCCGGGGCTTGAGAGTATCGACACGAGCAAGCTGTCCGCTGCCGAAGTGGAAGCGGCGGTGCGCCGGTGCTTCGCATTTTTCCCAAAATCAGCCAATATTCATGTGGCCGGTGAGATGGTGACCATCGAATTGCCGGCGGCAGCGGCCGCCGATGCGGCAGAAGCGGTGCGACTTTGCGAGCGGGCCGGCAAGCGCGCTGCCGAAGGCCAATACCGGAAGGCGGTCGACATCTACAAATACGCCTTGGAACTCGACCCCGGACTGCTCCGCGCCAGACGCGATCTCGCAATGGCCTGCGTTGAACTCAAAGAATTCGACGAGGCCAAGAACCATTTGATTGAGATTCTCCGGTTGGATCCCAAAGATGTGTGGAGTTGGGTCGTTCTGGCGAACCACTACAGCAAACAAGAAAACGATTACGCGACGGCGGAGAAGTTTTACAAACGGGCGTTGGACATCAAGCCGAATGACGCGTGGGCGTTGAATGGGTTGGGTGCAATGAAGATGGAGCTTGGCCAACCGGAAGATGCTCTGAAATGTTTTGACGCTGCGATTGCCGCACAGCCAAAATTTGCGAATGCCCATTATGCAAAGGCGCTGATCCTGCAAAGTCAGAAAAATTTGCCGGCGGCAGTCGCGACGCTCAAGAGTCTTTTTCATGAGGCGGAACTTCAGGACGGTCGATCGGGACCGGTCTTTGCCGGTGCGCGCCAATTAATTGTCGAAATCGAAAACGAACTTGCGAAGAAGGTGGAGTCGGAAGTTTTCAAGGAAGTGGAAAATTACCGGGCGGAAGTCGAAACGCTGTCCGGATTTCCCGTTCGTGTGTCCGCCGAAGCCACTCCAGAAGGCACGACCGGCATGGCGCAACTCGCATGGAAGCACGGTCGTAAGTATCACGTAATCAAGCACATCTCGTCTACCCCCCCCCAACTCGCGCAACACCTTGTTGCGCATGAGTTAACACACATTCGGCTCGAATCGCTCGCACGCCGGGCAGCGAAAAACAAATCGTTCGCGACGACCGCGGCCACTCGCGAAACGGCAATCCGCAGCATTGCTGGTGACATCCGCCGTTTGGAGAAAGCGGGCTACCCGCCTGACTCCATCACGAAATTGACCTTGCAGCTTGTGGAAGGAACATGCCGGTTTCTTTTCAACTGCCCGCTTGATGTGATTGTTGAGTACTACCTGCGCGACCGGATTCCGGCTCTCCAGCATGCGCAATTTGTCTCGCTGGGCAAGATGGCTGTGGAAGCGGCAACCACAACCATGAATCCGGAAGTCCGGAAAATCACGCCGCGCAAGATCCTGGAAGCCGGCACGGCGTTGAACGGCGCCTACGCGATCCTCTTGGACGAGTTCAACGACCGCACCACAAACTTTGCCGCCGTCTATCAGAAGCAGGACACCTTTGGCTTGTCCAAGCAGCTTGCCGACCACTGGCGCACACGGCATCGCCAACTCGGACCGGGTGACGAATACAACCTGGTAGATGAGTTTGCCGACATGCTTGGGCTGCGCGGCTGGTACGAGTGGAAGCCGGACACCGGCGCGCCGGTTTCTGCCGGTGCCACGGCCGGTGAGAAGCCCGAAGGCACGACGAATCCGGAGTTGTTGAAACAAAAGCATCCGTCGGCCGTCTGGTATCTGCTGTCCGCGTTGGTGCGCTACGACAAGTTGCCGGTGGAGAAAGTGCGGGAGATCGCGCTCGAAGTTGCCCAGCTTGGGCGCAACGGACTGAGCTACGCCGATGCCGAAAAGCAGTACCGGCTCAACAGCCTGCCCGATGAAACGTTCTCCGGCCTGCAACTCATGTGCCTCATGTTCGCCGGATTCAAGCGCATTGCCCCGGACCAAGACGTTGCGATGGACTTGGAAGAGCCGTTCCTGAAGGCGCTGCAAATGTACCAGAGCGGAGAGGAAAAACGGTGAGCGCGCCTTCCACGTACATGTCCTCTGACCTGACATTTATCACGAACGAAGCAGGCAAGAGTTTACGAGACCGATTCGATGTCTTGCTCGGTGACGACACGCGCCTCTTTGATTGTCTTGTCGGCTACTTTTACATCAGCGGTTTCCACAAACTTTATCCCGCGCTCACGAAGACGGAGAAGATTCGGATTCTGGTCGGCATTAAGACCGACCGCGCCACCTACAACCTCATTCAAGAGGGAAAGCAGCAAGAGTTGGTTTTGGAATCACATGCTCAGGCAAAGGCGGCGGCGGCCAGTGCTGTCCGTGATGAACTGGAAAAGTCCGAAGACACCGCTGACGTGGAGGCAGGCGTCCGAAAATTTGTCGAGTGGATTGCGTCCGGCAAACTGGAAATCAAGGCTTACCCGTCCGAGCGGGTTCACGCCAAACTTTACATCATGACGTTCCACGAGGGCGACCGGGACAAGGGCCGGGTCATTACCGGCTCAAGCAATTTTACGGAAGCCGGTCTCGTGGAGAATTTGGAGTTCAACGTCGAGTTGAAGAATCGCGCGGACTACGACTTCGCGCTCGCCAAGTTCAATGAACTTTGGGCGAAGTCCGTGGACGTAACCAAAGATTTCGTTCAGACCATCGAAACCCAGTCGCCCTACGCTCAATTCACGCCTTACGAACTCTACCTCAAGTTTCTTTACGAGTATTTCAGTGGCACGCTCAATCTCCCCGATGAGTTGGAGGATGCCTATCTCCCGACTGATTTCAAAAAGCTCAAGTATCAGGAAGATGCCGTGTTAAATGCCGTCAAAGTCCTGAATGACTATGACGGTGTTTTTCTCTCGGACGTGGTCGGCCTTGGCAAAACCTTCATGTCCGCGTTGCTGGCGCGGCAACTGGACGGGCGTTCGCTCGTCATCGCCCCGCCGCATCTTTTGGATCGGCACAACCCCGGCTCGTGGTGGAACGTCTTCCGCGAATTCGGTGTGCGCGGGTTTCATTGTGAATCCATCGGCAAGCTCGAATCGTTGCTGGAAGAAGACCTCACCCGCTACCAATACGTCTTCATTGACGAGTCGCATCGGTTTCGCTCCGAAGACACCCAAAGTTACGAACTGCTCGCCCAAATTTGCGCCCGGCCAAAAAAGGTCATCCTCGTCTCGGCCACGCCATTGAACAATTCGCCGCAGGACATCTTGAGTCAGATCAAACTGTTCCAACCGGCCAAGAACAGTTCCATCCCCGGCGTCCGCAATCTCGAAGCGTTCTTTGCCGGCCTGCGCCGCAACTTGAGCGGCCTCGACCGGCAAGCCGACCGGGAGCAATACTTTCAAGTGGTGCAGGCCAACGCCCGTGAAACGCGCGAAAAAGTCCTCAAGCCGCTCATGATTCGCCGCACTCGCAAGGAGATCATGGACTTTTACGGCGAAGATTTGAAAAAGCAGGGCTTGAAGTTTCCCGAAGTTGCCGATCCCGAACCGCTCTATTACGAACTCGACGCGACCGAGAACGAAATCTTTGACGAAACCGTCCGCCTGCTCACGCACGAATTCAAATACGCCCGCTACAAGCCGCTCGAATACTACGAAGGCGACCGCACCGGGCGAGATATTCAGAGCCAGGTCAACCTCGCCAAGTTTATGAAAATCCTGACGATCAAGCGTCTGGAAAGCAGTTTCACTGCGTTCCGTCAGACGTTGGGTCGCTTCATCACCACTTACGAGCGCGTCATCGAGGAGTTTGACAAAGGCCATGTCTTCATCAGCAAGAAACACATCGCCAAGGTTTTTGAATTGCTGGAATCTGATGATTCGGAAGCTGTCCAACGGTTGATTGACGACGACAAGGCCGAAAAGCTTGAAGCGAAAAACTTCAAGGACACGTTTATCGCCGACCTCAAGAACGACCTGAAAACCCTGCACGCTATCCGTGCCCACTGGAAAAATATCACGCGTGACCCCAAGTGGGAGAAATTCGCTGACGTTCTGAAAACCAAGGCCCATCTCAAAAAGGGC
>Ga0209083_1002247_pt1 | contig 18897 bp, 14 predicted proteins | sample AM7aDNAmetaG_FD_184132 | JGI IMG/M metagenome (GOLD analysis project Ga0209083, IMG submission 184132) | Freshwater microbial communities from Finland to study Microbial Dark Matter (Phase II) - AM7a DNA metaG (SPAdes) (version 3) | ecosystem: Environmental > Aquatic > Freshwater > Lake ...
TTAAAGATTGTTGCTCTTCTACTAGACCCGCATCAATTCTTACAAGACCACCAATATCCACATTAGGATTTGCTTGATTACCAGATCTAACTTTTAAAATTGCATGCTCTAAAATGTGTTGTGCTAAATTCATATTATTTAAATATCCCTATATTTTACGAATTTATATATTCTATTACTTCTGGATATTCTGGAGACCAATCAGGAAGACTTTGATCAGATGAAACAGTCCGTATCATTAAGAGATCTCCATTAGCATTATAACATATCTCTTTTGTTACCCATAATGTTTTGTGTGGCTGATCTGAATTTCTAGAGTATTGAGTAGTAAAACGTTGTCTACTAGCAATAACCATATCCGCTTGTTCCATGATAAAAAAATCACTATATACATTATCTATGTCTTGTATGACTACTGAGTCACCCATCTTTCTTGGGAATGTTTCTTTAGCCATTTTAGTTATTTCCTTCTTCTTTCATGCGTTGTTCCATATCTTCTAAGAAGTCATAATAATTCGGTTTTCCAGTTAAGTCATGTACAGATTCATATTCGTGGTCCTGTACTATATTTTTTCTTATACCTAAATCAGGTGAATGTTCTTTCTCTACTTCAAGTCCTTTGACTAATTCTTCTTTTGGTATAGTGTTTAAATCAAAGTCTTCCCCAATACCGCCTTCTATGTAATCTGCATGTCGAACTAAATAGATTTCAGAGTTTATTTGTAATATGCTACTTTCTTTATGTCCTTCTATATCACGAAGATGTTTAGTAGCCTCTTCTTTAGTCGGATGAGATGAAATTACCTTACCATTACTTTCTGATATTATTGTCCAAGGAGCACTTTCTCCCTTCGAATTTTTATGTTCAGGGGAATGTTTTATAATGCTGTATTTAAACATGAAAATACCTCTATTGTTGAACTACTATTTACAGTAGTCGTTAACTGCTTTTTCTGTTTTTGCTAATTGTTCTGTAGTTATTTTAGGTAGTTTTGGATGGGTCAAACTTTCTTTAAAGGTTTTTTTAAAGTCTTCATTGCTATTATTTTTCATTTAATACACCTCTTAGTATAATTTCTTATACACAAAAGATGTAAAAAATAGGGGTAAATTTAAGGGGAAATTTTAAAATTTTTTGATTATTTTAGTAGTCTCTGCTTTATAGATTTGAAATGTTTTAGTCTTGAAATTCCACTTTTTTGATCAATCCAAACTTCCTGTCCATTATGTATTTTAGTAATTTCGTCTTTAGTTAAAAATCCAGAATATACTGTATTAGTTATATCTTTATTTTGTTTATCTAAAAAATTTACTCTATCCTGTATTTCTGCGAGAGATCCAGTCATATCTTGATAAGCTTGATGAAACATAATACTGCAGAAATCTTTTAAAATAATAGTGTCAACACAACACATTATAAATGCTCCGGCTGAACATGCCTGGTATATCTCTGCAGTAGTTTCAGCCTTAGTATGTAAAAGATAATTAAAAAACTGAATCATGGTAGTAGCATAACCCCCATCTGTATCTATAATAAGAGTGATTTTATCAAATTCAGTGGCATCTCTTAGAATACTAAAGACACTCCTATACTCAGAGGGATCTAATATGGTGTTATCGAGATTTATTATATAATGGGTGGAGATTACTTTTCTTATTATTACCTGGTCTTCATTAATAAGTTCGTCAACTGAAATTTCTTCTTCATCCATTTATGTAATGTCCTTTTCATATTTATTTTTAATTTGTGAAATCAATTCCTATTCTTATTACATTATCTTTCTGATTATATGTTACCATATCCTGTAAATACCCTCTATAATAGTCTAGAAATAAATGCGGCTGAATATAAGTAGTAAATAATCTTACTATAAATTTAACTTCTATAAATCCTTTATTTAAAGGATCTCCAGAAAAAGTACAATGTAATTCCTCTTTATCTAATCCTAAGACATTCCCGCTTTGTAATTTAAAAAAAATATCAGCTTGATAATTTTTTTGATACTCATTAATATCTTTATTCTTATCACATATGGTATAGTATCCAAACATTCTAGCATTAAATCCAAAATTATAAATTTCTCCTACAGACATCTGAATTTGACCATAGTATTCATTAACAGCTCTATGGTTTACACCTTCAACTCCTGTTGAACAATGATATTCTGGAGCTGCCTGGATATAATCAACAAAAGGAATTTTAAAATTATTAAAAGGATTATCTCCTGAAGTAAAACGATATAGTACTTCTGGTTGATAAGCAGAATGCATTGTATCTCTATCGCCATAAACATACCAATGAGTTAATTGTGAATATGCCACATAAATTCCTGAATCAAAAGGCCATAGTAGATTATACTTTGCACTTACTTGAAACTTAGTTTGATTAGCTTCATCACCAAACAAAAAAAAGTTATCGTGATAAAGTGACATTGGAGACTGTAGTTCTGTTGCTCTAGCATAGACTAAAAAACCAAAAACTAATATTATACTAATAAGTATTGTTAACAGATATTTAAATTTCATACATCCCTCTTTTCTAAAGTGATTTAAAAGCAGATCTTATTTCATTATCAAGAAGCTGAGGATATTCAATCCACAACTTTAAATTATCTCTAAAGATATCAATAGAATCTATATTAGCAGAATACAAACATTTACCTGCGGTATCCCAAACTTTACCTTTTCTTACTTTATCAGGTATTTTTATATCATCAACACTACTAACCTTATAACCACGAGGATTACTCATATCACCAGAAAGAGGTTCAATATAATTAAAAACACCATATGTTTGAACTTCTTCTTCAGTAAGATCGTAGTTAGCTGTTTTAAAAGCTTTCCTTACATTTGATACGGTATTGTTATCAAAGATATCGATATAGTCAACTAAGCTATCAATAATGGATCTATCTTCCATACCTATCCAAGAAGAAATATATAAATTTTTACCTTTAGCAAAGTGAGTAACTTTAGCTTTCTTATGGATCTTCTCAACCATAATATCTCTTGCAACTAAAGTGTTTCTTAGTTCTTTGTTTTCATCACCATAAGATTTTTCTAGCTTAGTCTTAAGAGCAGTCTCCCACTCAGGTACATCAATAACGTCCTCAACAAAAGTAATAATATTATAATTTTTTAAGAACCCCCCTATCTTCTCTATATACCTTTTCATAAAAGGAATATATTCAACAGGACAAGCCTTAACAGTAATACCCTTACAAAAGAAATCTCTATGCCTCTTAATATAAGGATCCAATGTATTCTCTAACTCACCATCAAATCCTTCAATACAAGGAGCAAAAATAATAATCTCATCTTTAGGAGAAACATCAGAAGCAATCTTATCCCCTTTAGATAAAAGCTCATTCATACGATAACGAAGACCATCATTACTCTTAACATTAGAAAGCTTAACATTATATATCCCCTGCTCCTGAAAACCCTTCAACTGCCCATGTGCAAATGCTACATTACCCATGTTCCTTAATATCTTACCCTTCTGCTCACTCGTCCGGGTCCCGTTAGCTACCCTGGCAAACCAACTGGACATCTCATTCGCCATCGCTATATCACTGAAATCTCGCAATTGATTGTCAATCGCATAAACCTCCTTATATACTGGCAAGAAATCTGTCCAGGAATATGCCGTGATCTTACCCTGCATATATAGGTCTACTAAAAACTTAGTAAGTGCCTCTTTCTCTATTTTATATCCCTCAGCAATATTACCAGGATATTTCTTGGGAATCGTATCGAGCTTGGCTTTATAGCCAGTTAGTGACACAAGAACTTCCACGGGTATATTAGGTGATTCTAAATTTGAATACCATGCTGCATCATCTACTGGTTCAAACATTTGCTCTTCTATATCTAATACGATGACTGATTCTATATTAGCATTCTCAAGAGGAGCTCCTTGTGCCTTTTCTAAATCTTCATCAGAAACAATCAATTTAGGTTCTATTTCTTCCCCATTTGCTTTTTTACCTAAACTATTCCAAAATCCTTTTTTAGTAGGGGTTACTTCTTTAGCTGTAATACCACCCATACCACCAGCTCCACCAACAGGAGGATGAACGTTAACACCATGTACTTTTTCTAATCTCGCTGTTCTACCTTTTTTCTTAAGTTCATCTTCTATGTCAAGTCCCATTGACTGAAGTAATGTTATTGCTGAAATAGGTCCTTTACCATTCTGATATACTTGATTTAAAAATGTTAGATATGACTGATCATCTCTAAACATCAGCTTCTTTTGCCATACTATATTCGGGACTACTAATCTGTCTTGTTTTTCTTTTTCGTTTCTTGTTACTCTATATTGTCCAACAAGTTCTTTTTTATCTCTTATATACCATTGATTCTTCTCTGACATTACTCTAAAGAATTTGTCTCTCAACCATTGCTGTTCGAAGATGTCTCTCTTCGCTTTGTACCTCGCAAGTTGGACTTGAAGCCCAACATTGGCTGAATTATATGTCCCCATATTTTCAACTAAATAACTATGTGTTTTTTCAACTGTTAGATTATATACTTTTTGTTGTTTTATATTTTTTATAACTTCTACAGATCTTATCATTTTATAAACATAATTATCATCTATCCAATCTTTTTGGCCTTTAAATTCAGTATGATAATCTTTAAAAAAGTCGTCTGTACAATCATCCCAAATTAACTTAGCAAGAGAAACTGCAAATTCCCCATATATATTCAATCTATATACTACCTGCCTATTCCCTTTATGTTGTTGGATTGTCCAAGATACTGCATAACCTAATTGTGCTAATATCAATTCTAATTGCATTGCTAATACTTCTGATACTGTTGTGTAGCATACATAAAATTGGGGGTATTTGTTTTTTAGAGAGCCTTCTTTAAACTTTCTTAATTTTTTATGGCCATCTCCTCTAAACATACCTTTAACAAGTTCTTTCTTAAGAAATAAAGGCCACCCCATTATTTCTTCAGATAATTTTTTACCCCCAGAATACTCACCTACATTCTCTTTAAACCACATTACTTTATCTTTGAATTCCATTCTATCAACTGAACGCAGCCGTAATGAACTGCTCCTTTCCTCTATTTCTCTAATAGGGATACCATATTTTTCACAAAGCATTTTAGATTCTTTAACAAAAGTATCTCTCTCATGTATACTAAACGTAAGATTTATTCCTGTAATTTCTTTAGTCTTGGCATGTTTGGAGTAATTACCCTCTGCAATAAAATATCCTGTTAAAAGAGCTAAATCTCTAGTAGCATTAGTCTTAACTTCTTTAAACTTTCTTGGGATCATTAAATAATCCCATTTTTTTATTTTTGATGCTTCTATGGTATTATAAAAATTATATCCTGGTGGAGTACCCATTATTTTTTTATTATTAATTGTTGTTCTATTACATTTAACATCTTCTAAAACTATTCTATTTTTAGGTTTACCTATAGAATGTGCATAAGCTTTGCCTGTCCTAATAAGTTTACCACATCCACAAGCACATTCTCTTGGCCATGACCAAACAGGCCATTTATGATTAGGAGTACATATAAATTCTTTTTTACCCCATAATTTAATTTTTATTAATTCTTTAGGGATGCCTTCATCCCAGTTATCTAAAACCTTTTGGGAATCTCCTTCCTTATCAAAAATTAAATCCCCTTTTTTTACTTTTTCTATAGGTATAATTCCATTTGGCGTTAATAGTTTTGTACCTTCTACAAAACAGGAATAAGTTGACGAGCCCGATAAAAAGTCCTCCGAGACACCAAGTGCATACGCTTTACGTTTATTTATCTCACTCCACTCTGGATCGAGTCGCATAACTTTATCTGCTACGGTTACGTATTCAACATTCAAAGCATAGTGGTAGATCAATGCGAAGTTCGGGTCGAAGGCCGCTTGTTGGAGCATCGCTGCTAATGCATGCTGATGCTGCGAGTTTGGTATCCAACCTTTATTTGGATCCCCCAATTTAAATATTTTAAGAGGATAAATGAACGCATCCGAAATTGTTATTTGTGCCTCTCTTAGCTTATCCTCATACATCAAAGTATTTGATGAAATCGTAGTTCCACCAGCTAACCACCAATGATTGGTGTCTACTGTTATATCATGAACAGTTCCTTTATAATCTTTTATAGATGTTTCTTTTACTGGGACATAAAAGTAGTTTTCATCTTTTATTATTTTGTCTCTTGTGAATTGATAACTCTTATGAACAGAACCCTCATTAATAAAAATACCTTTTACAATATTATTATAAAAAGAACCTCCTTCTACCCCCTTTAAACCCATTGTGTTTAGTTCTTTTGCAATACGAGTATATGTATAACCTACATCTTTCATATCTTTAATAACATCATAAATTTCTGTATTTTTTACAAAAAGCTCTTTATAATCATCCCAACAATCTTTTATAAAATCTCTAGAGTCTTGTCCAGTTATTCGTACCCAATAATATCTCTTTAATATAGATACATAAGTATTACTTAATATCCTTTTAGGTTTAGGATCCCAAGGTTTGATATAATTATAATAGCCACATCTAAACAGTAACCATTGAACTTGCTCTGCTAATTTCTTAGATGTTGTAGTGTAATAAGTTTCAGAATAATTTTTATTGCGTGAGGCATCTCCTCTAAATGCTCCTATTAGTATCTGTTTTTGTATATTTTTAGGATAATATAAAACATTTTCTGTAAATTCCTTAGTCCAAGATCTTCTACCTAATAAATTGTTATTTAAAAAATCATAAAGTTTTTTAAAATCTGCTTTTCTAGATATTCTAACTTCACAAACATTTTTACCATGTCTTCCTGGATAGATATAAGGAAAAATATCAAAATCTTCTTCAAGTATATTGACTACATCTGCTACCCAAGTATCTATTTCATGCTTACCGAATGTAAATATAACTGCGGGTTGTTTTTTAAATTCATTACTTATACAACCTTCTGCCATATAATAACCTAAAAATCTTCCTTGTCCTTCTGTAAGATTGCATTCCCCTATCTCATTATTTATAGGAACGAGTAATCTATCACCTTTTTTTATTTTCTCTGCAGGAAGTTTTTCTATTTTAAATAAAGGTTCTGTTATTACTACACTTGGACCACCTTCTATTCTATTAGAATTAAATTTTAAGTTATGACCATGTATAAAGTTAGATCCATTCTTTAGTTGTCTATATGTAAGTTCAGTATCACAACCACAAGCACAAAAAGATTTCTGTACAAGATATTCATGCCCTAAAGTAGATTTAAGTGATTCCCAACTTTTTTCAGGTTTGATTTCAACTATTTTGTCATCAATTTTATACTGAACTGTATCAATAACTTCTCTTTTTTCGCCATGAAGAGAGAGAACAAAATCCCCTTTTACAACGTCTTTTATTTCTTTACATGTGCCATCAAACATACGAACTTTAGTTTCAGGGACATAGCATCTAAATATTCTTCTTATTATTGAAGTTCCTCTCATATCATAGGGATTACTTCTCCTGGCGATATGAGTTACTTCATCATTTGGTAGTATAATATTTTTTCCAGCTAATACTCGTCTAAGTATCTCATTAGGAAGTTTTCTTTTTAAAGCTTGTTCTTCTGGTTTAGTCGAATGTATAAGAGACCGAAGTTCAGGGTCAGGTTTTAATTCTATTACTGATTCATGGTCTGCAAATGGACTATATCTTGTTTCTATAAAGTCTGGATTTTGTACGAGTATTGTATCCCACATTCCTTTTTTTGCGTTCCAAGGAGTGTAAATAAAAACTTCTCCTATTTTTAAAAACTCTAAATCTATAGGTGACAGCTTAGAGAATAGGTTTGTGTGATCTATACAATCTTCGAATTGTCTTTTTATATAAGGATCTTCTTCTTCTATTTCAAATTGACTATAGGGTAGTTCTGAATGCATATCAAGAACAGAACCTATCATCTCATCATGATCATAATACCATCTGCACCATCTATTTACTTGCGTTCTTTCTCGTGGCATGTACATAGCAGACATAGTATATTCAGGGTGATAAAATCTTCTTGCTGGATTTCTAAGTATATCTCCTGCACCGCCCGAACCACCACCGTACATACCATTACCACCAGAACCGCCACCATAACCACCCATTCCAGAAAGGTCACTGGATGTTTTTATTAGATGGTTATCCGGGCTTGACTCCGCATATATACTTCTTGGCATCATATCTTGGAAATTCTGTTGAGATTCATTTGAGCCATTCTTTTTAGTCATTTTAACCTATCCTATTTTAGAGGTGCTTTCTTTACTTTACGATTATACATAGGAGCATTCACTTTATATAATCCTGGTACACTTTCAATCTTACCATGATCTATAGTTTTAGAATACCCATAAAGAGCATCACCTTCTTCTGCACTTCCTTTAATAGGAGTATTATTAATTTCATTGGCAGTTTTTTCCATCATTTTTGTTACTTCGCCTAAAAATTGTGGATATAATCTTATTGCTCTATAGTAACCTAATTTATCAACTCCACCAACGACATTATTGACATTAGAATTTCCATTAGATCTGATACCACCCCAGGTTCTTTCACCATCATCTGATTCTTTAACCAGACTTTTTGTTCCAAATACATTATTAACAAAAGCTACTGTTGTGAATGTATTATCATCTTTTATAAACTTTCCTAGTTCAGCACCTACTTCTTTAGATACGGAAGCTGCTTGTTTATAATATGTTTCTAATTCTGCAGCTGCTTTACTAAGTGGGTCATCTGATATAATTTTTTCTTTTTTTGTTCCTTTTGAAGAGCCTTCCTCTTTTTTTGTATAATCAAATTTATCTTTTAATTTTTTATCTGATGTTGGTATAGATTTTTCAACTTGTGTCATATCTACAGAATTTAAACTTTTTTCAAGTTCATCTAATAATGACATTAATTGCCCTCGTTTAAAAGATGGGATCGTTGATATATTCATTAATTCTATTATACTTTCTTTTACTGATTTTTTTAATTCCGGTATTACTCCAATTGGATTTTTTTCTAGATCATTTTGATATTCCTTTATTGGAAGTACTACTTCTTTCATACCTGGTATACGAATATTATCTTCGTGAGTATAAAATCTTATTAATTCTTTATATTTTAACATTACTTGTTCTAAACCGGCTAATGTGGAGGAAGCTGCTAATCTTATAAATTCATAAATAGATATATCTTCTACACTAGCAGTTCTTAATTTTTGTCTATTTTCTTTATAATATACAATCGCTTGTTGAATATCTTCAAATTTAATTTTAGAAGAAACTTCTTTATTTATTTTTTCGTACTCATTAGCAGCATTGGTAAATATTTTTATAATACTACTTAATATTTTTTTATCTTCAAATTGTTTAACCCTACCAGATAATTCTTTAATAAGTTCTTTTTTCATTTTATCCCGTTCAGGAAATTTAACTTCTTCCTTTACTTCTTTTTCGGGTTGAACTTCTTCTTGAGTATTATTTTCTTCAATTTCACCTTCTGGTTTAGCAGCGGTAGGATCTTCATCACCAAAGATGTCTGAATAATCATCATGTAAAGCACCATACCTTAATGATACTATCATTAAATCTTTATCTAAACTGGAAGTCTTATTTAAAGCATCATCAATGTCCATATAGAGATCTGAATAATCAGGATGTAGTTCATCTGTATTTTTTACATCAGGTATTTCTACTTGTTTCTTTGTTTCTACAGGTACTTCTATTTTTTTATTTAAGTTTTTTAATTCTTCATATTCAGGATTTACTGCAGTGTCTTTAGTTGGTACACCTAAACCACTTTGTTCTTTTTCTTTTTGATGTTCAACCGATTTACCTTTTGCTATTTGTTGTAACTTACTTTTTATTGTTTTTATTTTAAAATCGCAATCACTAACTTTCTTAGCATCTCCATTTTTTTCTGCAGTTGCTTTAATAGCTTTTAGCTTATCGAGTTGTTCAACTAATGGTTTTGTTTCTGCTGTTAGAACATCTCCTAATTGAAGTTGATCTTTATAATCTTCAAGTTTTTCGTCTACTACAGCTTCATTTTGGACATTAGTATTTTTAATTATTTTACCTTCTGATCTCCCTAGAAATGATTCTGCTTTCTGCAATTTAGTTACATATTTATAATCAATAGGAACATCTTTTAAGTCTTTTCTTGTTTTTTCTGCGTAGGTTTCTCTGTATGCTTCTGCCTCTGCTTTCGCTTCATCAATATCTGAAAGTAAATCTCTACCTATAAATTCTTTTGAAATAGGAAATCCTTTCAGTAATCCTGCTTGATTTAATTCATCGAATGTATCTAAAAATAATTCTGAATATGCTTCATAAGCTTCAACTAATTTTAGATATTCTGTATTAGTTGCTTTATCTATAGATTTACCTGAATTATCTTTAAGTTGATCTGTATAAAGTTTAGCATCAAATACTGCACAATAAGTATATACAAGTGATTTATTAATATCGTCTACATCTTTTTGTATTTCTTTTATTTTATTAGAAGAAAGTTCTTTATCTGAAAAATCACTATCATAAACCATGTCATTAAGTTGAACTACTTTACCCGCAAGTCTATCTCTATAATGCTCTGCTGCCATTAAGGATGTACCAACACCTTTTGTAGCTTCATCAATCAATTGTTCTTTCTTATCTAAGAAAATTCCTTTATTGGCTAATTCTTCTTTTGGTATAGGGTTACCTTTTGCATCTACTGGATCGTTTCTACCGTAGATAGGATCGTCCTTTTCAGAATAATTACGTATCTTATATGCTAACATATTTATTCTTTTTGTACCGTCTTTAACTGCTTTAAAATCACCCTCTTGTTCCGATATCTTTCTTAATTCTAGTTCTGCTTGTAATTTATGTTTTAAATCATTTAAATCATAATCATTATAAACATCTTCATTAAAGTTGTTCATTATTTCTTTTTTATTTTGAGCCTGATCCTGTTTCATTCTATCTTGTCTCGCCTTATCAGTAGGCGCATTTAAAATAGGAATTTGTTCGGTATATCTTGTATATAAAGTTTTTAATTTATCGTCATTATATTCGTCTTCACCTACTCTATACAACCCATCATATTTTTCTACAGTATTAAGATCCTTTTTTAATTTATCTAACATGGATCTTCGTTCTGTTTCGAGTACAACAGCTAAATCATCAGCTGCTATTTTTGCGGTTTGTACATTCATTTCACCTAATCTATTAAAGTTGGATAAACCTTCTACACCAGGAGTAAATAAATATTTAAGAAAACCATCAAGTTCCATTGATGTTTTTTCAGCGAATCTTTCTGTGAATAGTCTATTAATTAATGTGGCAGATGTCTTTATTAAATCATCTTTAGACAAAGCATCTAAATTGGAATTAGTAATATCTTCTGCTATTTTTTTAATTGCTATCTCTTCTGATGTTTTACCAAGAAGCCTGACAAGTTCATCCTCTGTTGCGATGTTTATAATAGATTTTATGTTTTCCATTTTTATCCTCTTCCATTAGACTTAGTTATAATTTCTATACCAACAGCTATTTTTAAAATAGGGATGATTGATATTAAGCTTGCTTTTTTAGTTTCTAAATTACCATATATATAATTAGCAAAACAATTTATTAAACCAACTACTGTTAATTTAGGATCAACTGATTTTATTATTTGTATTACTTTTCTTAGGAAGGTGCCGTAATAGTTGTACTCATTATTATCTGTATCTAGTACAGATTCAAAACCACTTATAGTTATTTTATTTTTTAAAGGGGCTAATTCAGGATTATTTTTTATTGCCCTTTCTCTAATTAAATTAAATACTTCTCTCTTATCATTTGATTTAGTAGGGATCACATTTCCATCTTCATCTATTTCTTCCTCATCATTAGAGCTATCTGTTAATTTCAAAATAGATTCTGCAATATCATCATATCTTTGATTTATGTATTTGTTAAAATCATCTATGTTAAAAGAATCACATTCTTCTTCATACTGACCCTTTGTGCTTTTTACTTTACCTACTATCCTATTCACTAAATCATTTTTAGGTAAATTAATTTTACCCTTATTTTTTATATATAACTTTTCTAAGTAGACGTAGAACATTTGTCTCATGTAATCATTAAATTCTTTTAAATTATTTACTTCTGGATCTAGTTCCTCTCTGTCACTCATTCTTTCGAGTATGGCTTTAACTATTGTATTTCTATCATATTTATTATACTTTTTTTTCAATTCAAGATATTTGTTATATACTTTATTATAAAGAGTATTAGGTGGTAATGTTATGGGGACATCTCCCATTTGATCAAGGGCTTCTTTCTTTTTATTGTCTCTGAATTCCTTTACAGTTTCAGCCGTAATATTTTTCATTGCGTCATAAAGAAAATATTCTGGTTTCTTTTCTTCATTCACTTTAGAATTAGCTTTTGCTATTTCAAATATGTCATAATTCTCATTGAGTAATTTTTTATAAATTAAAAAATAACTATTAACATCCTCTTCACTCATCATATCTCTAGGATCAAGTTCACTACCTGCGTTATCTTTTAATACTAATAAGTCCGCATTAGTTTTAGTAGGTGCCTTTGCTATATTATCAATAACATTTTTATATCCACTTATTTCTTTATCTTTATTAATGTTTTCTTTTACATCTAAAAAATCATTTTGTGATTCTAGTTGATATTCTGTATTTAGAATTGTCTTATCTATATTATAGGTTATGCCTTGTTCTTTATCTCTTACATTAATTAATTCTGGATCACCTGAATCAACACCCGTAGGTATAAGAGTTACTTTTTCTGATTCTTCAGTATCAGGATTAATATATGTCCTGGTATAACTAATTTCTTCTTTTGCTATTTTAAAAAACATATGGGTTATCCTAATACAGATTTAAGTGCTTTACTCTCATTATATAAAAACCAATGTTCAATATCTATAGCTAATTTATTAACAGTTTTATTTATATTTTTATTATTAGCTAATTTGCTTAATTCATTCGAATCGTATTTCTGAACACCATCGGAATATTGAAGGTAACTAAGTAAGCTTTTTATTTTAATAAGGTATTGTTCTTTTTCGGGATAGGTTAACCAAATTAAATCTGTAAAATAATTACCTGGATTACTAACTTGGTCGATTTGTTTACCACTATTAGTATCTTTTTCTTTTGTTTCTTTAGAACTAGAGGATTTCATCTTATTTAAATAAATCATGAAATCATCTATATTAAAGTTTTGTAAACTAGAGGGGTCCTTTTCTATTATTTTATTACAAATAATTTCTACAGTTTTTTTATTAAAAAGATCAATCCCTGTTCTTTTAAAATGATTATTTAATATTTCAAAGATAAGATTATATGATTTCATCTTATCTTCAAACGATTGTTCATTTTTTACTTTTTTGTTAAAACAACTGTTGATAATAAAATTAGGATATAGTTGTAATAATTCTATAGGACTTTTAAATTTTAAAAAATTAGGTACTTTATCTCTAATAGACTCCGCTTTACTTAAAAGAAAGTCATCTTCTAAGTTATTAACTAATACTTTTGAATCTTCGTTGATTAGTGTACTCTCAATATAATTACTTAAAGAATTAAGTATCGCTTTTGATGCACCATTCTTATTCGTTGTATCAATAGGTTGGACATATACTGTTGAATCTGCTCTATCTTTTTTTAATGCATTTTTTGATAAAAAATTTATTTGTTCTGATCGTTGTACAATCGCTGAATTAAAATCTTCACTAGGGATAGTCCCGCTAAATATATAGTCATTTAAATTAACATTTTGTTCATTAGATTCTTCAGCTAAGAGAATTTTATTTATAGACTCTTTTAGTTGTTGAAGTTTATCATCACTACTAGGATCAATATAAATAATCCTACCCGTTTGGATATCTTCTGATGTTTGAGCTTTAGATGCTAACAACTGTACTTTATTACCAACTTCAATTTTATCAGATTCATCTATATCATAATCTTCAGGTATATAATTATCCTTATCTATAAATCTTTTGTATGTTTGAGGTTCGTTAGTATAGTACTCAAATTCATCAGCATCTTCTTTTGGTAAAGAAGGATCTACATAACCTGTCGATCTCGCATCTTCTAATTCTTGGTCTATAATATCAGGATACTCATCCATCTCAAAAGTTTTTGCATAATGATTTTTGACAAATGATTTAATTATAAAAACAGAATCCCCAACTACAAGACTATTACCTGAAATGTCATTGTACATAGAAGGTCCTATAATTTAGATTTTTCTGGTTTTGAAATTACTCTTTCATTTCCACTTTCATTGTACAGATCTCTGGCGACTTCGTTCGCCACTCTCAGTACAACAGACACGGAACCATCGGGGTCAGCGAACACACGTTCTGCTATTTTTATTACTTGTGATGGATATTTTTCTTTATATGCAAAAGCTGCGGATCTTTCGAAAGGTGTTTCTAACAGAATTCTTTGTGTACCAACTCCTCTCATTGAAGTACGTACCCATTTTATGAGATCGAGTGCTATAAGATCTTCTCTACTAAATTTAACAAAACCTTTTGTTGAGTTTATGTTTACTACTTCTGCCATAGTGATTACCTCTTTTTTTCAGTATGCTCCACTCTAAATAATATTAAAAAAGAGGTTTTTTTTAATGATTTAATTAATTTTTTACGAAAATATTTCACTTAAATCGGTTGAAATTCAGGAACTCTTGCTAAAATTAATTCCCTGCAAAAAGGGGATCTAAACATTTTAGATAATTTTTTATGCTCTTCTGGGTGTTCTCGTAGAAGTGTTTTATCTTTTATTTTGTATAATATATCTACACAATCTCTCCGTAGTATGAGTCTTCTTAATGTAATTTCAAATGTACTATCTGGACTCGGTCTATACATTACATCATAAATATTTGCATTGCTTCCTTGTTTAATTACATACAAAAGTTCAGAATGAATTAATTCCTTGACACGATTAATCTGTGTTCGTATAGTTGTGTCTAATGCTATTGCAAGAAATTCATATGACACTTGGCATCTAAATTCATTGCTTTTATCTTTCATGTATGTGTTCATACCAAGACTTCTGAAGACAGAAAAAGTACTTTTAGCACCTTCGGATAAGTTTTTGTACCCAAATTTTATGAAAGTATCTACCTCTCCTTCCCACTCTGTTAGAGGATATCTTTCTAAAAGAGCTACAATTACTTCAAGTTCTTCTCTTGTTCTAAGTACTCTTACAGGTTTAAGTTCCATATTTTTTCCTCGAAATTAACTTTATTTTTATTATAAGAATATGTCAAGTATTTTTTTAAAAAATTATTTCACATTTAAATCTATTTAAGAGAAGCTACTGGATGAAGTTTTTTTCTTTCAAAAAACACAAAAAAGGTAATAATCCATTAATTCAATTCCAGTGCTGGGTGAAATTTTATGTTTTAATAAAAGGTAAAAATGGAAAAATAATTCCAGTGCTGGGTGAAAAAAATTTCACATAATAAGTTATTGTATAATAACCATTAAGATTATAAGTCTATGTTTAATATATGGGGAAAAATAAATAATTTTATAATTATCTAAGGATATTATAATATGCTTAGATAATACATTGAACTACCCCCCCTAAAGGGAGGGGATTCTTGTTTCAACGACAACTGCTTGGTTTGAGGTCCCAAGTCTTACACTATCTCCACAAGCGTATATTTCCGTGGTTCCCACGGTAATAAATAAAAGAAGAAAGGAAAATTTTAATAAATAATTTTATTTTTTCTATTTTGAGGTTGACAAAATTACTTAGGTGTGATTCAATGGTTCAAATATAAATAGGGGGAGTTATAATGAATAATTTTTATAGGACAGAGAGAAAAATAAAAAATGAATTCAAAGAATTTTGTATGATAAAATTTGGTGAAACTATTGGTACACCTTTATTTCATTTTTTTGGATTAATTCAAATAACTAAAATGAACTGCTGTATAGATGTGAAAGCAGGATCAGAAAGAAGGATTGCATTTGTATCTTATTTGTATAAGACATATGGTATTTATAATTTATTATTAAGTCTAGATATTTGCTATAAACTAATTAGAATGAGAAAACTATCTTTAGATACAATTCATTTTGCATACATTAATAAAGTAGCAACAGCACCAGATCCTTCTAGAGTAAAAGGATGTGATACTTCCTATTATCCTGAATCAATGAGTCCACCTGAAAAAGAAAAGTTTAAAAAAATGACTGATACATTTAAAACCGCTTTTGAATATTATATTGATAACAGAAAAGAGATAGATTCAGAATTGGTTGAAGTATGGGAAGGCGATAAAAAAGGAGTAACAATTAAAAAAGTTGAGCAAGAATACAATTTAGTCACACCAATACAAGTAGAGCGATTGAATAAAAATAATCTTAGTGAATACCAAAACTATTCTTACAGATGTCCTGTGTGTAATACTATTTATAATGATATAGAATTTGAATGTGAAAAATGCAAAGCAGTTTTTGATTATGCTGCTTATAAAAAATAGGGGTAGAACATTATGATATTATCTTTTGGAGATTTACATTTTGGTTTAAGGTCGTTTAGTCATCAACAAGAGTCTGGGTTTTTTGATGCGGAGGAAGATGCTAAAATTGTTTTAGAAGAAATTTTATTGCGAGCATCTAAAGAGGATATAGATATGGTAATAATACCTGGAGATATTACTCATACAAATAAGCCTACATCATTAGTTGTACGTCATTTAACAAATTGGTTTCACAGATTAAATGATTTAGGTAAACAGGTTTATATTATACCAGGTAATCACGATGATTCTGTATACTCACATTCAACAGCATTTATATCAGAATTGAAATTAAATAATATACATATGATTGATAAAGCACTTGATAATAATTCTAATATAATTTGGGGAGAATGGAATATAGTTTTTGCTCCTTATATTACTTCTATTTCAGGAAGTCTTAAGGACCGTAACACAGAAGTTCACTCTTTAGTTAGGGAGTGTGTACAAGCATCAAAAAATAAAACTATAGTCGTTTCTCATATTCATGAGTCAAATGCACAACTTGGTAGTGAACAAGTTATGATATCAAAAGGTGTAGATATCGTTGATATGTCTAGCTATGATAAAGAAGATTTTATTTTATTAGTTGGACATATTCATAGACAGCAACTTTATAAAAAGAAAAATACAACAGTATGTTATCCAGGTAGTCCTTATTATATGGATGTTACAGATGCAGGACAACAAAAAGGGTATGCTCTTATTAGCTCTGATGGATCAATCCAATTTGAACAAATATTGGGTATAAGAACATTTCAACATTACAGAATACCAGAAGATATTAATCCTACACAATTTTTAAAAGGTATGCGTGTATCTAAAAATCAGGTTATGTTTTTTACAATGCCTCCATCGGGAAAGGTCTTTGAGAAAGAGTTGAAAGAATATGTTCAAAGTCTTGGTAATTTTTTTGGTAACGTTTACTACAAAACACAAGAATTAGAAATAAGGAGAACTGGTATTGTTGTAAAACAGAATGATCCTTATGCAATTATGAAAGATAATATTAATAACGTTTTTAATGAAAATGAAGGCTATAAAAATTTTGGTTTGACTAAAGAACAAGCAGAAGAAAAATTATTTAATGTTATGAGTTCAGTGTTTCAAAATAATCAGGATAATGAGGTGTAGTATGATTAACCCTTTAAAAAATTTAAAAGAGAATAGTAGCTTACAAAAAAAGATAGAGCTGGAAGCAAAAGAAAAAGAACGGAGTTATTTAGATAAACATTATTTAGAAAAAGTTGAAACAATGCGAAAAGAGCATGAAGATAATTTACGTAAAGCACAACTAACATATGAAGAGTCCATTAGAACACAAGAGACTATACTTAAAGAACAACATAGACTTAGAGTGTTAGATATTGAAAATGGGCATAAGAAAGAAAATGTAGAGCATTCTCAGAAAATAAGTAATTTAAAAAAAGAATTACAAGAGAGTAAAAATAATTTTGAAAAAGAGATTGACAAAAAAGTTGATGACCTAGATAAAGAGAAAGCAGATTTTAAAAACAAGACCACAGAAGAATTAAATAAGATACAAGATATTTTTGTAAAAGAAGTAAGAGACCTTAGAAGCAGACTTGAAGAGGCATCTAATAAATTAAGAAGTGCTCAAAGAGGATACTTTAGATATTTGAAATACGCATTAATGTCATTTCAATATATTAAAGAATTAAAAGCAGAATCTGAAGCCTGGATGCAACATTCTATAACATATAATCAAAGAATGGAAAGTATGCATTCTAAGTTTGAGGCTATAGATAAATTTAATGAAAAATCAGAACCATATATTAAAGAGCTATTACATTATAATCAGGAAACAGACGATGATATTATTGAGGGCGTTATTGCAGAATTTGAAAGTTTTTCTGCAAGTGAAGAATCTCTTAAACCAGAAAAACGAATAGAGCAAGGTTCAGTGGTTTCTCAAGACCAAGATAACCTTTTTGGTGATGAAGAAAATCTGGATGCCGATTTAGCGAAACGATTTTTCGAAAGCACAAAAAATACTAAAATATAATAATTTTTAGTTGTAGAAACTGCTTCACAATATAAACTGGGTAAAGGTTATTGAACTACCCCTCCCTAAAGGGAGGAGATTCTTGCTTCAACGACAAAATGCTTGATTAGAAGTTTCAAGTCTTACATTATCTCCACAAGCGTTAATTTCCGTGGTCCCCACGGTATAATAGAAAGATGTGGAGAAGGAGTAAATTTTAAAGTAAAAATTTTTAAGGATTTAAAAAAATATTAGCGGAATATTCATCCCCCACCTGAAGGTAGGGGTATTCTCTCCGCTGGAGGATAAATGATTATTAAGTATATAG
>Ga0209083_1002248_pt1 | contig 18891 bp, 14 predicted proteins | sample AM7aDNAmetaG_FD_184132 | JGI IMG/M metagenome (GOLD analysis project Ga0209083, IMG submission 184132) | Freshwater microbial communities from Finland to study Microbial Dark Matter (Phase II) - AM7a DNA metaG (SPAdes) (version 3) | ecosystem: Environmental > Aquatic > Freshwater > Lake ...
GCTTCCCGTTTCATTGAACCAACTTGCTTACTCCCAGTGTAAGTATAGGTTGTATTCTCGGCGGGCTTAAATTCGGGCTGTACCAGCCCTACTAATTCTTTTAATTACTTTTACAGGATGTTAAAATTACTAATGCTTATATATAAAGGCATTCATCCACACGGCTAAAGACCGTGTGGCTTTCTGCCTGTTCTCTTGTAAAGTTAAAGAAAAGGAAATAAAAATGGCTGATATAACTTCTGGACTTTTTACTATAGTAGATGGTGTTAGTGTGATAAGTAATGCTACAATGCAACCAGTATTGACAGCAGTTGATTTATTGACATCTCGAACTCGTCGTACTGCAGCTGGTTTCACACTCGATGCAGATACTGTATTGGGTGTTGTTCCGGCTCAAAAATCAGCTTTGATTTTCAAAGTATATGCTGATAGCCCAATTACCATAGCTTCTGCTACAACTTCTGGCACTTGGATTATTGATTCAACTTCAGGCGTTGTAGTTGTTAATTTGCCGCTTGCTTCCACAATTGTAGCAGGAACAAGATATACCTTCAAGAAAAAAGTAGCGGCAAATACTGTCACTATCAATCGCTCCGGTAGTCCAGATGTCATAGGAACCACTACTTCAACCGCTTTTATTCTATATGGTCAGGAAGATTATGTTACATTTGAATGTGATCCAACAAATTCTATTTGGTATATAGTAGCTACCAATGGACCGATTTTATCATCATCCCAGACTGCATCTACAACTACCTCAAATACTACCCCAACATGGGTTGCTGTAGGAAATGGTTTGGCGCTTACTAATTTAGCTCCAGGGGTATATGATATAGAAGCAATAGCATCCCTGACTATGGCCACTAATGCTGGATATGTTACACTTGGTTTAACTAATGTGTTAAGTCCTATTAGTAATTGTATTCAGAGCACTTACATAGCAAATTCATATACTGTTCCAATTTATGTAGCTATAAAAAATTATGTACTGTCTACGACAGCTACAATTAATCTTAGTTATTATGGTACATCTGCTGGTAGTTCTATCCCCTATATTTTTACATATCAAGCAGGAAAAATACAGGCACGTAGAATAGGCTAAAATTATTTAAAGATAAGGATATGGCGAAATTAACAACCACAGATGTTTATGGTATTCTGACCGCACACTCAAATACTATTCTCAAAAATGATGTTTCAATAGCGGGAAACTTATCAATAGCTGGATCTATTTTAGGAATTTCAAATTTCACTATAAATGGCACTATTAGTATCAATGATAGTTTGGGCAATATTGGATTTCAAATACAATTTAATAACTCTACTAAAACATTAAACTTTAACTATGTGGGCAGTTAAATGGCTTTAAAATATCATTTTGTAGGAAAAGATGGCACTAGTCTACCTGTAATTTCTTATGTAACTACAGTTGGAGTTTCCAACGTAACTATTCCACCCGGAGTTTATTCAATAGATATATTTCTTGTAGGGGGTGGTGGCTCAGGTGGAAATTATTCTACCACAAATGCCAATGGTGGTGGTGGTGGTGGTGGTGTAATTTATCAAACTGGCTATTCAGTAACCCCCGGAGTATATTCTGTCACAGTTGGCAATGGTGGTGCAGCTATACCCAATGCAACAGCTGGTGCTGGGAACGTCGGGGGCAATACCATTTTTAGCACTTTAACAGCTTATGGCGGCGGAGGGGGCTCTTCCGCTTCTGGAGCAGTTGGTGGTTCTGGCGGATCTGGTGGTGGAGCTGCAATGACTCCTGGAACTGTTTTGGTAGCTGCTGGAGGGTATAGTCAACCCGGTGGGTATGCATACCCTGGTGGATCACCTGCAGTGACTTGGAGTGGTGGCGGTGGCGGTGGTGCTGGCGGACCTGGAACTAGTGCTTATATTACTAACTATTATACCTATGCGGCTCTTGGTGGAGCTGGTGGTCAAGGGTATCTTTGTCCTATAAATAATATAAAATATGGTGGTGGTGGCGGCGGTGGTGGTAACTCTTCTGAACATGCAGGAACAGGTTGGGCTGGTGGAGGTCGCGGTTTTGGAACTACAGAATTTTATGCTTATAATAATAATCCAGCAACAATAAATCCTGCTACTGGTGGTAGTAATTCCCTTAACGCTTTAGCAAATACTGGCGGCGGTGGTGGAGCTGGAACTTATTGGGCTACTAACGGGGGATGGAATACTGGTTCGGGCTCTGGTGGGTCAGGTTTAATAATAATTAGATATACCATACCAGCTATTTATTATCCAATATGGTATGATGCAAATATTAATACTACAATTTCTGTATCCGGTATAACTAGCACTTTAGGTAAAACAATATCTGGAGCAAGTTTCAATTCCAATACAAGTTCCATTTCAACAACTTCATTGTCAATAGGTAAATCATGCTCAATAGCTGCATGGGGAAAATATACAACGGCTAGTGGAGATAGAATGTTGTTTTCTTTTAATAGTGCAATTTATACTTCTGGTCCCGATCTATTTTTTACCGGCACTTCAATTTATTGGAACACAGGAGACAGTACCTCAAATCCGTTTAAAAACAATGGCGTAAATGTAAATCAGCCTTCTGCAAATATATGGCATCATTATTTGGTAATAAATAATTATGTAAATAATTTATGTACTTTATATGTAGATGGTGCTTATTATGGCGATGCTTCTTATAGAAATTGTTCTCAAACAAATTCCAATTTCACAATAGGGAATTTTTATAACTCCTCAAATTGGACTTATGGATGGAATGGAGTTATTGATGATTTTAATATATATGATCATATACTTTCTTTAAAAGAAATAAAAGAAATAACCAAGTTCAAAGTATTACATTATAAATTTGATCAGGATGAAGAATATACGACCAACATTCTTCCAACCCCTGCTACTTTTGCAGATGTCAATTGGAGTGGAGCTGCAACCGCTACTAAAAACTTAATAGCGCCTGACGGAAGTGCTAGCGCAATAAGTTTAGTTGGCACAAGTATTACCGATAGTCATTATTTATGTAATTCCACTGTTTGTGCCATTAATACTCAATATACAGTTTCTGCTTGGCTAAAGGCATCAGCGCCAATAACTTTGCCTATAAGAGCCAATGATGCAGATATTACTGGTTTTTGTTCTATCACTACATCATGGCAGAGATTTTATTTTACTGGTACTACAAGTGCAACGTCAATGAGATCATTTATATTGGGAGGTTGGTCTACTTGGACTAATACTTCTATAATTGTTTATTTAGCATTCCCTCAAATTGAAGCTAAAAGCTATCCTACACCATTTGCAAATGGAACAAACCCAGCTATTATTACTGATTGTAGTGGTTATGGTAATGATGGTTTATTAGACGCTAATTGTCCTAAGTGGATACCAACAAATAAACTAGGAACCGGTAGTATAAATTTTGTAGCACAAAATCAATATATTTTGCCTAGAAAAGCTATTTCACAAAATCCATTAACTATATCATTTTGGTATAATGGTTCAGATACAGGGGCATGGAGAACATTTTTTGCCCGCGGGCCAATACCGGCCCATCTCATAATTCAACCCACAACAAGATTGCTTGGATTTTACGATGCAAATTTTTTCTCCAGTGGATATCAATTGATAGATAATATTACTTATCATATTGTTGTTGTTATTGATGGAACAAATTGGTCTTTATATATAAATGGAGCTTTTATAATTACAGTGGCAGGTATGTTTGATATCACATATTATCCACTTAATATCATAGGGAATAGTTCTGTTTCTGGAGGACATGTTATTAACGGCTGGATGGATGATTTAAGAATTTATATAGCAGCATTAACACAAGCGGATGTAACTGAACTTTATAAAACTTGTGCAATTCTAGATAATACAGGGAAATTAATAGTACAGGGTTTGAAAGAAATGCCTTATGATAATATAGTTTATACTTCTGGAATTACTCAATCTCCAATTGGATATTTTTATAAATCTGGAGGTATAGCTGGTTGGAATGAAAATCTATATTCCGCTACAAGTTATACAGGAAATGTTTATTTAAGATTTACAATTAATGATGTTGCTAGCAATTATACTATGATTGGGTTAAGTTCCAATCCAACATCAACTCCTTCATATGCTGCAATTGATTATGCTTGGTATCAAAACAATGGTGGAGATTATCAAATCTTTGAATTAGGAGTTCAAGTAACATCCGTTGGGATGCAAACATTCAGCATAGGCGATGTACTTGAAATCATTTATACTGGGACTTTAATTAAATATTATAGGAATTATAATTTAGTTAGGGCAACTACTACTACAGCTGGGCGAACATTTTTTTTAGATGCTTCTTTTTATAGCATTGTTAGCAATCCAATAATTTCAAATATTGAATTTGGACCAACTCCAAACTTGACATCAACAGGTAATTATGTTTGCGCGGAATTAACTGAAATGGATTTAACTTCCAATTTATTATTATGGTATGATTTAGTTTCTGCCACTTCATCTTCAATACCAGATGTAATAGGCAATAATACCGCAACCTGTACTGGAACTCCAACATTCACCACAATGGGTAGCAATAGAGCAATCACTTTTAATGGAAGTAATAGAGCTGTTAATACATTATCACTTTCTTGGCCTATCACTGGAACAGTAAGTTTATGGATCAATGCATCAATTGTGGAAAATAATAGAAATCCTATATGCACAACATATGCTGGTAGTAATGTTGGATTAAGGATTGAAGAGCATACTGCTGGAAGTTTAAGTTTTTTAATAGGAAATGATTCAGCAGTTGCTGGTAATTATACTCTAATACCAAGTGGCATGGCAATAAACACTTGGTATCATATAGCAATAACATGGAATGTTTTTACTAGCAATGTAACTTCTTATGTGAACGGTTTACAAACGAGTACTTCTTCTAGTCATGTTTATTGGCCTTCTTTGATATCATCATTCACTATTGGAAGTGGTTTCAGCGTAGACGCTGACAGACAATGGATAGGGAGCATAGCTGATGTCCGTTTATACGGAAGAAGTTTAAGTATAAAAGAAACAAAAGCATTATATAGTTTTACTCCAAATCAAGTTAATATGTATATGACTAATGTAGGTGGTTTACATTCACCCCTGCTAACAGAAGGATAATACGATGGCACAATTAGCAAGTACAATAATTAATGGGAATTTATCAGTTTCTGGCGCTTTAGCCAGCAACGGAATTATACTCACAAGCGCAACAGCTGCAGACAACTTAACATCTGCAAAACTATATGCGGTACCTGCTGCTATAGTGCCAGTGCCTACATTGACAGCAAACAATGGTGCGTTCAATGGAATTTTTTATGCCACTAAAGTATATAATGCGGTATGGAATGATATAGCAGAGTTCATGATTTATGCTGAAATATCAGAAGCGGGTGATGTTATTATTATGACAAATGAAGGAGTTAAAAAATCATTTAAACGAGCTCAAAAATCTGTCATCGGTATACATTCAGACACTTTTGGTTATGCCCTAGGCACTGAAAATCAAGAATTAAAAACACCTATTGGATTAGCGGGCAGGGTCAATGTTAAAGTAAAAGAAAAGCTTGAAATTGGAGATTTATTGGTTAGTGATTTTGATGGTTTTGCTTCTAAAGCAGATCCTTATGAGGAGACCATTCCAGGTGTTATTATAGGAAAGGTTTTGGAAGAAAAAAATGACACTGAAGTATCAAGAATTTCAATGTTAATTATCAACCGATAAACAATTTTTATTACATATATAAGGTATGGAGTTTATATGAATATAGAAATTTTTGAAAATGTGGATATTGAAATTCCAATAAATTATACCAATGTTTTTTGGAAGTTTTTAAACAACAGGACCGCTTTTACCACTGACGCCAGTAAAAAAATTCTCGATACTTACTTAAAAATTATTACTATCAATAAAACATTGATTTTTAAAAGAACTTTATCAGACAAACTTGTTGTCGAAGAAGATGCTAATGGTTCTATACTGTTGCTATCTCCTACTAAACCAGAAGAAATAAAAAATAACAAAGAAAATTCAACTTTTATTTTAGCTAAAAACATGGTGTTTGTTGAATTTTCTTATCCAGGTGATTGTAATGATAGCGTTTTAGGATTGCCCGCAAAAATTGTTGTGGATATTTTATCTTCTAAAATTCCAGAAAAGGCAGTTGAAACTAAGAACAATGATATTTTTATAAATAACAATAAAATAGCAGGAATTGATACCAATAAAAATAATACAGGAATACATGATTTCTTGGCTATTAATTTTTACTATGATAAAGTTTTTTTTAGTAATTACTTAACCGAACAAGATGTAAATAAAGCTAATATTTCTGGAATTGGAGATGAAATAATAGGCTATACTCCTTCTCAATTCATCACTGATTTTGTTGAAAAGTTTAAATATGAATTTAATTTATTACATCCAAATGAATGATTTATAACACTGGAGGTTTACATTAATATAAATATATATAAAAATTTAGACTTCCAGACAACAAATGACAACATGTTTTGGAGCATCTATAACAAAGTGATAACATTGCATAACGAAAGTTCAATAACTTCTGAAGGACATGCACATGTAGACATTCCAATAACTGATTCTTATATAAAAATGTTTACTTTAGATAAAAATGTATTTACAGCATTTGATAATATTTCAGAATTTATAGTTGAAGATGTGGATGAAGATACCGTCAAAGTGACTTTTCCTTTGACTGATATTGAAAAAGAATTATTAAGAATTGACCCTATTTTTGTTAATGATCTTATGATTTATTTTTCTTATGTGACAAATGACAATGTAACCATTTCCACTATTTTTGATGACGTTATAAATAAAGTTATGATCCGACTTATGCCTGATAAAGAACTAATTATTGATTCAGGAAATATTTCGATCAAGGACGCCAACGATACACTTAAAAAAAGAAAAAAAGATTTCGTCAGGCTTTTAATCGATACGCCACCTAAATCCGATTTCACTGGGAAGGATCGACTTCCATTCCCAGTTATAACCACCAGCGAAGTTATAGAACATAAAAAGTTAGACCCCATGCAACTTATACAATACCCGCATGATCCTGTAAGTCATGACGATCCAAGATTAATTGACAACGGACCTGGGTTTGATCCATCTAGTGGAATGAGCCCTTCTGAATATTCCAATAGATATAAAACATTCCCCGATAAATTATTACCATCAGAAGTTAGATTGCAAAAATATGGATTACATAAGTTACATCCATCCAAAGACGATAAAACTTTGACAAAAAAAGAAAGATTAGCCCTCATTGATTCAGCTATCGATAATGATATTGATAAGCTACCAGATTTATTACATCCATCAGCAATAATTGATGTTGAAAACCCTGTTTTAATTGAACCCGCCCCAGGATATAAAAAAACATCTCCTATTTCAAATTCTGACAAAATAATACTTAAACGAACAAAATTCATGAGTGAAAGTGGTTATCAATGTTTTGTCATTGTAAAGCACACACATAATTCAAAATTATATAATAAACATATGAATAAAATTCAATTGACTATTGAACCAGAAAACAATCATACTGGTCTGGCTAATGAAGGCCATTGTCTATTAGTAGATAAATTTATAAGTGATTTTGAAACTGCTATCATTGATGAATTCAGGTCTTATCAAATAGATATTACATCGGGGGTTTTATGAGCCACGGAAGTCACGGAAGCCACGGAAGTCATGCAAGTCATGCAAGCCATGCAAGCCACTCAAGTCATGCAAGCCATTCCAACACTGGTTTTGTTCATACGAATAGTGGATCTCCTGCCGTTTATAAAACAGATTATAATACTGGCAAACCAATTAATGTTGTTGACCCTGTTGCACCTCCTTTAGTTCATGATATATTCCTTCAAAGTGGTTCTTGGACCTGCCCTGCTAATGTCACTACAGTATATTATTTCTTAGTCGGCGGCGGTGGTGGTGGCGGCACAAATATGGGTGGTGGTGGCGGCGGTGGTGGTGTTTTAATAGGTAGTTGTACTGTTGTTCCTGGTTATATATACACAGTTTATGTTGGTCCGGGAGGGCAGGGATACCCTAGCGGAACCGTAAATGGCGCAGGGTTTAACGGAACACATACGATGTTTGCTACATTTATTGCTTATGGTGGTGGTGGCGGCGGCGGTGGTCCAAATAGTGGTGGTTCTACTTCTGCGGGTCTTGCGGGAGGATGTGGTGGTGGCGCTTCAGGGTATAACGATAATGGAATTCCAGCATCAGGTGGTGTTGGTTCTCAAGGATATAATGGAGGAGATCAAGGAACTGCATATTATTCAGGTGGTGGCGGTGGAGCTGGTGGCCCTGGTTCTGGGCAACAAGGTGGCACTGGTATTCAATTTCCATATCCATATGCTTTAAATGGTTCTGTATACGGTGTATATTTTGGTGGTGGTGGAGGTGGTGCTGGATATTCCGCTACCGGAGGTGGCGGTGGCCTTGGCGGTGGCGGTGGAGGTGCTCTCAATGGTGCTGGTGATAATGGGCCAAGATATGGTGGCCCATATGCTCAAGGATGGGGATTAAATCCCGCTTTAGATGGTGGTCCTGGAACTATTAATACTCAATATGATACCCCAGGTGGTGTTGGAGGAATAAATACTGGCGGCGGTGGTGGTGGCGGCGGACATTATATTTATGGCACAAAAGGCGGGGATGGAGGAAGTGGCATAGCTATACTTTCCTATTATTTTAATGGGATATCTAACTGGAATAATGGCACAACATTTACCGCTGGTAATTCTGCAACCGCCCCTATGGTTCAAGAACTTGCTAATAAAATAGAATTTCTTCAAGCTAGAAAAGGTCAAACAACTATTACAACTGGTACTGCAACCGGAGCCAATATTGGTATACATACTCCATCCAATGCAGCAATAGATGTCCATTTAGTCAATAACTTTGGGGCAGGTATATCTATTGCAAATGTACAATATTCAGAGCTAGTCACTAGCTTGACGGCTATATATACTCCAATTGTTGGATCAGCTCCTTCACTTACTACGGAACCTGTTGGTGCTAAAATAACAGCGGTTGACATGAATGCAGTATCAACAGCTATTCTTGCTCTAGGAGCAGTGGATAAAAGTTCCACACATGCCAATCATTCCAATACAGCTTCTACTCATAACAACCATGGTAATCATGTTGATACAAGTGACCGAAGGTTAAAGAAAAATATCAAGGATCTTAAGGATGCTCTTGAAGTAATAATGAAGATCAGGCCAGTGATGTTTGAATGGATAAACAATCCAGATAATCGAGAACGAGGCGGTTTGATTGCCCAGGAAATTGAGCAGATATTCCCTAGCTGGGTTATTGAAGAGGATGGAATCAAAAAAATAGTCATCAAGGAATATGAACTTGAGGCATATATTATTAGAGCACTACAAGAGCAACAAAAACAAATTGATATCTTGATCAAATTGGCGGAAAACTCAAATTTATTATAAATATAGTTTAAAGGAGAACAAATGAAGTATTTCGATCTCAAGGTTGGATTTACTTGTAACAATAACTGTATCCATTGCGTGATTACAGATAAAAAAGAAACAAAAGATTTAACAACACAAGAGATCAAAAATATCATTGTCACAATTCCAACTGATACTATTGTAGGTTTCACAGGCGGTGAGCCCACCATAAGAAAAGATTTCTTAGAAATTGCTTTATATGCGAAGTCAACAAATCATAAAGTAGCTCTACAAACCAATGGCACAAGATTTTCTGATTGGGAATTTGCTCAAGGAGCCTGTAATGTTATTGACTATGTTTTAATAGCAATTCATTCACATAATCCAGAAACTCATAATTCAATAGTAAGAGCTTTTGGAATGTATGAAAAAACAATTGAAGGCTTTAAGAACATCATAAAACTAAACATGACCTGTGTTACGCAAACTGTCTTGTCAAAACTAAACACTGAAACACTTTTAGAAACATATGATTTCATTCAATCAATAAGTCCTGGTATACGAATGAACATGACTTATCCTCATGCAAATGGTAATGCTTTAATTAATTCAGCTATAGTATGTCAAAGATACTCAGATATAAAACCTGTTTTACAGGCTTGTTTGAAAAAATATGGTTCTCTCTTAAATACTGAAGCTATTCCTAAGTGTTATTTATATCCATATCAAGACGATGTGATAAACTTTGACATGGGACTTTTTGGGGATGAAAAGTCTGGTTTAGATCCTGCAAATAAAAATACACAATTTTTTAACAGTGAAGGAAGAATTGATAACTATTCAATATCACAAATGTCAGAAAGAAGGAAAGGGCCTAAATGTATTGAATGTATATTTAATGATAAATGTGCTGGTGTATGGAAAGAATACCCTATGTTGTTCAAAAATGATTTTGATCTTTTTCCAATCACTTCTTTGAATGCTATGGAACTTAAAGTTGAAAACAAACAAATTGAACAAAAATTTACAAAAGAACAACTGGATTCATTTACAATGGCTGAAATCAGAAAACTTTCTCCGATGCAATTAATTCCATTCGAAAAAGTAGAAGCATCTGAAAAAGTAGACACATCTGAAAAAATAGAAGAATCAAACAATGAAGAAACCAATAAATTACTTAATACAAGTTGGGGTTCTTTGATAATCAATAGCAATTCAAATTGTATGAACAGATGTACTTTTTGTTCAGGGACGCATGATAGATTAGATCCAAAAGAAAAACTAAATACCATTTTAAGTGAAATAGATTATTTCATAAAACATGGAACTAAGAGGATAGAAATTTCTGGCGGTGATCCCGGTGAATATATTGGAATTGCTGAGATCATTAAATATTTAAGAAATAATGGAATTCAAGAAGTACAACTTTCTACTCATGGTAGAACATTGAAAGATGAAAGTTTAACAAAAGAATTAAAAGACGCAAAAGTCTCGACTATTAGAATTCCATTATATGGCTCCACTGCAGAAATACACAACAAGACAGCACAATATGAACCGACCCCAGGTAATGCTTTTGAAGATACCACTCAAGGAATTATGAATTGCACTAAAAACAATATATCAATCGTTGGATATATTTTAATAAATCAATATAATAAAAATGATATCAATAACATTATTCAACTTTATTTAGATTTAACTGACAATGGAAGATTACTCGATCAATTATATATTGGAATAACCTTCATTGCACAATTGGAATATTCTTATACTAAAGATTGGATATTACCTTTAAAGGATATGGATTCTTATGTGAAGGACATTTATAACAATCATCCTAAACTTCCTGAAGCGACAAATTTTAAGTTTTTGGATATACCTTATTGTGTGTTGGGTAAATATTCTGATATTTTTGAAAATAAATTCGCAGGTTTTCCAAATCTTGGCAAACATAAAATTGATGTAGGGAATAGATCAACTATATCAGATGGCATACCACATTATAGGATTAAAACCCATTTCAATGAATGTGAAAAATGTGATATGAATGATATATGTGGTGGAATTCCATTAAACGAACTTAAAATGTTTGGCACTTATGGCATGGAAGCTATCAAGGAAGAAATTGTAAATGTTTAGATTTACAGATTTGATAATTTTCAGATTGACCAGAGATTGTAATCTCAATTGTAAGTATTGCTTCATGCAAAATAAGGGTGACTTCAAAGGAGAATTAATTGACTTTGAATTATTTAAAAAAATCATTGATAGAATAGCAGATCAGCGAGTTATAAACGAAAGACAAAATGTTGCTTTAGAATTGGTTTTTCATGGTGGCGAATTATTGCTTCTGGGAGAAAAAAGGTTAACTGAAATATTGGAATATACCACCACCACTTTTCAACAAAATGATATCAAATTTGATTTGGCATGTCAAACCAATGCCACTTTATTGAATGATAGTATGACAAAGTTGTTAAGTAAATATAAAGTCGGCGTTGGTTTGAGTTTTGATGGAATAGATGGTGGCAATTCTTCCAGAACAGATATCAAACAAGAAATTTTTGAGAAAAAATTCGAAATGTTGAAAAGCAATGATACAAAATATGGATTTTTAATTGTTGCTTCAAAAACAAATATTGATACCATGAAAAAAACTCAAGAGTATTTAGAAACTCTAGGGGTTGACGACAATGGTTCTGGAACATTAGTCAAGGGTTATAAAATAAATTATTCTGAAGATATGATCAATCCTGGAGTAACCAGCGAAATAGAACTCAGCGGGCAGGAAATGTTCGATAAAGTTTGGAAACCAGAGCTTGATAGATTTTTAAAAAGAAAGAAAACAGTAGAGTATCATACAGCCGATATGTTGGAAAAAGCTTTGATTGACATAATAAGCTTCCATACACCTCGTGATAAATCTGGTTGCGGTACTAAATGGTGTGGAGCTGGAATTACAATGATAGCCATTGAGCCAGATGGCGAAATGGACTATTGCGACCGATATGCAAAAAAATATCCAGAAGCATATGTTCAACATGCTTTGGATTATGATTTTCTTGGTATACATCAATTAAAAAAAGTTATTGATTATAATATAATGAAAAGTGAATTATATAAAAAATATAATTGTGATAATTGTTATGCTGACTTTATTTGCGATCATGGATGTGAAGCGTTTTATAAATCAAAGTATGGTGAATATGGCATAGATACAAATATTGTATGCGATCAGCATAGAGAGTTTTATAGCTACGTTTTAAGACATGTGAAACAGTTTCTAAATATTTATGCCGAAACAAACACTGAATTAAAAACTAGACGATTACACAGCATTCAGAAGTTAAAGCAGCCAATCATTAATGACGAATTAGAACTTATATTAAATGAAACTGGAAACATAATAACAGTGAGAAAAATATGAATGAAAAATGCACAAGATGTGACAACGAAATAACTGATTTTAGAATAGATATATCCTTTAGCATAAAAGTGGACAGGATTAAAGAAGATTCTATTCGTGAATATATACCAAATTTGGATCAGACATCAAGAGAAATTTTATGCAATGATTGCTTCCAAAAATTTTCCAAGCTTATGGCTGGCATGAATATAAAATATGAGGGCTGAATGGTAGAATTTATTTTTACTCCGTTTAATACCAATTATAAGCCGTCTTATCAATTAAGAATGGGTTACTCTTGTAACAATAAATGTATACATTGTTTTGTTAGACACAAGTTGTCAAACGCTGAAGAAATACCTCTGTCAGCATTGAAATCAATTGTTGACACAATAGAGGAAGAAATGGTTATTGTCACTGGAGGCGAACCGACAATAAGAGAAGAACTTCTTGAACTACTGCAGTATATAAAATCAAAAGGTAAAATAGTCAATATGCAAACAAATGCATATAAACTTAGTGATAAAAACTATTTTAATTCCATAAAAAATTTTATCGACACAGTAACAATACCAATACATTCAAATGATATGGATATTTTTGATGCTGTCACTCAAATCAAAGGTTCAGGAAAAAAAACATTCGAGGCTTTAACTAATTTCCGAGAAACTAATATTTTAGCAATGACACAAACTGTCATCAATCAATTGAATTATAAAACATTATTGTCCACATTTGATATGATACAAGATGTATTCCCAGGAACTCCAATGAATTTAACATTCCCTCACCCAATCGGTGTGGCAAAATCAATTTCAGTTATTCCTAAATATTCTGAGATCTATCCTTATATGCAACCTGTTTTGAAAAAATACGCTTACCTGATAAGAACCCATTATATCCCAAAATGTATTCTTTATCCTTATCATACTATAATTGTACATAATGTAGATGATGGAGATAATGGAAGTTTAATTAAATATGGAATAGATTACATTGAGAATCGATGGCAACAAACAAATTATGGAGAATACAAGGAAGAATTTAGAATAAAATCAGAAAATTGCAGAAAATGTATTTTTGACAAAGAATGTATAGGCGTATTTAGAACCTATGGTGAACTTTATCAAGAGTTAGATTTATTTCCAATAAAATAGGATTAAAAAAATGGAGAATAATTCAGTGCATATTTCTGATCCTTATCCATCAGTTTTTATTTTAAGAATTGGATACACATGTAACAATAAGTGTATACATTGTTTTGTTGAAAATAGAAAAACCAAGGTTGAAGATTTACCGTTACAACAGCTTAAAGATTTAATAGAACCTCTTGATAAACACACTATTGTTGTCATAACAGGCGGAGAACCAACCCTTAGAAATGATCTATTTGATATATTAAAATATATAAATAATCATGGCAATGAAAGTAATATTCAAACAAATGGATTTAAGTTTGGCGACATGGATTATGTTAAAAGCTTAGCCCCTTTTATTAATTCCTTGACAATCCCTATACATTCCAGTGATATGAATATTTTTGATGCGATCACTCAAATTCCTGGATCTGGGAAGCATACAATACAAGGATTAAAAAATTTAAAAGATCTAAAAGTAAGATTTTCAACTCAAACTGTTATTAATAAATTGAATTATAAAACGCTTCCAGAAACGTTTGATATGATACAATCAATATTACCCGGTGTGGGAATGACGTTAACCTTTCCTTGTGCAACAGAAGCTGCCTACAATATTGAAGTTGTTCCAATGCTCAGAGATATCAGACAATATATACAACCAGTATTTAAAAAATACGCTTATTTAATGCATACTCATTATGTTCCAAGGTGTTATTCTTATCCATATAATAACATTGTCTATTTTATCGACAAAAGTGACGATGGCAGTATTGTCAAACCAGGTTGGGATTATTACAATGGCAACTGGAGCACTATTGATTTCGGCGTATTACGAGATGATTTGCGAGTAAAAGCTCCGTCATGTAAAGAATGTATTTATAACAATGATTGCATTGGAGTATTAAGAAACTATATACAACTTTATAGTGAGTTTGATAAAAACTTTGACTTGAGTAAAGATCTAATACCAATCAAAATAGGATATAATAACAATGCAATTCAGGAAGGTAATGAAATAATAGCTACGTTTAATAAAAGGATGCAACCAAGAGAAGAAATCAAGCATGTTCCATTTATTTCTAGAATTGAATGAACAACTATTTTGGATAAAAAATGAAAAAAGAAATAAACGATTACATTTCAAATCAAGCTGACATTTTTGTTTTAAGGACAGGAGTATCATGTAATAATAATTGTATACACTGTTTTAATGGGGAAAAAAGGAAAAACGATATTGCTGGAGATCTCACCTTTGAAAAACTAAAATCAATTGTTGATACTGTCGATAAAAACTTGGCGATAATGGTTTCAGGAGGCGAAGTAACAATTAGAAAAGATTTGCCTGAGTTACTTCAGCACATACGAGACAAAGGCCATGATACTATAGTTCAATCCAATGGATTTAAATTTGGCGATTTAGATTACGTTAAAAAAATAGCTCCTTATCTTGATCTTGTCAATATTCCTATTCATTCCTATGATAGCAGTATATTCGATGCCATCACTCAAATTCCTGGGTCGTTTAAACAAACAATTCAGGGAATTAAAAATCTTCAAAGCCTCGGAGTATATGTTTCAACTCAAACTGTTATTAATAAATTGAATTATAAAATACTTCCAGAAACTTTCGATTTCATACAAAATATTTTACCGGGAGCAAGAATGCAATTAACGTTTTGTATCCCCGCTGAAATCGCTTATTCTATGGAAGTGCAGGCACAATATAAGAATGTAAAAAAATATGTTTTGCAAGTAATGAAAAAATATGCTTATTTAATTCATACACATTATTTACCAAAATGTATTCTATATCCCTATCATGCCATTCCTTTTATGTTAGATGATACAGATGACGGAAGTGTTTTAAAACCTGGGTGGGATTACGCGAACAATGAATGGAACTTTTTCGACTATGGAAAAATAAGAGAAAATTTAAGAGTGAAATCTCCTTCATGCAAAGAATGTATTTTCAATAATGAATGTGTAGGAATATTACGAAAGTATGTACAGCTTTTTTCAGAGTTCGATGAAAATTTTTATTTAAGTGATGATTTAATACCAATCAAATCAGGATATTTTCAAACAACAAAGTCTAACAATGAAATAAAAAACATCGCCATCATCAACCGGGTAATACCTGAAGAAATAACTAATAAAGCTAAGTATTTAGATTATAAAAACAATATCGACGGAAAAATAGAAGTACAAAAAATTTGGGCTGAATATCTCGATAAAAAAACTGTCAGCGATTATCTAACATTATATATACACATACCATATTGTTCACAGAAATGTTTATATTGTGAATACTTTTCCAAAGTGACAACTGATGGAATTCCAGAAAAATGTTTGGATCACCTTGAAGAACAATTCAAGGAAGCTAATAAATACTTTAAGAATGAAAAGTTGAAGGCAATCAATTTTGGTGGAGGAACACCAAACCTTCTTTCACCAATGCAACTTGAAAGAATTTTAAAAATGATCCACCAATATTGGGATCTTGATATAGCCCTCAACAACGAAATGGGGTTTGAATTCAATCCAGCTCATTTGACAGAGGAACATATTAAAGTATTGGAAAATTCTTATATCAACAGGATCTCAATGGGTGTGCAGTCTTTTGATAAAAATGTATTATCAAATGAAAATAGACTTTATTCTTCGCCGGAAAAAATAAAGGACATCTATAATAGGATTAAAAAATTTGCTAAATTTGTAAACGTTGATTTATTGGCAGGTCTGATCGGGCAGACCCCAGAAATACTTTTAAATGATGTTCAAGTTTTACTTGATATTGGCGTTGAAGCGATCACAGTTTACGAAGTAAACAAAATGCCTTTGCATAATAAAAATAAAGAAGTACAACACGAATATATAGAAATGCTATTGATGGAGCTTAATAAAAAATTTGGGGATTATCCAGGATATACTTATGTTGGCACAACTCCTGAGACAGGTTTTGCACATTGTAATAGACTTTATAAAAATGGTCAATATAGTTTTAAGAATTTTTATTGTCCAGCTCCTCAAGGATATAACAATCTTATAGCTTTTTCAATTGATGATGACATTAAAATACATCCTTATTCACATTTTATTTGTATCAATAAAGCTTATCAGAGAATTAGCAATGATAAAATACATTTTTACACTATCGATGGAAGACAAGATAGACCTATGTGGTTGGGAGCAACCGACAAAAGAGGCACTACGGCGTTTTCTAAAAAGGAAGATTTATTTAAAATGAAACATCCAGATTTATTAAGGGGGCAAACAAAGCATTTATATCCAAATAGAAATCTTGATATTAATGTTTTAAATGAAGAAGCTGGATTGTTTATATTAAGATTGGGATTTTCATGTAAAGCAAAATGTATCCATTGCTTTATAGAAAACAAACGAGCAATAAAAGACTTAACATTCAATGAAATAAAACAAACAATAGATACAATTAAAAAAGGCTCCATAGTTACAGTCACTGGTGGTGAACCTACCAATAGAAATGATTTATTGGAAATATTGACATATTTAAGACAAAATGATTATATAATTACTTTAGAGACCAATGGCATAATGCTCAGTAATAAACACTATTTTGAAACTTTGAAACCATTTATGGATTTTGCTTTCATTCCAATACATTCATGCGTTCCTGAAATACATGATGCAACCACTAGAGTTCCAGGATCTTTTTTCGATACCATGCTCGGCCTTAAAAATCTTTATAATTCAGAAATTTTTGAAATGACAATTACTGTGTTTAATAAATTGAATTATAAAACAATCGTTTCAACATTTGACATGATCCAAGATAATTTTCCTGGTCAATTAATGTCGCTTACATTCCCTCACCCAATAGGAGCTGCCCATACAAAAGACATCGTACCGCGATATATTGATACAAAACCTTATATACAAGAATTGGTAAAAAAATGGGGACATTTAATGTTCGTACATTATATACCAAAATGCTTTACTTATCCATATCAAGATATTATATTAGATGTTGGAGTTAAAAATAGATTTGGGTCAGATTATATTGATGGGAAATGGCAGACACTTAATATTGGCGATCCAGCTCCAGACGCAAAAATTAAACCGGAGACTTGCAAGGTTTGCATATTTTATTCTGAATGTGCTGGTGTATGGAAAGAATACGCTGAATTATATCCTGATTTAGAAGTAGACCTGATCCCAATACGGGGAACTTAATATGACTATATTGGGATTTTCTCTATCTCATGATGGAAATGTTTGTATTATTAAAAATATATAATCTTTAACTTCATATATATAATAGGAGAAGTCAATGAATTTACCAGTTGGAGTTTTAGTAGCACGAAAAGAATTAATAACTAGATTGCTTGATAAAGATTTCCTTGCCAAAACATCAATGAAGCTTAAAATCCTTTTCAAGGAAATGTCCAAATATATAGACATCTACGAAGAAGAACGTGTTAAGTTAGTTAAAAAATATGGAACTGAAGTCGAAGGTAATATTACGGTAACTGAAAATAGTGAAAACTGGGCAGTTTTTGTAACAGAACTAACTGATGCAGCATCTCAAAAAGTTGATGTCATTTATCCTGAATTTACTGAGGAAGAATTAACTTCTTCCAATATAAACATCTCTGCCCGTGATTTATTAGATATGGAAGTATTTTGCCCTGTATAATCATTTTCTTAAAGCTATATAAATTCCTTCTCCTATTACAGCTGCAGCTAAACCTATGATCGTATAAGTTTTTATTCTACCTTGTAGAGTTAGGAGCTTGTACGATCCTGACAGCAACTGATAAGTCTGCAATAACGCTTTGTATTCGCTTTCTAGCTTGTTGTATATCGTTTCCTGCA
>Ga0209083_1002252_pt1 | contig 18831 bp, 9 predicted proteins | sample AM7aDNAmetaG_FD_184132 | JGI IMG/M metagenome (GOLD analysis project Ga0209083, IMG submission 184132) | Freshwater microbial communities from Finland to study Microbial Dark Matter (Phase II) - AM7a DNA metaG (SPAdes) (version 3) | ecosystem: Environmental > Aquatic > Freshwater > Lake ...
ACCGCCAGCGTCCCGCTGGCTAGCACGTTGACAACGCTTGCACCGGCCACGGTCGACCCGCCCACCACGTACTGATTCGTCACCGTCCAGGTCGTGTTGCCAATCGCATACGTCACCGTCATCGACCCGGCAACCGTGTTGGTGAAATACACATTCGCCGAGAACAAGGCCGCATTGTTGCTCCCCCAAATGGTGTAGACACTGTTGTTGATGAGCCAGACGTTGTCATTGAGGCCGGGCGTGCCGTTCACACTCCACACGGCGGGATTGGTGAAATAGCCACTGGCAGCGGTGTTGGTCCAGATGAAATCAGCAGCCGGGGCGGTCGGCGCCACTAACAGAATGCCAATGCCGACGGCAACCCGTTGCGCCCAGCTACAGATTCTTTTTGTCAGTAACAAATTAACCAATTCTCACCTTGCCTGAACTATACATGACAATATCGCATAGCGCCGTGGATTCGACAGTCACGTTTGCGCTAGATTTGTTGCATATCTGGTAGACCTATTTGCTGAATAACCGGCCATGCTACGCCAAACTGCTCTCATTCTAAGTTGCCTTCAAGAGGAGACCAGCACTGCTGCACCGGTTGGGTTTTGGAGTGCGCTGACTTGTCAGCGCTTTCCAGCGGCGGGACTTGTCCCACCGTGTGCCTGAAACGACCGCTCGGCGACCATGCTCGAAGCGTGGCAAGCAAGTCGCCCAGAGGCAATTTTGAATCGTTTCATGGTTGCAAAAATTCCACGCGTGGCGGCCCGAACAATCCCGACGCACCAAACCGGTACTCCGCCTTCCCACGCGGTGCGTTCAACCACACCCATGGCCCCGGCACGCCGTCCGCGTGATGCGGCCCGAGCAAATTCTTCAGGTTGCCCACAACCTCGAGCGTCAACTCATGCTCACCAGCCCGCGATTCTTCCAGCCATTCCAACCGGCTCGGCGGATACGCAATCACCCCGCACTCGCGCCCATTCCACTGGACATGAATCACGGACCCGGCCCACTCCGGCACCTCCACTGCCAAACGCCGGACCGGCTGAGGCAGCGTGACCGGCATCCGGTACCGGACTTCCCACGGATAAAACGGCAGCCCCTGCCTCGTCCAATCGCCGAGCTTCACTGACTCCGCCCGGCGAATCGCGCCCGGCTCGGTCGCAAAATCCCCGAGCACGTAGACCGGCGCAATCTCGCAAAGCACATGGAATGGCTGCGCCGTCAACGCAATCACATTCTCACCGTTTTTCACGGGCACTTCCACCCGCCGGATTTCCTCATCAAACCAGCGGACCGCGTCCGCAAAACTGACCGGCTCATCATTCAGCGTCACCCGATACAGCCACGGCCGCTCGATCGCGATGGCGACCGACCGCACCGCATCACTCCGAAACCGGTACCGCACCGTGAACCCGGACTGCGGATCAATCGGCGCATCGAGGAAGTTACGCTTGAACTGAACGCCAAAGCTCCACAGGTTTTTCGCGAAACCTTGTGCCTCCCAATTCAACTTGTCGGCCAGAATCGTCGGCAAATCTCGCTCCCCGCTCCAATCGCAGTAGTCGAGCACCAACACATTCTCGCGGACCCGCTCGACACGAATCGGACCGGTCGCAACTTCCTGCCAATGCTCCGGTGCTGGCGAAACCCGCTCGCCCGGCTCCACCAACCACAACGCATGCCCCCGCGCCGGCAAATGACAGGGCCCGGCGGGCGCTGACGTACCGGTGAATGTGTCGAGCGCCGTCAATTTGCCGGCTTCGATTCGCACGTCCGCTTCCAGGGCGGCGGTCCAAGGATTCGCGAAGAAGTAGAGAATCCGGCCTGCCGGGAGCTCTTTGCGCATCACGCACAACTCCGGCGGCGCCTGGAAACGGGGTGGCACGATTTCTCGCAGCCGGTCGAGCGATTCGCAACGCTCCCAATTCGTCGTCACCACGCGCCGGCGGCCGTTCACGAATGCCGGCGCCTCGCGCAGACTCAACACCTGGCCACCGGACGCCGTGAACTTCTCCAGTAAATCGAGCGTGCTCTGCAACATGTTTTCCATCGCTGCCGGTATGACGACGACCTCGTACGCCGCCGCGCCGCACTGCAGCCGACCGTCGGCAATCTGGCCGAGTTCGGCGAGAATGAGTTCGTCGCCGAGATCGAAATCGAAGTGTTGGCCTTGCAGCGTGAGGATCAACGCGATTTGGTCGGTGCGAATCCGGTCCAGCGCCGGCAAATTTTCGTTGGGTGGCCGGCCATGGAGCCAGCCGGTCGTGGTCGGCTGGAGCACCAGGATGCGATTATTTTCACGGCCTTCCAGCAGTGCTGTCGTCACGCGGGCGAGATGATCGGCGTGCAGTCCGTAAGCGTTCCACCACGGACTGTGATCGCTGAACGTTTGCGGGAAGTCGTACTTTCGCGAGCCGGCCAGGGTCTCATAGCTCAAGTGCGGGCTGATGAGGGTGGCCCCGTTGGCGAGTGCGAAATCTTCGAGCGATTTGAAATCGGCGAGTGTGTAATGATACCCGCCACCGCCACACGTTTCGCAGAGCGCGCGTTGGCGTCCAAGCTGGTTGGCGACACTGCGGAGTTCGGCAAGGTTGAGCAAGTAGAGGCCATTTTGCTCGCGGCCGGCGGCTTGAAACTGGAAACCGAGCAAATCGATACCGGGGACGTGCATCCAGCGTAACGCGGCCATCACGTCCGGGCAGGAGTGCGGATACGGCCAGAGGTGTTCATTGAAATGACCGGTAAACGCCAGACCCCGCCGGTCACACCACTCGTAGGTCGGCTGGAGGTAATTCGCGGTGAAGAGGCGTTGCTGCGTGGCGAAGTAGTCGAACCGGACCGCAAACGAATCATCGTTGTCAATGCGGAAGGCAGCGAGCCGCGATTGCGGATCGTAGCCATGTTCCTTGATGAACTCTTGTCGAAAATACTCCGACCACACAAGGCCGGTGTGACTCCGCAACTCCGGTTCATCGGCGAACGCATAACAGATGCGGCGGCCAAACTCTTTTTGGAAATGCCGCGCGTATTGCTCGTGCGTTTTCTGGATAAAGAGTTCCGTCGTCTGCGGCAGCGCCAGGTCCACATAGCCAAAGCCCGCCGTGAACGGCTGCGGCGCGTCGGGCACGAGTTGGCCGTCGACCAGGTGTTGCGCAACGGTTGTCGGATCGGCGGCCGGCACGTGTCCGCCGGCAAAGCCGGAGGGAAACGAGTTCTCGTCGTAGATGTGACACTCGAGTCCCAGCCGGTCACACTCTTGCAACGCGAAGCCCCACAACACGAACCAGCGTTCCGATAAATACTCGGTGATCAATCCCGGCCGCGGATGGATGAAGACGCCGCCAATGCCGCGGGCGGCAAACTGCTCGAGCATTTCCGTGATGCGCGGCTCGGTCACGTTGCCGTTCCAGACCCATAACGGCATCACGCGGTTGCGGGCCGGCGGCGTGACGAAATCAGCGTTCACGAGGCCTTCTGCGCTTCCAGCAGGAATAGACCCGTCATGATGATGTGTGTCAATTTCAGCGAATCCCCCGGTCAAGGTAAGGTTAAATTTAGTCGACTACTTTCATCGCATTGAACCAACCTTCAAACAAGTGAGCTTTGCGTATAAAATATTGCGATTCAGGAATTTGATGGAACCCCGGGAAACACTTCGGCAACCAGATCAGGACGCCAATATTAAACGAGCGATCCCGGGCGGGGTTGTTGACGTTTCCGGTACCGGACCGGCGTGACCCCCATGTGCCGGCGGAAGTCGGTCGCAAATCGACTCCGGCAGGAATAGCCGATCCGTTCCACAATCGTATCGAGACTGTCGTTGGTTTCGCGCAAGAGTTGACACGCTCGCTCGAGTCGCAGGAGGCGCAGTTCCTTAAAGGGCGTCGTCTTGAGTTGCTGGCGGAACAGATTTTCCAACACGCGGCGCGACAACCCGGCATGCTGCGCGACCGCCACGACCGGACATTTTTCATGGATATGCTCACGGATGTAACGCAACGCCCGGCCAAGGCGCGGATCCGCCACAGCCGTCAAGTCCGTCGACGCTGCCGCGAGAACCCGGTCCGGGGAGAGCAAGATTGGCTCGGTGGGGGGATCTTGGCCGGCCAGTAATCGTTCCAGCAATCGGGCGGCTTCATACCCTTCCGTGGCACTGGGAATGCGCACTGTGGAAAGCGGGGGCCAGGCCGTTTGGCATTCCAGTTCGTCTCCATTCGCGCCAATCAAAGCCACTTCCTCAGGAATGCGCAGCCCAAGTTTATAGCATAAATCAGCCAGCCACTGGGCCCGCAGGTCGTCACAGGCGAAAATCGCCACCGGTTTGGGCAGCCATCCGAGCCAGTGTTGCCAGCGGATTTCCCCCCAAAGGGTGCGCGCGGTGGAGGGCACTCGTCCCGGATAGTTGCGGTTCCAGTTGAACATCTCGACGCTGTGCCCGCGTTTCTGGAGTTCGGCGGCAAACCCTTTGCCACGCTCACTCGCAAAACCACCCCGCCCCGGCTCCTGCAGGCCAAAATATCCAAAATGGCGGAAGCCCAACCGGGCAAGGTGGTCCGCCGCCATTCGCCCGATCGCTTGATCATCCGTCCCCACCTGCGGAACCTCGGGGAACTGGCGGCCGCCGGAAATGTTGACAAACGGGATGCCCAAACGGCGCACGAAACCAATGAGATCCTCACGCCCAACTCGCCCGATACCCCCGTGCGGTTTCCAATTCCGGACCAAACGCATCAGGTTGGGAAGACTCGGGTTCAAGCGAAGAAAAATCCATGGGGTATGCGGCCGGGCATAGCGAATGATGCCGATCCGATTCTGTGTCCCGACATTATCCGCGTCGGCGAGCAACAACAGAATCCGTTTCTCTTTCACGTTGTTTAACCCTAACACCGACCACGGGTAGGTCAAGATCCAATTACCTGATTTGCAACAAAAATAGCGCGAACCGTGATTGTTGCAGGTCCACTCTTGGGTTATAGATAACCTAGAATTATTTTGTTCAGGTGATATCTGCCTAACCCATTATACTCCGGTAGCAATTGTCAGCGAGTTCGGGAGCGCGGGACCACCCCGGCCCGAATTTCGACGGTGGAGTTTGCGCCGGCACCGCGAATCCTGCTGCGCGTGGGACGCGGTGCGTTGGGCCAGCGCCAGTCCGGCCCAGGGCCGGACATAGCATTCACATTGATCGAACTCTTGGTTGTGATTGCCATCGTCGCGATGCTGGCGGCGTTGTTGTTGCCGGCGCTGGCGGGCGCACGCGATCGCGGCAAACAAATCTCTTGTGCGAATAATCTGCGGCAGATCGGTCTCACCGCCCTTCAATACCAAGGGGATTACAATGACTATTTGCCGGCGGCGTATGGTTATAACCCCGGCCAACCCTGTGACAATGCCAGCGGATTTGGGATGAATGTCCAGCTTCAGCTTTATAATTGTGGAGTATCGAGCAATGGGAATGCAGGCAGTTGTTACATGAAAGTTTTTATCTGTCCGGCGGACCGCCAACCGAGTCGCGTGAGCAAACTGAGCGGGAGTACGGCCGGGGCTGATTTTCGCGATGTCAGCTATGGTGTCAACGAGAAGATCTGGAGTAAATACGGGCATGGGTCGACGGATACCTCTGCCCTCCGGCCGAATGCCATTAATCCGACGACCGGTGGTTTGGATTCAATCATCATGTATGGAGAGAAAGACGGGGACGCGAATGGGTGGATCGCATTAAATGATCCGCTTTTTGGCAGTGCGACAGTTTCGTATCTCGGAACGGATGCGCAATGGCATTTTATGTTTCGTCACAACAAGGCCCGCGGAATGAATTTTCTATATTTTGATTATCACGTTGGCTTTAATCCGGACTATGCAGCCAATCCTTCGCAAAATCTTTGTAGTTTGCTGGGTAGTTGCTTCAATTAACAAACCGCTGGACCCAATCATCATTATGAAAAAACTCCTGATCAGCCTTTGTGTCGGCCTCAGCCTCAGCCTCAGTCCGGATACCGGATTTGCGGCCACACCAGCCCAAAGCCGGCTCGGAATCAATTTGTCCGGACTCGCCGACTGGAGTACGGACTACCCGTTTGTGGATGTGTTTCGAATGTCGCGGAAATGGATCAGCCAGAGCGAGGGGGCCGGCTGGGGGAAAGGTCCAGAGTTGGTGCGCGATGCGAATGGTTGGATCACGCACCTGGAAACAAATTGCTGGGCGGACACGCCCTTGCTCACCGGCTCCAACGGACACGCGCCCGCCGGCGATTATGTCTGTTTGTTTGACGGCGAAGGTGAGATTAATTTTCAGTACGCCAAGGTCATCTCCCGAGAACCGGGCCGGATCGTGGTCCGGATCAATTCAGAAACCACCGCGCCCACCGGGGGCGGCATATTCCTCGGCCTCCGCAGCACCAACCCGACCAATTACGTTCGCAACATCCGGGTGATCATGCCCGGCTTTGAGAAAACCTACCGGGACCAGGTTTTTTCCCCGCCATTCCTTACACGGTGGAACGAATTTAACACCTTCCGCTTCATGGATTGGCTGCACACCAACGGTTCTCACCAGCGTGAATGGTCTGATCGCGCGACAACCAATTACTGCAATTATACCGAGCGTGGCATCCCGGTTGAGGTGATGATCGACTTGTGCAACCGGCTCAAAATCAATCCGTGGTTCAATATTCCGCATCTTGCCAGTGATGATTACGTGCGCCAATTCGCGGCGCTGGTCCAGCGCACGCTGGACCCGCGCTTGAAAGCCTATGTGGAATATTCCAACGAAGTGTGGAACAGCATGTTCGAGCAGCATCGATATGCCGAGGCCAAGGGCAAGGAAATGAATCTCGGCCCCGAGTCGCGGCCGTGGGAAGGCGCTGCCGTTTTTTACGGCCTCCGGTCCCAACAGATTTTCAAGATTTGGGAAGACGCTTGCGGCAGCCGGGCCCGGCTCGTGCGCGTGATCGCGTGGCAGGCGGCGGGGGGAACTTATTGGACGGACGGCATGGTGCTCGGCAAGAACGAGACCGGCAAAAATGCCGACGCCCTGGCCATCGCACCGTACATGACCCTGTGCATCGGTCCCGGCACGAAGCCCAATTCGGACACGGTGGCGGATTGGACGGTCGATCAGGTGTTGGATTATACCGAAACGAATGCGCTGCCGGAATGTCTCGAATGGACGCGCTCTTCGAAAACGATTGCCGACAAATACGGCTTGCGTTTGGTTTGCTACGAATCCGGCCAGCACCTCGTTGGCGTCGGCGGCGGCGAGAACAACGAAAAGATGACCCAGGTGTTCCAGGCCGCCAACCGGCACCCGCGGATGGGCGTGCTCTACACCAAATATCTCGACGCCTTGAACAAGGCCGGCGTTGACCTCACATGCCTCTGGTGTTCCACCGGTAAGTGGTCGAAGTGGGGCAGTTGGGGACTGACCGAATATTGGGATGAGACCGGGGCGACCCAGCCCAAGTTCAAAGCCGTCTGCGACTGGAACCAACAGCACACCCGACCGTGAGCCCCCCCTCTCCGCCAGCTGCAACAGCGAACAGTAGCGGGCCAGCGTGGTTGGCCTGTCACGACGTGCAAACCGCCCCGTGTGCCTTCACATTGATTGAGCTCCTGGTTGTGATTGCCATCATTGGGACTTTAGCCGCCCTGCTTTTGCCAGCCCTTGGGGTGGCGCGTGACCGTGGGAAACAAATTTCTTGTGCGAGTAATCTGCGGCAAGTCGGCCTCACTGCCATTCAATACCAAGGGGATTATAATGACTATTTGCCGGCCGCTTATGGTTTTAATCCCGGGCAACCCTGTGATAATGCCAGTGGATTTGGCGGCAACCTCCAGCTTCAATTATATAATTCGGGCATCTCCAGTAATGGAACCGGGTTCAATGCCATGCGAACATTTTATTGTCCGGCGGACCGGCGGTTGGGACGATTGAAGGCGCTGGGGCCGCCCCAGTGGGGAACGGATCTCAGAAATACAAGCTATCAAGCGAATGGGTATCTTTGGGAAGGAACCGCGAATCATCTTGGATATGGTTCCGTTCTGACAAAGGCAATTCGTCCTGATGATGTTCAGGCGGCGGCTCCCGCCGGGGCCGGTTTGAGTGGGATGATTATGTATGCAGAAGTCGATGGAGCCGGCAATCCTGGTTCGCCGACCGGAACGGCAAACGGATATTTTTTGGCGAATTCATACCTTCCGAGTAATTTTTCAATCATCGGAGCGGAAACGACATTCTATTTGCTCTACCGGCACAACCAGCAACGCGGGATGAATCTTCTTTTTTTCGATTACCATGTCGATTTTTTTCCGGATTATTCGGTCAACCCCGCCGCAACACTCGCAAGTACCCGGCTAAATTATTGTCACTAATAATGAACTGTTATTCTTGGCGGAGATTTACAAATGAAGAATCACCTGATTTACCGCGGTGAACAGCTGAACCGGATCGCGTTTCCATTGGGCGGTCTCGGCGCCGGCATGGTCAGCCTCGAAGGCACCGGAGCGCTCGCCCAGGTCTCGTTGCGCCACAAACCGGACATCAATCACGAACCGCAGGCCTTTGCTGCGCTTTACGTGTCCGGCGCAAAAACGGCCCGGGTGTTGGAAGGACCGGTGCCCCTGTGGAAAGCGTTCGGCAGCGCAACAGCGCCGTATTTAAACGAAGCTGGCAACGGTCTAACTGGACGGACGTATGGTTTGCCGCGTTTTGCCAGCGCGGCGTTTCAGGCCCGCTTCCCTTTCGCCACGGTTTCCCTGACAGACAAGTCCATGCCGGTCACCGTCGAGCTCACCGGCTGGAGCCCTTTTACGCCCGGGGTGACGGACGATTCCTGTCTGCCGGTGGCTGCGCTGGAATACCGGTTTACCAACCGTTCGGCCAAACCGGTCCACGCGGTATTCTCGTTCCACTCCGCCAACTTCATGAAAGTCGGCGACACGGGCGCGTCGGTCGATACGCTGGAACGCGGTTTTGTGCTCCGACAGGACGCCTTGCCGAACCAGCCGGATGCGGCCGGAAGTTTTGCGGTGTTCACCGACGATCCCGCTGCCCGCGTGGATGCGGCCTGGTTCCGCGGCGGTTGGTGGGATGCCCTGACCACGGTTTGGAATCACGTCGCGGCTGGGGATTGCGTGGAAAATCCGCCGCACGCCGAAGGCGCGGCCGGCAACGGCGGCAGTTTGTCCGTGCCGGTCACGCTCAAAGCAAAAGCGACAAAAACGGTCCGGCTGCTGTTGGCATGGCACGTGCCGCGCAGCAATATTTGCGCAGGGAAAACCGCGACCGGCCAGTATGCGCCGTGGTATGCGGGCCGGTTTGCGGACATGACAGCCGTGGTGGATTATTGGCGAACGAATTATGACCGCCTCCGGGCGGCCAGTGTAAAATTCCGGGATTGTTTCTACGATACGACCTTGCCGGCGGAAGTGATTGAGGCAGTCGCGGCGAACCTCGCGATCTTGAAATCGCCGACCTGCCTCCGGCAGGCCGACGGTCGGCTCTGGGGCTGGGAAGGCTGTCACTCCGGTAGTGGTTGCTGTCATGGCACATGCACGCATGTTTGGAATTACGCGCAATCCATTCCGCATCTGTTCCCGGATTTGGAACGCACGCTGCGCGAAACGGAATTTCTGGTCAGCCAAGACGAACGCGGCCATCAAAACTTCCGGTCGAATTTGCCAATCCTTCAACCGGATCATGATTTTCACTCTGCTGCCGATGGACAACTCGGCGGCATAATGAAGCTGTACCGGGACTGGCGCATCAGCGGCGATACCGTCTGGATGAGGAAACTCTGGCCGGCGGCGAAACGCAGTTTGGATTACTGCATCGCGGCGTGGGACCCGGATCAGACCGGCACGATCCTCGAACCACATCACAACACCTACGACATCGAGTTTTGGGGCGCCGACGGAATGTGCACGAGTTTTTATCTTGGCGCGCTGGCCGCCGGGATTGCGATCGGCCAGGCCTGCCACGAAGACGTGGCGACCTATGAAACGCTGCTGGCCAAAGGCCGGCAGGCGATGACGACCACGTTATGGAACGGCAACTGGTTCATTCAGAAGGTGCAGTGGAAAGGGTTGCGAGCCGGCGACCCGGTGAAGAACGTGAGTTGGAGCGTAAACTACAGTCGCGAAGCGGCGAAGTTACTGCGACAGGAAGGCCCCAAGTACCAATACGGGGCCGGCTGCCTTTCCGACGGTGTGCTCGGCGACTGGATCGCGCGCTGTTGCGGGATTGGGCCGGTTGTGGACGAGCAGAAGACCGGCGAACATCTGGCGTCGGTCTTCAAATACAACTTTCGTGAATCGCTGCATGATCACGCCAACCCGCAGCGGCCCGGCTATGCCTTCGCGCCGGAGGGTGGGCTGTTGCTTTGCTCATGGCCGAAGGGCGGCAAGCCGGCGTTGCCGTTCGTTTATAGCGATGAGGTCTGGACCGGCATCGAATATCAGGTGGCCGCCCACTTGATGATGACCGGCCAGATCGCCGCTGGATTGAAAGTCGTGCGCGCACTCCGGTCGCGTTACGACGGCCAATGGCGCAATCCATTCGACGAGTACGAGTGCGGCCATTGGTATGCCCGCGCGATGGCTTCGTACAGTTTACTGCAGGCGCTCAGTGGCGCCCGGTATGACGCCGTGGAGAAGACGCTCTACCTGCGCCCCGCAATCAAGGGCGATTTTCGTGCCTTTCTCTGCACCGCGACCGGTTACGGCACGGTCGGCATCCGCAACGGCAAGCCATTCCTCGAAGTCGTCGCTGGAACCATTGCAGTGCAACGGATTGAACAACAACCCCAATAAAAGGAAAAACCATGTCAACTCAGTTCAACGGTCTCGGTCTCCATCTTGGAAATCTCTCCCAGCTCTCGCCGGCAGAATCCCGCTCTTGCTCGCCGGAAAATCCCACCGGCGCGAAAGGCCAGGGCGGACGCCACGTCGACCCCAACCACGGATGCTCGCGCGACCTCGGCACCGGCTGGAAGGTTCGGCCCTGTGTCAGCGCCAACCCCGGTGAGACGCTCGTTTTGGCCGACCTCGAAGGCCCCGGCGCAATTCAACAAATCTGGATGACACCCACCGGCAATTACCGGTTCACGATTCTGCGGTTTTTCTGGGACGGCGAAGCCACGCCATCGGTGGAAGTGCCCATTGGCGATTTTTTTGCCAGCGCGTACACCAACTTTAACACCTTCGCGCCGCTCCACTCGCTACCGGTTTGCGTGAATCCCGGCAATGCCTTCAATTGCTACTGGGAAATGCCGTTCCGGAAACATTGCAAAGTCACCCTGGAAAACATCGGGTTTGAACCGATGAGAATTTTTTACCAGATCAATTACACGTTGACCGAAGTCCCGGCTGACGCCGCCTATTTCCACGCTCAATTCCGGCGCACGAATCCGCTGCCCTACAAAGATGTCTACACCCTTCTCGACGGGGTGCACGGCCAGGGCCACTATGTCGGCACGTCCATGGCCTGGCAGATAAACAACAACGGTTGGTGGGGCGAAGGCGAAATCAAATTCTATCTGGATGGGGATCTGCCCGGTGGCGTGGTCGGCCGGAACATCAAGGAACATGGCGGCGAGTGCTACCCGACGATCTGTGGAACCGGCACCGAGGATTACTTCTGCGGCTCGTATAACTTCGAGAATAAAACGACGAAGCAATATCAGGAATTCACGACCGCCTATGCCGGCGTGCCCCACGTGGTGCGCCCCGATGGCCTCTATTCCGCAAACCTCCGCTTTAGCCTGTACCGGTGGCACATCATGGATCCGGTTCGTTTCCAAAAGGATTTTGCCGTGACCATGCAGGCATTGGGCTGGCGCACCGGGGGCCGGTACCTGCCGGCGCAGGATGATATCGCCTCCGTGGCGTTCTGGTACCAGGCCGAGCCGCATGCGGCATTTCCCAAGCTGCCGGAGCGCGACCGGTTGGAAATTATCTGATTATTTTTCCGTTAGATTCCAATGATCAGTCCGGAATGGAAAAGCGGGTAATCCCTCTCGGTTGGCGAGTGTCCCGGTAGGATTGTTCGCCCAGTCATACCGCGCTGCGACCGGCTGCGGAACGTTTGTTGAAGTTAGAATAACTGTGTCGTGGAAAAGCCGCGCCTCAGCCCAGGCAAACTGGCGATCGACACCGGCCACTGCAAACCCTTGGAGGGGCTGACCATCCTTGGCAATCAACCCACCGCCGATGTGCGTAAAGGACACCCGGACTTGGGCGCCATCAAACTGGGCGGATTGAACCCGAGGACCGGACCAGACCAGGCGCCGTTCGCCATAAACGGTGGCCCGGGCGGCCAGCGCCAGTCGATGCCCGATGACCTGCTTGTTCAGCGGATGGATATTGAAGGGGGATTCATCCGGCCCCAAGAGGTCGATGGCAGAGACTTCCTGGACATGATCCAGTTGCAGCGCAAAAGTTTGGGCGTCCCGGAGCGCCGGCCAGGGATCATCTTCCACTGGCTGGCTTTGCGGTTTTAGAAAATTAGCCAACTCGACAAACAGGAACGGCGCATCCGGGCGCTCCCAGCAACGGCGCCAGTCTTCGATCAAACCAGGAAAGAGGACCCGGTATTGCAGGTGCCGATCGGCATTACTTTCCCCCTGCCACCATAGGAATCCCCGCGCGGCATACGGCGCCACCGGGGCAACCATCCCGTTAAAGAAACACGAGGGAGCAGGCTGTTTCAGTTGCGCCTGCGAGTCGCGCGCCAGGGGCAGATGCGCCCGGATGAAGGCGGGACTTAAGAAGGTTTCAATCCTTTGACCGGGCACCGCGAGGTGCACAATGCCGACCGGTATTTTAAGCTTCTGGTGAATTTCCCGTGCAAAATAAAATGGCACCCCCGGCAAGCTGGCCACGGTCGCCGGTGTCACGGAAACCCAGTGTGCCGGGACCGTCCGCTGCGGCATTTCCGCCGGCCACCCGGCCTGATTGGTGGACGTATTGGCATCCCAAATCCGAATGTCGGGGAAAGTCACGTCCTTGTCGCCGGCCGCATTGCGGCAACTGCCCTCATGCCACCACATATTACTCTGACCGCCGGCAATCCAAACTTCTCCCACGAGAACTTCCGTTACCGTGACCGTGCGGGAACCTTCGATGCGTAGCAGGAACGGACCGCCCGCCGGGCCGGCCGGAATCCGGAGTCGCCACTGGCCATCAGCGCCGGCTTGGGCCGTGCATTTCTGATCCCGGAAGGAGACAGTGACGATGGTTCCCGGTTCATCCCATCCCCATAGCGGGACGGCGGCGTCCCGCTGTAACACCATGCCGGAACTGATGATGGCGGGCAGCTCCCACCCCGCCCGACTCGTGGTTCCGCTCAGACTCAGTCCGGCCGTCAGCGCCAGAAATAAGATCCGCCAATGTTTCATCGAATCCTCCCTTGATTATTCGGCGCGGGCAGTCGTAATGGCGAGGATCGCGGGGACGCCGCAGTTGTCTTTGCCGGGCAGAATATCAATTGCCGCGATGGCAATTTCTGGCCGCGGGTTGGACCACTGCTTGGAGTAGGCCACCGCGCTGAAGCCGGAACCTTCGTAGGGGTGGACCCAGGCCAACTGCGCGCCGGCGATCACCGCGGGGCTCGTCTGGTGGTAGTCCTCCACATCCAATTCAGCACGGATCGGGATTTCGATCTGTTGTTCGTCGGCGTAATGGATGACGTACCGCGCCAGCTCGAAGCTTTTGCCGTTTTTAATCTCCGCCGGACTCCGGCGCCGATCAATCCGCGCTGTGTGGAGAAAGAAAATGGCATCGGCTTTCCGGTTCACAGCAATGCCATGGATCTCCGCCGGGACCGAACCGGCCACCCCCCGCCCTGCCAGCATCAAAGTATTGGGAACGGGTGATGTGGCCATTTCATAGAGGTTAAACCTGACCCCGGCCAGTCGCTGATCGCCGGCCGGCAAATCTTTGAAAGTGTACTTCTTGTCGAACCAGCCCTTCTCGTCACGGTACTGCGTACAATACGGAGCAATCGGCACCGGCTCATAGGCCAGATTCTGGCCGGCCACGAGGGTGCGGCCACCGGAAAACGGGGCGTGCAGATTGCGCAGAATCGTCGCCAGAATCGCGCCCTTCTTCCGACCGTTCTCGGCAACTTCTTCGCGGTCCTTGAACAGGAGGTTGCAAAGCACGATGTGCCCCGCCCCCTCCGTGTAATGCATCAGCCCCCCGATATTAAGCAGGGGGTGCACGTGCTGGTAAAATTTGGGCGGACGCTGCGCCTTGAGGTAGATGTTGTCGATCCCGAGATTGGGCGTCTTGTTGGGCACCGGCGTCCAAGCCGCAAGCTGCAGCGTCACGGTTGTGGCCGGCCGCGGCGGGTCAATCACAAAGGTCTGCGCCGTCCCCTCGGGCCCCACATTGCAGACCAGCGGATTCGTCCGGTCACCGTCGAAGAAGAGATTGATCTTCGTGGTCGGCCAGTACGTCGAATTGCCAACCCAGGTAAACTCCGTCAGCGTTTGCGGTTTCGGCAGGGTGATCGGAATGTCATACGGGGAATCATCCGCATGCTTCGGAAAGTTGATGATGAGGGGCCAACCGTCGGCACTGAAGAACCCGTTGACGATGTTCGCATAGGAGGGGAAAGTCGAGGTCCCAAACGGGGCGATCTCGTCATAATCCACCACGTAGCTGAACATGTCGGGGACGACATATTTGCCGTCCTGAAATGAGAAAATCTTCTGCGAAGATTCCAAGCGGACATCGCTGGCAGTCAGCCCCGCCGTCAGGCGATCGCGCACCGCCGGCAGAGTGACGCGTTCGCGTTTCCCCGGCCGAAGCATGTGATCAACGCCAACGATCCGGTTGTAATCCGCCAGCCCGTCGGGAGTCACGCCACACAACACGAGGGCTCCGCCCCCACTCGTAAACGCTTTCACCGCGGCCAAATTCGCCGCCAGGGTTTTCAACGCCGCGGGGGTTGCCGCAACGACGGCGGTGGCCGGCGGTTTCTGCATCACAGCGGCCAGCGCATCCGGCACGGTCGAATATTTTACGCCGACTCCATCGAGAGCTGCTTGCAATTGCGGGGCGGCAGCCACAGCCGCCACCACCGGATAGAACTCCTGCCGATAGGTGGCAGCATAGCCGAGCAGGTTCAGGAGCAGTTGTTGTGCAACCGGATTGGCATCGAGTTGCTCCGCGATGGCGAGCTGGCAGAGCACCAACAACCCCTTGTCCACCGCCACTTCCGCCAACGCCGAGTAGCGCAATTGGTCGTGACACTGCACGAGCGACCGCCCGCCGCGGCCGGGTTTCTCATAAGCGTTGCGATAGACCGGATGTCCCACACCCCAGGTGAAGAAGTCGCGATCCACCAGACCGGCCGCGACCGGATGCGCCGCATCTTCAAAGAACGCCGTCTGGCCGGTGTTCTCAGCGGTATTCATCTCGGCCGGCAACCCTTGGTACCGGAGCGAATGCGACTGATCGAGAACGATCACGCGCCGGCCGCCGGCCGCATAGGCAGCCAGCCGGCTGGAGCCGCTCTCCTGCGCGTCCAAAGCGTCCCGACCGACCACCAATACCCGGGCCGCAGGCGGGAGTTGGTCCAGCGAATCGATCGCGGTGCTGGCAATGCCACGAGTTTTCAGAAACGCCCGCACCGCTCCCTGTGGATCGAAGACCACGAGACTCGCTGCGGTCAAGCCCCCCATGTCGCGGGCCTGCGGCGCCAGCACGGAGACAATCTTCACGTCACGGAAAACTTCTTTCCCACTCACGGACAGCGTGAACACAATCTCGCCATCCTTTCGGCCCTGGACCGACGGCAATTGAATGGGTTCGTCGAACTGCAGATGGGTCCCCGGCGCGACCACGTACTCCTTGGACCGGCCGGCTGCCTGCCGCCCCTCCAGCGTGAGTGTCCAGGCAAAGGTGATCGGATCGGCGTAATGGGTGTCGTTGAAGATCGCCAAGGTTCGGTTGACGGTGCGGCCGGACGGGAAGGTCCAGTTCCACTCGCGCGAAAACACGGCGCGAGCTGCACAAGCGGTGTACTGACTGCCATCCGCGTCGGCTTGACCGTGCCAGAACTGCCAGGCGCCGTAGCCGGCCCACCGGTAACCTTCTTGCAGAATCCGGTTCCAAATAGCCACACCCTTGACCGGCTTGCCCGCAAAGGCGCTGTCGCCCTCGAAGTAGGCAACCTCGGGATGGTTCCCTTGCATGAAAAAGTCCTCCCCCAGAAAGCGTGGGCGTTTCTGATCCCATTCCCAGCGACCGCGACCCGCCCCGGTCGGGTTGGCTTCGTAAGCAAGATCCGGATAACGATCCGGTGCGGCCACCACATAGTGATCGCCATGCACGGGCAACGTTTGCGCTTTTGTCGCTCCGCCCCCGTCCACCATGTTCGGTCGAGTCGGGTCGACCTGCGTAACGGCCGCTGAGGTTTTCGTCGTTTCCGCCTCGAACTGGTCCATCAGGTTTCCGTACAAATTAATGCAGTTGATGAATAGGAACTCGTTCTCAATGGACCAGATCATCACCGATGGATGATTGCGCTCGGCGCGGACCTGGGCCGTCATCTGTTCGCGCCAGTTGCGCAACAGGTCCAGTTTGATGGGCGATTCTTTTTTCAAATCCGGGTCGTTCTCGATTGCGTTGTAGCCGATGGTTTCCCCGTCCAGCAGGCCGGAGCGCCGACAGACCACGCCATTCTCGTCAAAGAAGTTGAGCGCTTGTTCCGGTGGCAGTCCCAGCCAGGTGGTCCCCCAGAAACGCATCTCGGTCTCGTTTTTCTCGCGATAGAACTTGAGCCAGTCCTGCGGGGTCGAGTGCCCGTGGCAATCGGCCCAGCCATGCCAGACGATGCCGTTGAGTTTGAAATCCTTGGTGGACCAGTCCCATTCACGAAAGCCGAAGCGCGTTTCAGACGTATCCACCACACGCCCATCCAGAACGACCTGCACGCGCAGGAGGTAAAGGTTGGGATCGTCCGGCCACCAGAGTTTGGGGTTTGCCCACGCGCCGCTGAGTGCGGTCAGCTGGGTAGCGCCGGCAGCGAGTTCAAACGGCTGCGGATCGAAAGTCTGCTCGACCACACCGCTCTTCACGCTGACCGCCTGCCAGCGAACTTCGCCACGGACCCGCTTGGCAGAGGTGTTGGCGAGTGTGACGTCAGCCTCGAGCGCCTGGCGGCGCACCGACGGTTTCACGAACACGTCGGCCGTGTGGACCGGCGCGCCGACGGCGACAAACTCGGGTGTCTGGAGAATGCCCGATTGCGGTTGATTCCAGACGGGGTAGGCGAAGTCCTGGAAACCCTGACCGAGGTAGCCGACCGGTAGATTGAATCGGCGGCGCAGCTTCATGCTATTGGTCGGATGGGTGGAATAGCCGTACCAGGCATCGCGGATGCCGACCCAAACTTCATTCGTCCCCGGCTGGATCGCGGCCGTAACATCAATATCGAAGGCGGCGAGTGGGTGCTTGAAGAAGCCGCAATACTTCCCGTTCATGAAAACAGTGGAGTTCAGATTGTTCTGGGGGAAGTGCAGGTAGAAGCCGCGGCCGGCCTGGGCGGCCGGCACAGCGATGTGCGTGCGGTACCAAAGGCGGTGCGCAAAGATCAGATCAGGGCGCAGGATGTTGCGATCGCCGGGTACGTCGATAGCCGACCAGCAGGGATGGGCCGGGAAATCTTGCATCGGCTGGGCAACGTCCGCCGGCGGCAGCGGCTCGTCGTTGCGGCAGATCTCCCACAGTCCATTCAGCGGGACGGTGGTGCGCGCGTCGGGAGTGGCGGTTGCAGGCAGAGTGAAAACCTGCGCCGCCGCCTGCCGGTCGCGGTCAGTCTGCCAGGCCGCATCCGGTTGATGCGGACCGTTCGGAAAGAATGGCCCGGCCGAGATACAGAGCGCATCGCACGCGAAGAGAATGCGCGCCGTCTTCCCCTTCTCGTCCTGCGTGCGCGGCAACCGGATGTCAAGAGTGTGGGAACCGGCGGCCAGCGGTTGCTCGCCCAACTTGAGCCAGGCGACTTCGGTCCACAAGCTGAGCTCCATCAGATCCGTCGTCAGATCCTGCGGATTCACACGCGCCCACGGGCCATCATCCATCCGCCAATCAAAGGGCGACCGCACAAACTCGTAGCCAATCCGCGCCCAGATCTGACACGGCGCAGCGGCTGGCGCCTCAGGTGCAGCAAACTTGTATTGGAGCAGCGCCCCCTCGGGTGGCAGACCATCCTCCGTTTTGTCGAGAGGGCTGCCGAGACTGGACTGCCCCCCCGCCAAAAACTGCTGCACGGGGCCATCTACTTTGTCGGCCGCAATGCTGATCTGAAGCCACTGGCCACCCGAGAGAATGTTGGTCCGGCCCCATCCCGCGACGTTAGGGGTGACATTAATCTTCGTCGTGTTCTCAGCTTCGATCCAAGTGTAGGTCGCGCCCTGCGCCCAGGCGGTCAGCCAACCCAGGGCGAGGAGCCCAACCAGCGGCCGGAACCGGGCCGGGCTGATCCGAACCCGGTCGGCAACTGTTTTCCAGAACTTCAAGGACGGTTGGGATTTAGTTTGGCGGGTTGCTGGCGGCATGATGTTGGATCCTTAGGGTTAAAAAGCTGGCGGCCGGAGCGGATTGTGCCCATGGGTTGGCGAGGGTTCTCACCAGATGGCGAACAGAAAAGTCGCGCCACTTTCACAGAATCGATGGAGTGCTTCACTGCGCATAATGGTATTTCACTCCGGCATAAATAAATAGATAAATCGATTCTACCGAACGCGTCAGTGACGGGCGAGAAATCCGGGCTTACCAGACGAGCGTCGCGCGGAAGCCGAGGTCGTCCCCGCACCATTGCGGGAAATT
>Ga0209083_1002255_pt1 | contig 18819 bp, 9 predicted proteins | sample AM7aDNAmetaG_FD_184132 | JGI IMG/M metagenome (GOLD analysis project Ga0209083, IMG submission 184132) | Freshwater microbial communities from Finland to study Microbial Dark Matter (Phase II) - AM7a DNA metaG (SPAdes) (version 3) | ecosystem: Environmental > Aquatic > Freshwater > Lake ...
TACGGCTTGCGCGATGAGGGATATCTCCGGCTCAAAGTCCTCACATGCATGCTCCAGGAGATCTAAAAATGCTCAAATTCACCCACTCGAAAACCCGATGAGCCCTTTTTCGATGAGCTGTTTTAAAATATGGCAATATCCAACAGCTCGTTCCAACACTTCATGAACACATCGTCGGTTGAGTGCGGAGGGCTCCAGCTGATATCCCCCGTTTTTTTACGCGCTAAATCCTTCGTTTTCGATCTTCCAGCGGCACCTCCCTCCGCGGTTGGCAACTTCTTCAACAGTGCTTCGGTTTAGCGGGATTCCGTCGGTAACCTACCACACGTAGTGGAAGTTCTTTTTCCCGTCGGTGGTTTCATTGCAAGCCAGGATATTAAAATGACGCTCTTGATCCCAGTGTTGGACTTTTTCCTGCCACTGGTAATCTCTCCGCGTCACCACGCTGCGGGTTTCGTATTTCGGCGGGCCTCTCATGATCCGCTGATCATGATCCCGAGCCTCTCGTTTCTGAATTTGTTTCTCTGTAACCGTCCGGTGTTGTTGAAAAGGCCGGATGGAAGGGACTTTCCGCATCACCCACTCCCATACTTCCGGCATCGAACCTTCTTTAAACACTACGATCCCTTCCAGCCGGTTCTCTTTAACTCGGTAAAATGGAAAAGGTGGTCTCCTTGAGGGCTAGGCCGACATTTCTTCCCATGTCAGTCCGTAGGGAAGGCCATTATGTGTAAACCCCGCAATGTACGAAAAACTTTCGTCAGATTCCGGATCGAAATCTTGCATCTCTTTTGCTTTTTTTATCTGTTTCAGAGATTGATTTCTTTTTAAAATGCGCACAACCATCTGTTTGAGCTTCTGTAAATATTGAGGATCGGGTTGAACTCCCATCATTTGAAGTTCCTGGACAGCACAGCTCCAATCAACGCCAAAATGTTTCTGGTATCCTTTAATAAGATTCTTTCCCGAATATTTTGTCATCCAGATCTTTGCCGATTGAAGCCTGGCCTTTCTTTTCATCCGTCGCTGCCGAGGTTGGTTTCTGTTGGCGCACATTGTCAGAATTCGTACCCTCGCGCAATCCAATAATGCCAATCCCCTATGACCTCTTGAGTTTCCCCATCCGCTTCCACGCCTTTCAGTTGAGTCAGAGAGACCGCGAAATCCTTCCCTTGCCAAACCACCTCAACAAACATCTCCTTCTCGCAGTCCTCTTCAGGCGCCATTCCCATGACTTGAACTTTCTCGTTTTTCTTCAAGGGAGAAATAATCCGTTCGGCAATGCAACAAGCCCGAAAGGGAAAACCGAGTTTATCCTGCAGATAGTAATACCATCCCATCGCCCTTTCCGACGCATCATAACCATCGACGGTAATTTCTTGCTCAATTCGCTTTTCCCTGACTGGATCTTCTTTTTTGTTTAGGTTGTTCAAAGCAAGCCCACCATTCCATTTCCCGAACAGGATCTTCAACATAACAATAATGGGAATTTTTCTTAAATGAAGCCATTGTCTCGTCCACATTCAAGTTAAGTGTTTCCTGAATATCCATCTTATCGACGGCAAATGGATCGATCAGGCCTTCGTCACAGGCACGATTGATTTCCTGATAGATTTCCTTGGGATATAAATCCAGACTACAAACCGCCAAACTATCCCAAATCTTGGAATGTTCCCGTTCGAGTCCCCCTAAAAAAAGATGTCGAAAATAACCCAAAATCTCATCACGGGATCGCGCATCACGAGCCACTAAGGTCATAATCCCTCTGAGTGCCGCACTACGGACATATCCATGCGCTCTTTCGTTTTCAACCAGCAACTTCATCAGACATGGATCGCCCCCGCTTACGGAAGCCAGGATTCGTCCGAGGTCTTCTGTAACAATATCACCAGTGAGTTCCAATGGAATATCCCCCGCAGCATGAAAAAATCGACCATCAAAGGGTAGGCCTCTTTTTCCCGAAAAAAAGCCAGGAGGAACATAGCGAAAATATGTGCGAAGTAGGTTCCTTGTTTCAAAAGCTTCCCTGCATTCGATTTCGCCTGTCGGATGATTTCCAAAAGAGCAGGTGTAATGGCTTCCCGTAGACCCATTGCTTTTTGCAGCGCCTCTCTTGGGAACTTCCCATCATTGAATTCGAGTAGACGCAAGAGATCTTGGACGTCTGTAGAATCCACAGGCGAAATAAAACTCGAGCCTTTCATGGCCTGACCGGACTCTTCCATTGCGCTTCTCATGTTCTTCATAGTGAGACTTTCCGACTGAGGAAAATAATCGCAAAATTCCGAACAATACCGGAACCTCTTTTGATGAAAAGAGGGATCTTCTTCGGCCGCTATCGTGAGCGCATTTTTGAAATCCTGACACCAGTTACTGAGAAACTGCATTCCCGAAAAGATCCTGTCCGCATCCTTGATGGATTTCATGTCTTTAAAAAAAAACCGGTCTTTCAAGTGTCTCCAAACTTCAAGCCAGCGGGAGCAAGCTTCTTCGGGTTTGCCTTGATCAGCAAAATCGTAGCCTTCCTGCATCAGGTCATCGATTTGTTCTGAATTGACAACCCCAGGCGCCAGTCTTTCCCATAAAACAACGCAGGCCATCCAAATCTTCATCATAATCTCGCGCCGTAATCACATGCTTTTCCCGCCAATCCTTTGCCAGGCCGCAGGCTGAGTAGCTCCTTTGCACGTCCCTCAAAAAATGATCTTCTTTGAAATCCACACCAAACTCTTTTAACTTCCGAATGATTTCTGCTGTGGAAAATTCCCGAATCTCGTCAATACTCCAGCGCACGGCACGCATCCTTTGATATTTCGGAGTTTGTGTCCCATGTTAGCCCTCCATTTTAAAATACGGTTCATATTCGACCGAGTAACCAATCGCCGGATATTTCTTAAGCCGTCTTGGGTGCATCTTAAAAGGCACCGGAACATTCCGGGAACATTGCCGCTAGCACGAACGCAATAAACGGCCTTATTGCCGGCGGATCTCATTTTTCAAGCAATGGCATAGTGCGCTTCACCGGCCCTTGACATTCCAGCGTTGCGCCAATCCTCTTCATCAAAGATTTCGTAGCGATAACCCTGCTCACAAAGGAAAAGCTGCCTTTTGAGCGCGAAATCCTGCTCCAGCGTATTTCTTGTCACGAGAGTATAAAAATGGGCCTGGCGGTTTCCTTTTTTGGGACGAAGGATCCTGCCCAACCGCTGCGCCTCCTCCTGCCGAGAACCGAATGTTCCGGAAATCTGGATGGCACACGACGCATCGGGAAGATCTACAGCGAAATTGGCGACTTTGGAGACAAAAAGGACCCGCAAATTTCCAGAACGGAAATCGTTAAAAAGCCTTTCTCTTTTTTTCTGAGGTGTTTTCCCCGTGAGGATTTCCGCTTTCAGCTCCCCGGCCAGTGATTCCAGATGATCCACATAAGTTCCGATGACAAGCACCGATTCGGCAGAATGACGGACGATAATTTCTCTGATCACTTCCGCTTTCTCCGAATTTTCGGAAGCAGCACGAAATTTGAACCGCCGGGGAGCTACGGCATAATTCAGCCGTTCCTTTTCGGACATCGCGACCCGGATCTCCGTGCAAACCGCCCTGGCGATCCACCCTTGCTCCTCCATGACTTTCCATGGAATGTCCGCTTTCTTGGGACCAATCAGAGCAAAGACATCGTCTTCGCGGCCGTCCTCCCGAACCAGCGTCGCGGTAAGACCGAGGCGGCGTTTGGTCTGGATTCTTGCGGTCATTTGAAACACAGGCGCCGGAAGCAGGTGAACTTCATCGTAGATCACAAGTCCCCAGTTCCTTTCACTGAAAAGCCTGAAATGAGAGAACTCGTCCGCCTTTTTTTTGCGGTAAGTCATAATCTGGTACGTAGTGATCGTCACGGGCCTGATTTCCTTCTCGAAACCTGTGTACTCTCCGATCTGGTCCGCTCGCAGATCCGTCTTGTCTAAAATCTCCTCTCTCCATTGATGGACCGCTGTTGTGGAGGTCGTTAAAACAAGCGTGCAATTTCCTGTCGCCGCCATAATGCCGATCCCGACGACCGTCTTTCCCGCTCCGCACGGGAGAACGATCACCCCGGACCCTCCCCGAATCGTTCCGGAAGCGTGAAAAACGTCGACCGCTTCCTGCTGATAAGAGCGCAGGCCGAATTCACCCTTTCGGCAAACAGTCTTCAGAGAAATCTGCAGAGACTCTCCGGACGCAAAACCGGCAAGATCTGCCACCGGATAACCGATTCGGATCATGGCTTGTTTGAGATGGCCACGGTCCCCAGGCCTGAGAGAGAATGTCACCGGGCCTAGCCGGTCCAGTAAAAGCTTCCGGACGGATTCCACTCCTGAAATTTCTTCGGCGAGAACAGAATCGTCCGTCTCGAGTACCAGCTCCCCCGCCGTTTGTCTCATGCGAACCTTGCCGTAACGAGAGGCATAATCGCAGATCAGACGCTCAATGGCCGGTGGCACCCCGTATTTTGAAAACTCATGAAGAATATGAAGGATCCTCTCCGCAGCAACACCCGCTGAACACGCGTTCCAGATCGACAGCGGCGTCATCCGATAAGTGTGCAGGTGATCCGGGGATTTGACCAGTTCAGCGAAAGAAAGCAGGGCGGTTCTTGCTTCGTCAAACCGTGGGTGGTCCGTTTCAAGCAAAAGCGTTCTGTCGCCTCGGACAAAGAGCGGATAATCCCGGGGATCTTTCATAACTTTTCCAGAAAAGCCGGGCAGGCGTACCCCATCTTTTTGACGGCATTCGCGAATGCCTTCTCCCTTCCGGATAGAACCGCCACGTGCTCCTGGCCCGCCGGCAGACATAATTTTTGAAACACGGGATCATTCACCAAAAGACAGGCCAATTCGGCGTCCGCGACCTTAAGCAGGCGGACATGACCCGCATCCGACAAGCAGGCGCTCTTTTTCCCGACGTCCCGCAAAAAACGTTCGACGGTTTCGGGAAAAGCGTTCTCGCTCCGGATTTTCAGAAATTCGACAATCCTGTCGATCCCGTTTTCCTGCGAGGCAAGATCAAGGATCTTCGCCGCATTTAACTTCATCACACCTTCGGAAACAGGATCGCTGAACCGTTCCATGAAAAGCAGGTCCCCTTGAGGCAGGATCCCCGGGTGAAAAGCAATTTCGAGATTGGAAAGGACTTTCAGGTGTTTCGCGCCGGAGGCCTGCCGGGCAGGCTCGTATCGATCCATACGCCCGAGACAGAAGTTTCCCAGGAGATTGATCCGAAAATAAATCAGGCCGTCATAGCGGCTGAAAAATTCGAGATCGTCCGTTCCCCACATGCTTTTGCAGTCTTTCATACGGATCTCGTGAGGTCGGACGTATGCCACGTCGATTAGCCCGAGAGTCGCCATATACTCAAAGAGAAAAACCAGCATGTATCGTTTCTGCAGAATGTCCCAGGTGCCGAACCCCTCATAGCCCAAACTTCCGTACTGTTTCTCACACAAATAAAGATCCCACGGTTCTTCGGTCACCGAAAAATCATGCGCCGCCCTCATAAAACGGGAAAACTCGTCAAGGGAAATCCAGTGCCCTGAGGGGCAGTCGTGCAAGGCAGACACAACGGCATCGCGCCTCGCTGTGGGGTCCGTCATGGATCTTCTCCCGTTTCCGGTCTGGCCCCGCACGGCATTGATCCGGTTGTACTCATCCAGCAGATCCGAACCCAGCCAGGCCTCATAGGCGGCCTTGACAAGAAGAGGAGTCGGTTCTGACAAGGCTTTCAGACCTTTCGAAGTCAATTTGAGCTTTGTGCCGAAAGGCTTGCACCAGCCGGCGGTTTGAAGAAGCAACGGCCAGGCAAAAGACTTGATCGCGCCGACCTTTTCCTGATCCTCTTCATGTCCGGTATCGTTGTAGAAATCTCCGCCATGGAGCAGTCCGGAAAGATATTTCATCGTTCCCGTGGTGGGGCGGCGGTTGGCGTCGCCGACGCCAAGTTTTCCCATGTCAACAAGCTGTAATAAAAGCGGAAGATCTTTTAGGGATTCTTCCTCCGTCTGGCGGATCGCAAGCGGCCGCTGTTCTGTTTCGCTCGTGTCCCTGTTATTCCTGACTTTATACCACCGATGCTCCACCGAAACGGAGGACGGAAGCTCTTCAAGCGTTGCGACCTTTGCTTTTTCCGGACGCCCGGCTAGGGATTTTAAGCGGGAAATTAACTCAATCGGCATTTGGCCTTTCGGCAAAAAAATACGGACAAGAGACGACGGCAATTCCAGGGGAGATGATTTCCCGTATTTTGCCCTGAAACAGTCCTCATCAAACGACGCTTCGCCGCTAAAAACGACTTCCGCAAGATACGCCCTTTCCAACTCCGTCAGACGCCCCCATAGAAGGGCGAGCTTTTCCTCCCCCAGCGCATCAGAAATCAAATGCACCAGATCCGCCTTCCTCGCCGGGAGGTCATTTTGAAGGCTCTTTGCCAGCCCTTTCAGCTCGTCCACCGTCAGATCGAAGAGTGCCTCTGTAATTGTCGAAAAGGGATCGCGGTCTCGCCATCTGTATCGACTCATGGTCGTTTCCCGTTTTTATAGAACCCGACAGTATCCGGGAGGGAAAAGTCCTTCGAGTCTCCTGGACAATGGCTTAGTTTGAAGGGTTGGCCTGTTCTTTTACTAGCTTTCGTCTACTCCACATCTGATCTTTTTAATTATAACCCGTTAATATTAAAATGGTTAGGAAAATACGAGGAAAATACGAGGGCTGCATTATTAGCTTTTATATCTATTTCTTTCCGCTACGCAAAACCCATTTCGGATTTTTGGATGATCCTATATTCTTTATGTTTTCATCTTTTTTGGACATTGCATACAAAATGTTCCGCATTTTCAGGATGCTTTGGACACCTGTGGGACACCAACCCGCACCTTACCGTTTTTTCAAAAGGTGATACCAGAGTGGCAGGATCAAAATCTTACCGCCAAAAACCGGAACCTCCTCATGATCATCGTCGGTGAGTATCAAACCGGTCTTCAGTGTGTGAGCTTTCATGGCCTCAAGAAGTCCTTGGATCTCCCGCTCTCTCGTTTTGGGTTGCGTCACGGTTTGACAGATTTGCAGGGCTTCCGCAACACGTCCGCCTTCCACTTCCAGGAAATCACATTCCCGTGATGCTTGGTGATAATAAATATCGCGGCTTCCCCGACACAAATGCAAAAAGGCGACGTTCTCCAGCATCCTGCCACGGTCTTCCGAGAAGGCAAACCTCACCGTCCGAAGAGAAATAGTAATTGACGTCAGTCAATTGATGCCCATTTCCCTCAATTCCCCCCATTTTTGGGATACTTTGGACACCTATTGGACACCTAAAACCGAACGGTTCTATTTTCAAAGCCGGCTTACGAGCCCTGATGCCGCCGATACTTATCCGTCAGGTCTCTTATGGACTGGCCTGCATCACCACAAAGTCCGCTTCGATAATCTTGCGGAAATTTTCGTCGATCTCTGTCCAATCGATCACATCGACCTTAAAAGGCAAGTCGGATTCCGAGAATGCATTACGGACACCGGCCAGTTCTTTCGTCGATAAAAACCGGGGGGGTCGAATGGCCAGGTCGAGATCCGAGAATGGTTTCAGGTTCCTGCCGTGAACCCTCGAACCAAAAGCAATCACTTCATATTCCGGAACATGCCGTTTGAGGATATCGCTGACAAGGGTCTGCTCTTCCGGGTTTAGATGCATAGTTATTTCGACTGGAGCAGCTTCAGCAGACCAAATGGTTCTTTTGCACCGCTAATTCTAGCGCGATGAAAAGTGTCACTCATCAAAAGGTATTATATCCCAATGCCTTAATTTAAAAACCTCAGATTATCCTCTGCCTTATCCTCTGCCTCCTGATGAACGAATCAACCTTATGTAGAGGTAGATATAACGGTGTAGGCTTTGAGAACTTCAAGGACTTGGGTAGACCAGCGGCCAACCGCATCATAAAAATAGCCGTTCTTCCGGCTTAATTCTGAACGAGGAACGTCCCCCAAAGCATACAAGATCCCAACACCAAAGGAACCTGCTTGGTTGAGTCCGAACGCCGAATCCTTCACCCGTCCTGCAAGTTTCGGATCAAGCCGCCTTTGGAAGTTTGTTAAAGTATCGTGTTCCATGTCAGAGAACCCGATCACGGGAATTTTTTCTGAAGCCGCAAGTTGGGGAAATCCATAATAGACTGAAGCAACCTTCCGCAACTCCGCGACCCGTTGACTGTATTTTCCTTGAAGAGCATCTGGAATGACCAGATGCAATTTGCCATTGTTCAATCCGGCGATCTCGAGAAGTTCTTTGAACATCTCAGGTGAAAGTGCGTCGATTCTGGCCTGTTCCACCACCACGATCACATCCTGTTTGAGTCGAAGTATCTGCCACAACTTGGCGGTCGGCACATTGGATATCCTCCCCATCGGCCTGATTTCATGCGTTATGGGCGTTGGGATGTTCGCTTGCGACAGCTCTACCGCTGTTGCTTCCCGAACCTCGGAGCGTGGTGGATGGCCAGCTTTCACCATCTCACTCACCTGCGCCCGTTCAGTACTGAGCCTCTCCCGTTGAGCGAAATAATCGATGATCCCCAGGAGTTCCATCTTATCTCGTTCCATTAGCGCCTTGACCTTCGCCATCTGTCTGCTCACCTCGGGCGTCATCTTGTCGCTGACGAGAAACTCCGCAAAATAGATGTCCTGGTACAAAACCTCTTTTCGCGGATCGTGGGCCATCCTCTCTAGAAACATCCTCGCCTGCGGCACTAGCTCTGTGGAAACCTTGTTGTAGTCGGACAGTGACGCCATTTGATTCTCAAGCGCCGACAGGGCCAGCATGAACTTGCCATACTTATCCTGAGTCAAAAGATTGCGCACCATCGAGATCGTAAACGAAGCCTGAGTCTGTATCATCCATCCGGCTACGACATGCTGGAGGACGTCACCGGAATCCGCGACGGCTGCTCTCAGGCAATTCTGCCAATATAGAATAATCGATCTCCCTCTCATCCAACGTAATTTCTCATCAGGTATTGGGGCAATCTTGGCCAGTGGCGATACTTCGTCTTTCGGTTCACTTATTTGTCCCCGCACCTCGGAGCGGACTTTAAGTCCCTGGTCTACGGTCTTTGGTCCCTGGTTCTCAATCCCCCTCACATCGAGAGGCGATAGAACGGGTGGTTTCTTTTTAATGCGATAAATTAGATTTTCGCTATAAGAACGAAGCCTCTGTGGATACGTCATGGGTTCATATTCAATATGGAGTTCGCCTGCAATTCGTTCGAGCATCTCTTTAAATTTTGCATGGTCCCTCACAACGCTTCCGACTATAAAACCTCCCTCCGCGATCTCGTAAAATATTTTTCGAAGCATGGCATCAGGATCCTCGGTGGCATCAAGTACATTGAAAAGCAAGACAACTTTAAAAAGCGAATCTTCTAACGGGAATCCCATATAATTCGTTTCATACAAAGGGTAGTAAGCTCCGCCGCGTACTGAAACTTCTGACATAAGCGCCCCGGTTTCCATAGGATCTAGCCGGGGGGAATATGATGACTGGTCCATCGAAAGAACTCTCGCTCCCAGTGCCGCTAACACAAATCCTGGGTAAAAATCAGTGCTTGTGCCTATCGCAAGCACGGAATCGCCCGGCTCAATATCTAACTTATCCGAAAAATCCCAAAAGCCGTAACTGTCCGCTTTATGCAGCATAGCGAGTTCTTTATCAAGCGGACTCTTCAGCCGCACGATGTCCATAGTGGTTTTTGTCACGGGTAGTTTCCATTGAACACTTCTCACCTCGGAGCGAGAACTTGCTCTGTCTTGTGCCTTCGTCTCATCGGGCGTGGCACCAACGTCTCCCCCTATCAGTGCGGTTTCAGCCTCAACTGCACGTTGACGATCCTTGTCAGCAATCGGAATGAGTTGCGTCTCGGCAACACCCCTCGAAAGAGCTATGGCGTTGATCAAGTCAGTTAATCGAGGATAAACTCTATCGATAGCATCACGAAGAGGCGCTGCCGCCATTAATGTTTGTATTATCTCTCTTCTCGAATAAGCAGCTTCCATCGCAGGGTAATCAAAGACCAGCGGATGTCTGACCAACTCCTCGACCCCTAACTTATCTACCTGCTTCTTAGAAGTCCTCATAGCCTGCTGTCTCGCCAAAAAATGCCGGGACGCATCTTCATCCCTTAGCATTTCGCTCATTCGATGAATTCCGGAAAAGAAATATCTCATGAAAAAATATTCTGTTAAAATTTTATTTTGATTCCCCTGAACATCAATCAAGGCATAGTGCCCCAAGCGCGTAATTTCACCGAAGCCACGCAAAAGATCCGCCGCCAGTGAATTCCCGACAGAAATCAGCACACCAGAATATGCATCCCATAACTCGTCTTGCAATCGTTCGATTTCTTTCAACTTCGTCTCTCTCGTCGGAAATTTTTCAAGAAAAGGCTGATCAACCCGCATCTCGGAGCGAGTGTCCATTACACGACCAAGTGCTTTTTGAAGACCGGGATCTAACAGGTCCCGAACCTGGGCTACATCTTTTCGGCCTGCAAGAATTTTCAGGCATTCGTCGCGCACAAAAGAGACAGAACCAAGTCCATATTGATTCCCATAATCCATTTGGTTTGCGAGATCCACAAGCGAAAGGCTTGGCAGATCCTGAGCGACTTCGATCATGGCATCCCTTTTCCCAACGCTGAACCGAGGCAGTAAGAAATCATTAACATTGCGGAAGAAGGCCAAGGAATCGGGATATTGCTTCAGATGTTCCCCGAACCGAAACGGCGGGATGGCATAGACGAAGAGGTTTTGGAAAAGCTCCGGATCATTTTTCAAAATGTCCTTGAGAAGATCCTGAAGCACCTGGTGACTGTATTTGGCGTAGAAAAAAAACCGGCGCAGGATCCCTTCGCGAACCAGTTCAAACTCCGTAGTTGTCAGAAGCGTCTTTAGCAGGCCAGGCCTGCTTCGATAATCTCCGATGGTGTCGAGAAAACCGCCACCAGCTTCCCCCCTCTCGGGAATCATCCTCCCAGACAATTTTTCAAAGCTCGGGTCGTTAAAAAAACCAAGGTCCTGGATATTCTTTACGCCATATTTTTGGGTCCATTTCCTCCAGTATTCCACGCGCGATTTTTCCTCAAAGTCGAATTGGTAACTTCCGACAAACGGTTCGAAATGCGCCTGCGGCCGTGCTTGGACGGTGTAAGGCATGTACACAAACTCGTTAGGATCATAATCAGGATTCCCGGGCACTACGGGGTTGGTCTTGCTGATTACCATCTCAATATCCATGGGCCGACCCCAATACTGTTCAACTTTTTGAGCGATCAAACCGATCTTCCGGACTAGCGCTATTCTGCCTTTTTCCATTGCGGTATCTTTGTGACGACGGTAATCAAGCGGAATGATTTCGTTTGTCGCGGGATTAATCGTGTATTTTTTTGTCGCCATAATGGGATGAAACCCTTCGCGCGAATCGTCCCTGGAAATAACCTCACCTGTTTTCTTATCGAAATAGTAACGGAAAGGCTCGCCCTGAAGCTTGGGAGCCGGGTCCGTGAGCGTGCGGCCGCTCCCGGGAATGAATTCAACCATGACCACCCCTGCGTCTTGCGACTTCGGATCCGCCGTGTGAATCAGTACGGCATAGCTTTCCGCATCTCCCACATGTTCCTGGATGATGAGCAAGGGCCGCGCATCTTCCTCGGAAATTCCCCATTGCCTCCGGTCCGCGTAGGCTTCCCATTTCCAGAAACCGGCCAACGTCATTAAAACCAGCTTCTCGTATTCTTCCTGCGACAGGTTCTCCGGCACTTCGTTTGAGTCTTCGACCCCTGCTCCGACCCCAGCGTCGTTTTCAAGGTCTTGAACATTCGAGGCTGCCCGAATAATCAATGCCGGGATATAGGGCTTGTAACCGGGTTGATTCGTCAAATTAGCAGGCACCTCCTGCTGACGGAATGTGAGGATTTCATGTCTTGATTTTTTCGGGATCCGCATGGCCTGGACCAGATTCCGAATCTCCTCAAGCATGCCGCGAACCTTTGTAAGGTCCGGACGCGTTTCTTCCATTTCCATCGCAATCTTATTCTGCAACGCCACGATCGCGACCGCCTTGTCGGGGTTTGCTTCGCGCAAACTCTTCCAGAACCCGGGTGTCAAAAAAAGCGAGCCCGGCACTAGCGCGGAAGACTTTTCATAATCGCGGTACATCAACGCCAGACGGCCGGCCTTCGGCCCAAGGTCAGCAAATACCTCTTCACGGCTTGATTTATCATAAGTCCCCTCATTCAACACGCCATAAAGATGAAGTACTGGCTCCGCATTTTCGTTGATCGGAGCAGGTTGAACACGGCGGTCGCTTTTCTTGAGCGCGGGAGCAAAAGCCGCTTCCTCTTTTGTCGCCGGCAAGATCGCGCCTTGCCCGTTCTCGCTCGTCAGGATCGCATCCATGCCGTCTTCGAGCATCTCTATCGCATCCGGAAAATAGACCAGCGGGATCCCCAAAGCCCTGGCGCGTGTCGCAAGATGTCCCGCACCTTCACGGGAAAAGACCATACCAGTCTGCGCTGTACCGGCCGCCGAGAGTGTTGAGTAATCCTGGTCAAGAACCACGATCCGTCCGGCTTCCAGTCCTTCGAGGCTCTGCCGGATCTCGTCTTCCGTTCCGCGAAGGATCTTAATCTTACCCGCAACCCTTCCCGGGTGCACAGCTTGAAGACCGCTGATGCCGTATTGGCGAAGGTAAAGCTCGAAGAACCGATTCAGATTCAAACTCATCATTTCCAGAAACGCCGAGCCACGTTCTCCGACCCTCTCACGGATAAAGGAACCTAATTCCGCCTGAACCGCTTTGTAGTCATTACGTAGACGGCCCCAGTCGCGGATCGCCTGCTCAATTTCTGCTTTTTCAATTCCCGGCCGTAATCGTTCGAATTCTTTCCATGCTTGTGCGATGCCGCTTTCGGAATCCCATTGCGTATCCTTTTTGCCTTCATAGCGGACTTGATACTCGATAATAGCCTGTTTCAGAAGAGGCTCCCACATACCGGCTCGACCGAGAACCCGTGTTAGATAAAAGAGCTGATGCAAGAAATAAGCGTTCTGAAAAGCGCCCTTCAGCGCGTTTTCAAGCTGATCGAGCGACCGGCTGAAGGTCTTGGAATCATTCATTCTCTGTATTTTCTCGATCCTGTCCTGCAATGAACGGATATGGATAGCAAGCGCCTGATGCAAGGCACTTTTGTAATCATGAATTCGCCCTTCAAAGTTGCGGTCTTTCGGAATACGGCCAAACTCGATCAGTCCGAGGATTGCACGAAGGTCCGCCTCCATAGCGGATCTGTCTCCGCCTGCAAGGTTCTCTTTTGACAAGAGGTCCCCGAGTTCGCGGAGAGCGTTTCCAGTCGCATTCTCCCAATCATTGATCGCGCCTTCCAGATAAACGAGCTGCTGCGGAAGTTTTGTTTCTTCTTTTTTCCCTAGTGCGAGTTTTTCCTTGCTGAACATCGCGGGATTCGGCGGTTCTTTCAGGAGGTGGTGTAGTTCATTCAGGAAATTTTCTCGAAAATAGAAACTACCGTTCTTTTCCAGATATCCGAGACCGTAGGCCTTGGCCATGGCGGAATCTAAATGGCCGTCCGCGTATCCGGGCATTTCATGACGGCTCACGATGCTCCCGGAAACTACCAAGATAGGGCCGCGGAAAACTTTACCTTTGGTCGGAACACGAAGGTTGTTGATCAGATCCAGCGCAGTATCCTTGCCCTGGAACTGATAGTCTGTAATCACAACGATCTTGTTTGAAGCAACGCCTTGCTTGAGCATCCCGGTAACATGGTTCAAGGCCTCCTTAGGCGAAAATGCTGACAGAATGTTCCTGAAACCCTGCTCTCGAAGGATTTGCTCGTAGCCTTTCAGGATATAGGGTTTGTCATCTGCCAGTACAATCCACCGGTTCTGAAAGTCCGAAAAATCAGAATTCTTCTTTTCAGTTTTCAATGTTACGACCGTCGCGACGGCATTAACACTTTTTCCAGGATCCTTTATAGCAGTGGTCAGGGGCTTGGATTTTACACCTACCCGAATTTCGGAACGGGCCGTCGCATCTTTGACTATCGCCAAATCTCCACTCGCCACCTCAGTCATAGCTTTCGAATAAAAATCGTAAACCATCTCGAGTTGAGCCAAACCGGTCTGAAGACCCTTCTTGTATGCCATGAGTGTTAACAGCGCATCCGCACGATCAACAGGACTCGCTCTAAGGGGATTTTCAAGACCGCTAATATTCTGTGTTGAAAGCCAGTGAATATCATCAATATCCTTTTTAAGTTCAGTCAACACTTCTCTCATTAATGAAACCACCTCCACGCGCGACACCTTCTTCCAATCAGGTTTAAATTGATCGTTCAAAGGAATCTTCTTGGCCAAGATATCTCGCTCGATGCCCTGATTGCGCTTATTGATCGCCTTGAGACGCTCGGTAATACCAGATATCCCTGCCATCTCTTCTTCCTGCAAATAAACATGCGCTGAACTCCATAATCCAAGGGCCTGACGAAGCGTATAGTTTAATTTATCGCTGAGTAAAAGCATTAACGCCTCGGCCATCTGATACAACTTCTCATCTGATATCTGCCTGCCTTTTTGCGCCAGCGTTGTTTCATGCAACAGAGAACCTGCGATCAAAAACCTCTCCGCACCTTGCCCTCGGTAAAAGGCGGATTCCTGTTCGAGAAACTCATCAATCGTCATTTTCCCTTCGCGGAAAGACTGTTCGATCTGTTCAGGTTCTATACCTGTTTTCACATGGAACCGTATAAGCGTCCTCTCTCTCGTCAATGCAGCAAGGCTCTCCTGCGTCTCCGCCTCGGGAATGCCCAGGAGACTGGCCACTTCTTCTACCTTGAATCCGCCGATGATGCTATTGAGGGGATAATGGGACAGTATTGCCGCATCTTCGCCCCTCATTTCGGAGCGGTTTGAGGGTATTTTCAAAAAATCCGGCCCAAGGAAAGCTTTTTCAAAAGGCTCCTTGATCTCTGGATAAACAGCGTAGGCTGTCGAACGCAACTTCTCAAGCGATTGAACGCTTATTTTCCGAAACTGAGCCCAAGTTGTTGAGTGATCGAGAAAATACTGTCTGAGTTTTTCCAGAATCGGTCGAACATCATCTCTCCTCAACTTATTGGGTTTCCCTCCGGATTTGAATATCGCTTTATTTCCAAGAAGCATCCCTATTTCTATTGGATCAAGCAAACTTTCGCCATTGTCATCTTTAAGATCAAGATAGAACCGATGCAAGTCCGACTTAATATCCTTATACGCAACGATGAGACGTTCATCCGCCACTTGCTCCCCCATGGAGCCATACGCGGCTAACGCACCATACCCAAGCCATTCCAATTGAAATCGAAATGTTCGGGCAAGCGCTTGCTGTTCCGTTGGAATTCTTAAAACCGTTTCCCCACGAGTTCTTGCCTGCTTAGTCAATTCTCGCCTCAAGAGAATCCAGGCTTGTTGAAATAGTGAAAAATAAGTCTGGGTTTTACCATTTAAAAGACGTCCCCGCCTTGCGCCCTTAGGGTCGACCGTGCTTCCGATATAGGATTGATAAATATCCGCGATCGTCACAGCCTCCGATCCAGCGACAGTATCGAAACGCGCGTTCGTTGGAATTAACCCCGAAGAAAAAAGTATCGGCATCATTATAAATAACGCCTCTTTGTTGAGGGCGCCTTGCACCGTCAGCGCAATGTCTGTTTGGGGATCGATCAAACCAAGACGAATATGCATCAAAATATTCAGATAAAAAATCGGAAGCGTTGAAGGAAGGATGCGGATCAATACGGTCCCGGTCGATTGAAGGCCGCTTCCGCCGACCTTGCTCAGACGACCACCCCCCATAAAATAATTAGCAAGATGGGCGGCCTGACGAGCTTCGGGAGTATTCTCCCTTACGAATTCCGCGCCCTGAGCAACAAAAGCTTCGGATACTTTTTCAAGATATTCTAGACCGGGAAGAATTTTTTGATGAACCTGGGCCATTATTTCATTTTCATGATTTCCATCCTGGATCTGGTCATAAATCCACATCTTGATCACCTGAAGTGAGCCCAGGCTAAGATCATCCAAAGCTTTTGTTTTAACAAGCCTTTGATAGATTTCTTCGGTTTTAGAATTCTCTAACTCCATATAAAACTGATTTCTCAACGACTGCATGAAAAGGGTCCCTAAAAAATACTTCTTAGAAAGTTGAACAGCTAAAATAAGCCCCCAAGCGCCTCCGAAAAAAAACATTAAAAAGTGTTCTTTATGTGGCTTGATGTATTCGGAGAAGTCATTCAAAAAATATTGATAGGGTAGGTATCCCCAATCAGGATCAATGAGTATTAATAGCGGGGCCATAATGACAATGGTCCCGATAAAAACAACCACCATGAAAGCTCTAAACGAAGTAAGGAAAAAAATCAGGGTCCGATCAATGATGAGTCCCGTCGCTTGTATCAAATCATTTAGAATCCGCCCAGGATAACGGACCCAATATTTCAGAAGCGGGATCTTTTTATCCATTTCCTCCGACCGCACCCCCGCCCGTGAAATCGGGACGTCTGCCACGATGCCGGACGTATCCGTCACGCTTTTTGTCGGAGATCCATCCTGATCTCCAGGCGGAGCGGAGCGGGATGTTTCCAATTTCTCGTTCATCTCCGGTAGATATCCGCCCAATATCGCAGGATCAATATCCGGATGAGCAATCAGGGTATTATAAATAGCTCGGACTTCGGCGCGAACCATCGGTTCGGATTCGGCAACCAGTGGGAAAGCCCTCGTAGCTCGGGCAAGTAGAAAGGGGATTTCGAAGTCGTGGTGGCCAGCAGTCATAAGATGTTTATAAAACTCCTCGTGTCGAAGACTGGGTTTGGTAATGCGTGGGCTGACAACAAGGTAATTCATTCCTTTGTTTTCAAAAATACGCTTGATCGCTTCTTTGTGAAAGCCGCCAAATACCATCACAGCGGTCGTCATATCCTCGGATTTGAGAAATGAGTCTAGTGAGGAATTTACCGCACTGTCACGAGCCTTTGCGATTTCGTAGAACCGGATGGCATCTTTGATGTTTCGCTCCCATATTTTCGAGAGAATGAGGGTTTTGGGTGTTTGGTTGAAGATGAATCGGGCGAAGGAGTCCGTATCAAATGCCTTGAGACTTGCTTTGACGGATTCGTATTCCTCCTGGGATACTTGAAGCTCATTCAGGCGATTGAGAAGACTGAGGATCTTGTAATACTCAAAAAGCTGTTTGTCGGCCGTGTCATGCAAGCAAGTTTCCGCGACCGCTTGTTCAAGTTTTTTAAGTTCGTTGAAGACTTCACGAGCATCGATATGTTTCGCTTTTTCAATTACAACGGGGTCATTCGAGCGAATGGCCTCAAGAATAAAACTGATAAGACCAAGACCCTTTTCCGCTCCGTGTTCCCCGAGTAAAGGCATCGTCCTTCCAAGATAGGTGAAAAGATCGAGCTTCTTGGTATCGAACTGGCTCTTCGTCTTGAGCCATTCTTTGAGCGGCCTAGGAAAGCGGCTGTCTACAAGCGACTTCAATTCCTTTTTAAGCGCCTTGAGGTCTTTTGTAATGGCGTCTTTTTTCGACGCGGCGAAACGGTACTGGTCGACGTTCTCCTTGAGGAGTTTGAGAGAATCCGCGCCAACGAGGATGAAGTCCTTCGTCCGGTTGATGTGGGCATACTCCGCACCGCCGACACGCAGGTGATCCATCAGAAAATATGCGACCTTTTCCTTAATCTTCGGGTCTTTGATGAACCCGAAATACTTGTCCGTAGGAACTGGACCTTCATAGCCTTCCTCAAAGACCGTCTTAACGCCGTCATTTGTGACTAGATGGTTAATAATCTTTGCGATGTTCTCCTGTGCTTCAAGCGAGTCGTGGGCATCTTGGATGAAAAGAATGGTTTTCCCAGAGTTACCGCGGAACGATTCATCTATAAGACCAAGTTCGGGAGGGATCCGGATCTCACGATCACGGTCCAGGCGATGGAGACCGGATGGATTCCCTCCCAGAACTTTTAAATTGTTGGGCTTGGCAAATGCGGTTGGAGCGTAGCTAAAAAGGCCCGTAAACAGAAAGAGCGCCGAAGTGATGATAGCGACGCCTCGTTTGAATGGGTTGCTCCCAAAGGGAGTATTTTGTATTCTCATTTACCTGGACCGAAAACTTTTACAAGATGCTTAGTTAGAGCAACTATAACACCTGTTTTCTATTGGTCAAATGGGTGGATATGCTGAAGGTTTTAGATGGTTCGGATGTTATCAATTGCTATACATTGCAAAAATAATTCGCTCCCCTACTCAACAAGCAAATGCAACACTTGGGAGAAAGGAGTATCCTAAGTGATTATGGGAAAACAACATGACCAACTCACACTGCACGAAAGAGAGCAAATTTCGGTTCATAAAGCTTCTGGAAAATCATTGAGAGACATCGGGAGCCTGCTTGGAAAACACGCTTCCACGATCTGTCGGGAGCTGCAACGGAACAGATCTTCCATCTTCAGACACCCGGTTTATTTTCCCGCGCAAGCCGAGATTAAGGCCAAAAAGCGAAAGCAGACAGCAGCACAAAGGTTTCGTCTGAAAAATCAGGAGATCCGCTGGTAGCGACGGTTTGAAAGTGTACCAAAACGGGCGGTTTTGGCTGTACCAGACGGTTTGAAATCATATCAAATCTTCGGAAATGAGCAGAAAAAACACCGAGCTTGTTTGGAGCACAAGCCATGGG
>Ga0209083_1002257_pt1 | contig 18788 bp, 10 predicted proteins | sample AM7aDNAmetaG_FD_184132 | JGI IMG/M metagenome (GOLD analysis project Ga0209083, IMG submission 184132) | Freshwater microbial communities from Finland to study Microbial Dark Matter (Phase II) - AM7a DNA metaG (SPAdes) (version 3) | ecosystem: Environmental > Aquatic > Freshwater > Lake ...
GAAGCAACGGACTGGAAAGTCCGTTCTGCTTGGTGGCGCGTGCGCAACCGTAGAGCGGACTTCCAAGAGCGTTTCCCCGATCCAATCCAAGACCGGGAGGGCCCGATGGTTGGGACCGTCCGGTGGCTTCACCGAACCGTTGCATATGGGTTCGTTCGGCTTCCAGCGCCGTCAACCATGGTCGTGCCGTTTTCACATAAGTCACAGGTTTGCAGTTCGTTAATACAGATTGCGCCCGTCTTCATTTGGCTTCGTTTCGCAAAAACACGCTTCTCCGCCGAAGCAGGATTGGATCGAAACGTTCGTTTTCCACTGGAAAAACGATGGTAGCTGATGTTGACCGCCACAATCATTTGGGTTCGTTTTCACAGTAGCCAAGTCACTCTGTGACGCGGCATCGTCATCCTTCACAATCGCGTCACGGAATGACGCGGCTACTGTGGCCGGCCCCGCCATCGTGCAATTGCAGTGTTCAACGGATTTCATGAGGTCGGGTGAGTTGGAAGGAGTCGGATTCAGCCGGATGGAGTCGGACCGACCCGAAGCCGAAAGGCAGGGCCGAACCGCCGGGCCGGCCGAAACCCCGATCCGGGTGTGCCAAAAGGAGTCGGATTCGGTCGGACTGGGTCGGATCGAACCGGACAGCCCCGCCCGTCCCATCCCCGCCGTGCGCAGGGCCGTCGCCGCCAACGCAGTCCCTGGCCCCATCCGTGTCATCCGCGCCATCTGCGGATTGTTCCCAAGCCGAATCGGGCCGGATGGAACCGGACGGAAGTGGATGTTTTTCAGTCGGATTCACTTGGACTGGGGTCGGGTCGGGTCCGACAGGGCCGGCTTGCCTCTTCGCTCGACGGTGCGGAGACTCATCGGGTAAGGACTCATGGTTTGGCCGCCCATGATTCTGCCTCTCTTACGTCATTTGCTTCATGCCCGTTCTCTCTGTTTTCCATTGGCCATCTGTGTTCTGTCTTCCGCCGCGCCGGAAAGCGCGCTGGCGCCCGGTGTGTTTCTACGCAGTAGAGAAATTAGCTTATATTCTCTATCAAGTCAAGAGATATTTTCATTTTTATGGGGGGTGCCCCTGCCTTCATGTGTCAACACGGCGACGGGGGAACAGAGCCCTTTTTCCGAAATTCAATACAGAGGAACAAGGGACGCCGGGTATCGCCCAACACCGGGTGACATCGCGGCACACAATCCACAGAACCCCCATCGCATTGAGAATTATTTCATGTCGTTTTTTTAAACGACGCCTTGCCGCTGCCTCGTGCAGCTATGGCTTGGGCTGATACGGATGCAGGGTAATGGTCCCACTGGCCGGTTGGTGGGTTACGTTGTTGGCATAGACTTGCGCGTTGCCGTTCAGCGTAGAGCCGGCGAAATCCACGGTGGGGGAATAGACGTTGATGTAAGGAGCAGTCAGAATGGAGCTCAAAATACTGGCGCTGGAGTATGCGTTGATCGAAATCAAACCGGCTATCAACGTCGAGTTCTGGACGAGGACATTTTGGCCGCTGAGATTGATGGCGCCGCTTGCATTCAGTTGCGCATTGATGACGCAAAGGTTTTGAACGGCGGCAATAGAGATGTTGCCGCCGCCGGCCGGCCCGTTGGCGATGATCTGGACGGTCTCGTTGCCGCTGGTGCGCCCGCTGGCGCCGAGGATGTCGATGTTGCCGCCGGTGGACAGGGCGTTGAACACGGTCGCCGAATCCTGCGCGGAGAGGCGGACATAATGCGTCGCGTCAGCCGCTATCGTGACATTACCGGGCGTTGAACCGCCAGAGGACGATACGACGGAGATGTTGCCAGCCGTCTCGCCATCGGCGCTGATGGCGGTTGATCCACCGGACGAGTCGCCGTTAATTCCTACTGACACGGCCTGAACATTTACCGCGCCGCCCTGAGAGGAGGTTCCGACGTAGGAACTGGCATCCACACGGGCGCCATCCATCTCCAAAGATGTCCCCGCCAGCAAGGAGATTGTTCCACCGTAGGGATATGCGGCGCCGGACGGCGTGCTCGCGTCCAGTGAGGCATCGAAAATCTTCACCGAGCCGCAGCTTGTTTCCACGGAAATCGTGCCGCCGCACGCCGGTCCGCTGGCAACGATCTGGACGCTTTCGTTGCCGCTGCTGCGCATGCCGGAGCCGAGAATGTCAATGTCGCCATTGAAGGTTTGGTTGTCATAGACAACCTGAGAATCCAGCGCAGACAGGCGGAGATATCCGGACGAATTGTTCGCCGCAATCAAGATGTTGCCGGGTGTGGAAACGTCGCCGGGCGACTCGACGATAATCTGGCCCGCCGCCGTCGCTTTGGGACTGGAGGACGTGGGGCCGTCGGCGGTGATAGTCAGCCAATCATTCACATTGAACAAGCTCACAGACATTCCGCCATGGAGAATGATGCTGCCGCCAGCGGCATTGGGATTCGGGCCGGAGGAAATGAAGTTGTCGGGTTTTCCCGGACTGGCGTCGAGATAGGAGTCGTGTATCTGAAGGTCGCTTGCAGCGCGCAAAACGATTTGGCCGGCCGGCAGTCCCAGCGTTTCCAGCACGGGAGTTTCGATATTGGCTCCCTGAACGATGATGTCCCCGACCGCGTTGAGCTGAATGGAGCCGCCGCCGGCGTATCCGGTGGCCATGACCTTCAGGCTGGTCGTGCTCGATTCGTTCACGCCCAACAACTGGATGTCACCGTCAATCGGATCGATGTAGGGGTTAACCTGCGCGCTTATGTAAATATGGCCGCTTGTGTCCGGAACATCCATCGTCACGCTGCCGGGTTGCTTGCTGTTGCCGGTGGATGAGATGCGGATGGAGCCCGCTGTCCCGCCGCTCTCACCCCCGATGCCATCGGCCCGGATGTCCACCTTGCCGTCCATCGTGATCTGCATGTTGCCAGCGCCGAAATTGACCTGGCTGCCATTGGCCACCGGCTCTGGCGTGCCGATGACGACCTGACCGCCCGTGGCTTGTCCCACGGCGTTGATGGTCGTATCCTGGAGGGATACCTGTTGCACGCCTTCCACCACCACCGTGCCGGCCGTGTTTTGTCCCGCGGCGTTGATGGTCGTGTTTTGGAGAGACGCCTGTTGCATCCCTTCCACCACCACCGTGCCGCCCGCAGTCTGTCCCTCGACGGTGATGGTCGTATCCTGGAGGGATATCTGCTGCACGCTATTCAGCACCACTGTGCCACCTTGCATTGCCGGCGTGGATTCGAGGGTGATCACCGAACTGCTGCTAGTGAAGGGATGGCTCGCGTCGATCAATGCGTTGCGGATGTGCACGCCCTCCGCGGACCCGCCGGGACCGGTGCCATCGCCCGTGCTGATGATTTCAACGGTGCCGCCGACATCCGCCGCGCCGACCAGCACTTGCGTGAGTCCCGAGTTGTTAGCGCCTCCTCCCAAAGCCGTTACGCCGGCGCTCTCCAGATGGAGCGTGCCGCCCGTGTTCAAGCTGTTGAGCAAGCCGCTTTCCGGAGCCAAGGTGGAAGGAGTGGGCGACGAACTGCCTGATTCCTTGGGAGAGGCCACTATCAGGTCGGTGGTGGAGAAAAGCTGGAACTTGCCGGGGCCATTATCACTGCCGGACATGTCGAAAGTCGAATTAACTATCTGGATGCCCGCCGCGTGAATACTGACGTGATCTGTCTTCGGCCCGATCTCTCCGCCGCCGCCGGACGTCATGTCCAGCGCCTCGAAACTCCCTTTGGTGCGAAACTCGGCCTCAAACATCCCGTTGTAGGGTTTGGGTTGGGGGCTGAGAGGCCACAACAGTATGTTTTGGGCTACAAAATCAAACACTGCTGTGTTGCCATTGAACGTCCCAGTGATCGTACCCGCGGATCCGGTGATGGTGGGTGGGGTGGCGATGGGTGTGGCGGCGCCGCTGACATCCATCGTGGTGCTGTTGTCCATGATGTAGTAGAGCGGACTCCAAAGCCAGCCGCTGCTGAAGCCGGTGTTGCCGCGGCTCTGGATGTGCACTTGCGCATTGCCGCTGTCGAGCGCGCTTGCGCTGGCGGAGTCAATCACGACGCTGTCGCCGCTGATGAAGATGCCGCTCTCCGGCACTGCGGTCGCGCCGCCGGTGGTCAGCGCCGAATTGTTGATGGAAACCTGCGTGTTGAGGTGGGTGCCGTTGGGATTGACGGCGGTGAGTTTGATCTGGCCGGCATTACCCGATCCGTCACCGTTGGCGGAAAGCGATGTGCTACTGAGATTGATCTGCGGCGCTTGGAGGCTGATAGCGCCGCCGGACTTGGCGCTGTTAAGCGGCGCGCTCGCATCCAGGCTGGCATACGTGAAATTGATTCCACCACCCGCACCGTCGAACGAGCCCAACCACCAATCCGGCTTGTAATAGAGGCCGTAAGCGTTGGCGGTGATTGTGCCGCCGCCGGCGGGTCCTGTTGCCGAAAGGATGATGCTTTTATAGGGAGGGGTCGCCGTGCTGCTACCCCAAAGACCAATGCTGCCGTCATCGCCCGATGAGGAGGAACCATAGTAGCCGTAAGAGGCATACTGGGCGCTGATATTGATGTGGCCGGTGGAGTTGGGCACGTTCAAGGAAATACGACCGGGCAGCGCGTCGTTGCCGCTCGACGAGATCTTGACCTTGCCCGGAACCTGACCGTCCGCATTGATGTCCACGGAGTCTTCGATGACGACCTGCAAATTGCCGCCCCAGCCACTAACAGCAGGGTCGTCCGTATTGGATTTGGCGCCGATGAAGATGGTGCCGCCGTTGCCGCCGTATGACGGGGCGCCGTGGTCGTCCCGGGGGCTGACATCCAGGGTGGTGTCGTGGATATAAACGCCATCGAGAGCAATCGGCGCGCTGGCGCCTAATGATGATTTGTATTTTGCAATGCCGTTATTAAGCAGGGTGGTCACGTCGGTGGGGCCGCCCGTCAACGAACCCTTGCTGATGATTTCAATGGTGCCGCCGTTGTAAACGCCGCTGCCCGTGTTCACGGTCGCAGACAAATGGCTGCGCAGGCGGTCGCTGGGATCGTAGATCGAATCGTAGCCGTACCCGGCAAGGATCGCTTGGCCGCCGGTGCTCTCAATGTGCAGCAAGCCCGTCGGGTTGATGTCATCCGTAGGTCCGCTTCGGACTCTGATCGTGCTGGGATCTATCACCAGGCCACCGGGGCCATAGAGCCACAACGAACTGGGGCTGGCTTCCGTGCCGCCGATTTTGAAATACGAACCAATGAAGCTGATGGTGGAGGCGTTGAAAGTGAGCAGAGAACCGGTTTCCGTGGGACTGCCGGTTGAAGTATCGTCGGGAACGCTCAGGAAAACCAGTTTGCCCTGGGTGTTGAATGAGGCATTCATGACTCCTGAAGCGTCTGGCGTGATTTGCGGGTTGCCTGTCACCGTGACGTTTTGACTGCCGAAATCAAAGACGGTCGTGGCGCCTTGCGCGGTGCCTGGCAGTTTTGAGCCATCCCCGGAGACAATGGCTCCCACGCTCATGTCAATCGTGGAGGAAGAGTCGATAATGAACGGCTCTGGCGGAGTCGTTGGGGCCTGGCTCAGCGACGAGACTTGTTGCTGCGTGCCCTGGGTGTATTGGTTTTGAGTCGTGGCGGCGGTCGCCACGAAGACTTCGGTCTTTTCGCCGAGCATGACGAACGGCGTGGCTTGAAGCTGGCCGGCTTGGAGTTGGCCCAGTTGGTTGTTGTTGGAATTGTCAAACTCCTGGCTGTTGTTCGGCAGGCCGCCCTTCATGAGTTTGCCGGTCTTCAACCCGTTGAGCATGAAATCCACCGGATACTTGGTGACGCCGACGATGAACAACTGGCCGGGCATGACTTTCGCCAGCAACTTGCCGTTCGGATCGAGGACGTTGATGGTTCCGGCCAGACAGATGATCTTTGGCGCGCTGCGGTAGGAAACGATGCCGGCGGTGCCTTCGATGGCGGCGGTGCCGGCGGGCGTGATGATCTTGCCGCCGCCGGCGCCTTTCGGCATGTCGAACAGCAGCAATCCCTTCTTCAGTTGGAACTCGCGCTTGTCGGGATCGAAAGTGAAGGTGGAATTGGAGCCGAGCCGCGTAATGGTGCGGTCTTCGAACTCCAGCTCGGCCTGGGATTTCTGGCCGGTGCGCACCGTGTCGGAGCCTGTGACGACATCCTTGGCTTTGGCGGCGCGTTCATTGCCGGCGCCGGGCTTGAAGCGGACGTCATTGTTGACTTGGGTGACGGTCGCTTGACCCAGCGGTTTGGCTTGAACGGTTCCGCCGATCCAGCCGGCGGCAGCCACCAATCCCACCAGCCCCACCGAACGACACCGGCGGCAGAGCCAGCCGTGTTTGAACAACTTGGTTTTCATCGAAAAACTCCGCTCCATTTACCTGGCAATCCACCTCCGCCAACGACCGTCATTCCACCGTGACGCTCTTGGCCAGATTGCGAGGCTTATCCACGTCGCAACCCCGCAACACGGCGGCATGATACGCAAGCAGTTGCAACGGCACAACAGTTAAAAAGGGATAAAGATAATCCACCGTCGGCGGCACATAGATGACGTCGTCGGCCTTGGTGGCGATGTGCGTGTCGCCCTCGGTGGCGACCGCGATGATCGGACCTTTGCGCGCCTTGATCTCCTCGATGTTGCTGAAGGTCTTTTCGTAAACGGCGTCGCGCGGGCAGATGAACACGCTGGGAACCTCCGGCGAGATGAGCGCGATGGGACCGTGTTTCATCTCGGCCGACGGATAGCCTTCGGCGTGGATGTAGGAAATCTCCTTGAGCTTCAGCGCGCCTTCGAGCGCGATGGGATAATTGAACTGGCGGCCGAGGAACAAGAAATCATTCGCGCGCTGGTATTTCCCGGCGATCCGGCGGATGTGATCGTTTTGTTTCAGCACGTGCTGGATCTTGTCGGGAATCGCTTCCAGTTCGCGGATGATTTCCATGCCCCGCGCCGCGGAAAGATGGCGGAGGCGGCCCATGTGGAGCGCCAGCAGCGTCAGCACGGTGAGTTGGGAAATGTAGCTCTTGGTCGCTGCAACGCCGACTTCCGGGCCGGCGTGCATATAGACGCCGCCATCGGCTTCGCGGGCGATGGTGGAGCCGACGGCGTTGACGATGGCGAGGGTCTTGTGGCCTTTGCGCTGGCTCTCGCGCAGCGCGGCGAGCGTGTCGGCGGTTTCGCCGCTTTGGCTGATGACGAACACCAGCGTGCCTTTGTCCACCGGCGGATTGCGGTAGCGGAACTCGGAGGCGTATTCGACCTCGGCCGGCACGCGGGCGAGTTCCTCGAACAAATACTCGCCGACCAGCCCGGCGTGCCACGCCGTGCCGCACGCGCAGAAGATGACACGGTCCACGTCGCGCAATTGGCTGGCGGTCATATTGAGACCGCCGAAAAGCGAGGTGGATTCCTCGTGGTTGACGCGGCCGCGCAGGGCGTTCTGGACGGCCAGCGGTTGCTCGTAAATCTCCTTGAGCATGAAGTGCGCGAAGTCGCCTTTTTCGGCGGCGTCGGCGGTCCACTCGACGCGGCTGATCTGACGGCTGACCGCGCCGGCGGTGAGGCTGCTGATCTGGAAATTGTCGCGGGTGATGACGGCGACGTCGAAGTCATTGAGATAGACCACGTCGCGGGTGTGGGCGACGATGGCGTTGACGTCGCTGGCCAGGAAGTTTTCGCCTTTGCCGACGCCGAGCACCAGCGGTGAGCCACGCCGCGCGCCGACCAGCAATTGCGGGTGGTCCTGATGAATGACGGCGATGCCATAGGTGCCGATCACTTCGCCGAGCGCGCGGCGGACGGCGTTGACGAGCCGCGCGTCGCCGTCGGCGGGCGTCTCGTCATAATAATGACCGATCAACTGCGCCAGCGCTTCGCTGTCGGTATCGGAGCGGAAGACATGGCCCTGCTTCGTGAGCCGCTGCCGGAGCGCGGCGTAGTTTTCGATCACGCCGTTGTGCACCAGCGCGAGCCGGCCGGATTGGTCGAAGTGCGGATGGGCGTTGGCGTCGCTGGGCGGCCCGTGCGTGGCCCAGCGCGTGTGGCAGATGCCGGTGGCGCCGGGCATCGGCGTGGCCGCCAGCGCAGGCGCAAGCCCTTCGTTGATTTTACCAACGCGCTTGATCGTGCGCAGTTGGCCGCCGTCGAGCGTGCTCATGCCCGCCGAGTCGTAACCGCGGTATTCCAGCCGCCGCAGACCTTCCAGCAACAGAGGTTCGGCGGACCGTTGGCCAATGTATCCGACAATGCCGCACATAAAATTTCAGCGCCGACAGCAGCCAAAGGTTGCTTCCTGACGGAGGAGGCATATACTAAACAACGGATTTCTGCGAGACAAAATCGCCATGCGACCGCAAACACGACTTTACAGCAACAAAAACGTCCTATCCGTCATTATGGGCGGGGGCCAGGGGCAGCGGCTTTATCCACTGACCAAGGAGCGCGCCAAGCCCGCCGTGCCGATTGCCGGCAACTACCGCCTCGTGGACGTGCCGGTGAGCAACTGCATCAACTCAGGCCTCAAGCGCATTTACGTCCTGACGCAGTTCAACTCCGTCTCGTTGCACCGCCACATCCAGCAGAGCTACAAGTTCGACGCGTTCACCGACGGCTTCGTGGACATCCTCGCGGCGCAGCAAACGCCGGAACACGCCGGCTGGTATCAGGGCACCGCCGACGCCGTGCGGCAGAATTTTCGCCACCTCCTCTCCGCGGGCGGTGAGATCATTTTGATTCTCTCCGGCGACCAGCTTTACCGGATGGATTTCCGGCCAATGATTGACCAGCACATCCAGCACGGCGCCGAGATCACCATCGCCACGCTGCCGGTGCCTCGCGCGAGCGTGTCCTCGCTCGGCATCATGCAGGTCAACGCCGACAAACACATCGTCCGGTTCGTTGAAAAGCCGAAAGACGAAAAGGTGCTCGAAGAACTGAAAATCGAAGAACGGCTCGTGTCCGAGATGCACCTCGGCTCCAACACCGACCATTTTCTCGCCTCAATGGGCATCTATGTGTTCAACCGCGACGTGCTCATCAAGGCGCTCGACAACGACAGAACCGATTTCGGCAAGCACATCATTCCCGAAGCCATCAGCGGGCACGCCGTCTTCGCCTACATCTTCAAAGGCTTTTGGGAGGACATCGGAACGGTGCGGAACTTCTTCGACGTGCACATCGCCCTGGCCAAGCCGAAGCCGCCGTTCGACTTCTACGATGCGCACGCGCCGGTTTATACTCACCCGCGCTTCCTGCCGGCCAGCGTCGTCACCGACAGCCGGGTTCATGAGGCGCTTATTGCCCAGGGCAGCGTCATTCACCCGTCCACCATCGAGCAATGCGTGATCGGCGTTCGCTCAAAGATCGGCGAAGGGTCGAAGCTGCACGAGGTCGTCATGATGGGCGCCGATTTTTACCAGGATGAACGCCAGCTTCAGTCCGACACCAGCGAGGGCGTGCCGCACATCGGCATCGGCCCGGGCTGTGTCATCGAGCGGGCCATCCTCGACAAGAACGTCCGCATCGGCGAGGGCGTCCACATCAGTCCCAGCGGAAAAGAGGCCAACGTGGATCATCCGCTTTATTGCATCCGCGACGGCATCGTCTGCATACCCAAGAACTCCGTCATCCCCGCCGGCACGACGATTTGAACGGTGGCCGATGCGACCGTGAGCGCGAAAACTCCTGCCGCGCCCGAACCGATGGCTGGAGACGGCAGTGCTGTCACCAGTGTAGCGTGACTTCCACCGCCTGGCCTTCCAAAACACGCGCGCTCTCGGCAAGAGACAGCCGAACCTCGGTTCTGTCGCGCTTGAGTGACGCGTTGACGGCGCGGTCGCCGACGCGAACATGCACCGCCGGCTCCTTCTCGGTTGATGGAACCTCAAACACCAATTCCGCGAGTTGAAGCCTGCCGTGGCGCAGTTCGATGCGTTCGTGTTGCGCGTTGCCTTCGCGTTTCTGCACGAACAATCCCCAGCCTTCCGGCGCGGTGAAGAACGAGCGGTGGTCCTCCGGCTGCCAGCACGGCTTGAAGCCGAGCACGCCTGCGGGACCGTCGAGGACCAGCCCCTGGCTGGCGATCAGCAACGACCAACTGCTCATGGCCCGCGCGTAAAACTTGCCGCACTCCAGTTCGTTGAACGGGTTGCCGCCGGGGCCGGAGTTGAGGCCGTCGCGCCGCCGGCCGTCGTAACGGCTGCGCGCCATTTTTACAACGCGGCGCGCCTGCTCGATCAATCCCTCGAACACCATCAGCCCGGCGGTGGAATACTCGATGCCGGTCCAGACTTCGTCGGAGTAGAGCATGTACGGCTTGGGCCGGTCGTTGTGCGGCCACGTGCAGATGAGCAGCCCGCCCTCGTCGTCGGGGATGTAGCGGCGCGGGTCTTGTTTGAAGCCGGCGAACTTCTCGCGGAAATTGTAGCGCATGATGGACTCGGTCGTTTTGCGCACGCGCTCGGGCGGATAGAGATAGCCGAGGCCGATCTGGTGCGCCCACCACTGGCCGAGCAACTGGTCGCTGGCGCAGCCGTTGTTGTAATCGCGCGCCGGCGGCGTTTCGGGAATCTGGATGTAGTATTCGCCGTTCCAGAGTTTCGCGTCCTGATTTTTCATGCCGGCCTCGCGCACGGCGCGCCAGCGCGCGGCGGCCTCGGCGTCGTTCATCACGAGCGCCAGCCGTTCGGCGGCGGCGAGCGCGGCGAGATACTGCGAGCCGATGAACGTGTTCGCGCCGGTGACGGCGGTGTCGTAGGTGTTCCATTGCTGGCCCGACGGCACGCCGTCGTGGTCGGCGTCGTATTTCTCGATCATCCAGTCGGTGGCTTTCTTCAGGCCGGGCCAGATGTGTTTCAAAAACTTTTCGTCCGGGCTGAGCTGGTGCTCGCGCAGCGCCGCGACGATCACCGCGCAATGGCCGTCGGCAAACGCGCCGTGCGGGCCGTGTTCGCGGTGCGACGTCTCGCCGTCGGGATGGAGATAGGTGACAAAGTTGGAGATGCGCAGGTTGCGGCCGACTTCCGGGAACAGCCGCGCGTGGGCCTGTGCGTAGTTCCAGACGTGCGTACAATTGAGCGGACAACAACCGTAGCTTCCCTCGAACCCGGCGAAATAGCCCTCCTCCGACCACCAGCACGTCGGCCCGCGGAGAATCACCGACTGCGACGTCATCGCGTCGAGAAACTCTTCGGGCAGATTCGATTGATAGAGCGTCTCGTGGTAGAGCCGCGTGCGCTGCCAGAGCGCGTCGGCGTTGGCGGCGACGTGGCGCGCGACCGCGAGCGCGTCGGGCCAGCGTCGCGCGTAGAGGTTTCCTTCGTGGTGGAATCTCTCGACGTTGGGGAAATGCCACGCCAGCACGAACGTCGCCGTGCGTTCCTCGCCGGGCGCGAGTTTCATCGGCACGCTGAGCGCGGCGTTGAACGTCTCGCCCGCCGGACTCTCGCCGGAATCTTCGCCGGGTTTCAGGCCGGCAACGACTTCCTCGCCCGCCGTCCAGCGCGGCGTGGCGACGGCATTGTCGTCGAGCGCGGCAAGCGCCATCGTCCCGCCAATGCTTGGGACAACGCGTTCGCCGTCCTTGAGCGGTTCCGGCGCGAACAGCGCGGCAGCCCAACTCCACGGCAGGTTGGCGGCGAGCGCCAGCACAACGCGGCCTTTGCCGAGCGGACCGGTGATGAGCAGCGGGTCGCCGTTCGGCGAGGCGACGAGCGCGCGCCAGCCTTTCGCGCCGTCGATGAAGCCTTGCAGTCGCGTGTAACGCGTAACGCACCACGGTTCGGCGACATTCTTCAGCGTCGCCCGGAATTCGGCGTCGAGGTTCGCGGCGGTGGTGGAAGAGAAGGGCAGGGCGATGGCGTCGGCGGCGGCGCGAATCGGCGAATCCAGCGTCAGCACGGCGTCGGGCGAAATGTCGGAGAACACGATCTGGTCCACGTTGATGTGGCCCCAGCCGCCGGAGTGGTGGTCCACGATCTCAATGGCGGCCTCCCTGCCTTTGAACTCGGCAACGTCCCAGCTTGCGGGTTCGAGTTGCTCGCGGTTTTTGCCGCTGGCTGTGCGGACGACCTTGCCGCCGACGCGCAGATTGATGCAGGTCTCATCCTTGTGATTGCCGCCGCCGATGAGAAAACCGATGTAGCGTTTTTCGATGGTGAACGCTTTGGAGGTGAGCGTGCCTTGCGGCTTGTCGTCCGGGCGGTAGGTGTTCACCAGCCGTTTGCCGGCGAAGCCGCTGACCTTTTGCTGGCCGGGACTCGTGCCAGTGGCGGGCACCTTGCCGAACGCCGTGCCGGTGAGTGTCCAGCCATCGTAGTTGTCGCGCTCGAAATCCTCGAACACGGTGAACTGCTGTTTGAGTTCGTCGCGATTTCCGCGCAACGCGGCGACGTTGGAGAAAAACTGCGGCGACACCGCGGCAGCGACGACCACGCCGCCGGCTTTGGCGACGCGCACGATCGTTTCGGCGACGGGCGGCGCGAGCGCCGGCATGTCGGCGAACCACTGGCGCTCCGGCCCCGGGACGATCTCGCCGGTGCGGGCGCGCACTTTCACGGGGCAGGTCGGGATCGGCTCGACCGCCTTATCCATCGCAACGGCGGCCATGCCCGGCTCGCGCACGACGCGGTTGCGGTTGCGGCCGTAACCGGCGAACTTGACGCCCTTGACGCCGGCGCCGCTGTTGCTGCCAATGGCGTTCTGGCAGGTGGCGATCAGGGACAGTTCGACGGGCGTTGAGCCGGTATTGCGCGCGGTGAAACGGAAAATCGCGCACGGGATCGAGGAGTTGGCGGCGTCGGTCGGGATGAGCGGGTTGAAAGCTTCGAGCCGCAAAGCGACGGGCAGCGCCGGATCGCTGAAGTCGAGCCGGGCGATGGGATAGCCGCCTTCGTAGGTCAGCGACGCGACTGGCGTGAGCGGTTCTTCCGGCATGGTTTGCAGCACGCGCAACACCGCCGGTTTGTCGCCGCTCTTGACGCGCACCGCGAAAAAGCTGTCCGGCACGCGCGTCTCGCTCAGGTTGTTGAAAATCTGCCAGATGCCGAGCCGGCCCTGGCCGTCGAGCCAGACGGAGCCGGTGCCGATGCCGCCGATGGGCATAGAGACGGCTTCGAGGTTCGCGCCGCGATAGACGCGCGGCGGCGTCAGTGGATAACGCCATGAGTCGGGCAGCTTCGGCGAGGTGAGCGCCGCCGCCGCGGACGGCGGGCGAAACAGTTCGCTGCCGGCGGCCATGCCGGCGGCGCTGACGGCGACGGTGTGGAGGAAGTCGCGGCGCGTGAATTCGGGGGGCAACGGTGGCCGGCAGCGACCGCCGGAGCAGCAACAATCATTGGACATGGGCATCTCCTTGGGTTGGAAACCGCCTTGCATGAGCGCATCCTGTGCAAATACTTTGCGCAGGTCAAGCGCGGTTGCGGCCCGGGAGAAACTGAGGTTTTCCGGCGCGCTTTGGAGCGCGAAAAGGACCGTCTGCCGGCGCGTGTTGGTCATTGACATCCCGGCGTTTTTGTCATCCTATCCGGGTTGTCCAAATTCACCACACACCCCCATGAAATCACAAAGCACAACGTTCCTCCTCTCCTGGTTGCTCGGCTATCTTGGCGTGGATCGGTTCTATCTCGGCCAGGTTGGCTTGGGCATCCTCAAACTCATCACGGCTGGCGGCTGCGGCATCTGGGCGCTCATTGACATGGTCCTGACCGCCATCGGCGCCCAGACCGACGCGACCGGCGCGGCGTTGCAACGCGACGCAGCCGTCGGGACGCCGGTGAAGTCGCAGACAGTGACGTTCATCTTGTCGGGGCTGCTCGGTGTTTTCGGCGTGGACCGCTTTTATCTTGGTTACACCGGGCTGGGCGTGCTGAAGCTGGTAACGCTTGGCGGTTGCGGCATTTGGGCTACGATTGATTTCGCCATGGTCGGCATGGGGATCATGAAGGACGCCCAGGGCAATTCGCTCAAATTCGGTTGAGGCGGGATGCGGTCGCGCGCGTTGTGGTGGCTGGCGGTTGTCTTGCTGGCGGCGGCGGCACTCCGGATGGGCTTGGCGGACTGGCTGCCCAACACCTGCCCGTTGCGCCGGTTGACGGGGATTCCCTGCGCCACGTGCGGCATGACACGGGCCGCCGCTGCGCTCTGCCACGGCGAACTGGCGCGGGCTTCCGCCTTCAACATCGCGGCGGTTCCGTTGGCGCTGCTTCTGGGGGCGTGGATGGCGCTGGTTGCGTGGGAGGCGATCACGGATCGCGCGATCATCCGGCCGGTGTGGCGGCGCTGTGGGACCGTTGTCACGTGGCTGCTGGTGGTGTTGATGCTGGCGGCATGGATCGCCAACCTCCATCGGCATTTCGGTTGACGAACGGTGTCCGAAGATCGCCTGCCTTCCTCATCCCGGCTTGTCGGGAACACTTCAGCCGCCTGCGACGCGACCACGCGGGTGTTGCCAGCCCCGCTCGAGGACCATGACGAAGGCGCGCCAACCCGCGCCGCGGCAGCGCGGGAAAGCGCCATTGCCAAGACAGGGTGGCCATGCTAGCATTCGAAGAGTAGAATAGGGTAGTCGTAGCGCGAAAGTTTCTATGTTCAACAAGAATGACAACAACCGCAAGCCGTTGCCGCCAGAGGGACGCGACAACCGTTTGAACGTTCGCGGGCTGGTGCTTTTTTTCGGCTTCCTCATTCTGACCGCCGCGTTCTGGGTCTTCCAGGTGCAACACGAACGCCCCGTGACGGAATTGAGCTATCACGATTTCATACAGAAGCTCGAAGCCGGCGAGATTCAGGACGGTGCGGTGGCTTACGGAGCGGAGCCGAAGCTGCAGGACATCAGAGGCACCATGCGCGTCAAGAAGGATGGCAAGGAAACGACGACGCTGTTCCACCTCAAACATCGCGTCACCGATCAACTCAGCGATCTGCTGGCTAGCAAAGGTTTCTCCCAACAAAGCGACAACTCCGTGTTCATCCAGGGGCTGGTTCCCGCCATTCCCATTCTCCTGTTCTTCGTGCTGGTGTGGCTCTTCTTGTGGCGGCAGTTCAAGTCCGCCGGCAAAGGCACGCTGAGCTTTGGCAAGAGCCGCGCCCGGATGCTCTCGCGCGACCGCAACAAGGTCACCTTCAAGGACGTGGCCGGCATCAAGGAAGCCAAGGAGGAAATCTCCGAGATCGTGGATTTCCTCAAAGACCCGAAAAAGTTCCAGCGGCTCGGCGGACGCATCCCGAAAGGCGTGCTGATGACCGGTCCTCCCGGCACCGGCAAGACGCTGCTCGCCAAGGCCATCGCCGGCGAGGCGGACGTGCCGTTCTTCTCGATCAGCGGCAGCGATTTCGTGGAGATGTTCGTCGGCGTTGGCGCGAGCCGCGTGCGCGACATGTTCGAACAGGGCCGCAAACATGCGCCGTGCCTGATTTTCATTGACGAGATTGACGCTGTCGGCCGCTCGCGTTTCTCCGGCATCGGCGGCGGCCACGATGAGCGCGAGCAGACGCTGAATCAGTTGCTCTCCGAGATGGACGGCTTCGACACCAGCGAGGGCGTCATCATCATCGCCGCGACCAACCGGCCCGACGTGCTCGACCCGGCGTTGCGTCGGCCCGGCCGCTTCGACCGCGAGATCGTCGTGGACATGCCGGATATGAACGAACGCGAGCAGATCCTCAAGATCCACGTCCGCAGCGTCAAGCTCGCGAAGGAAGTGGACCTGGCGATCATCGCGCGCGGCACGCCCGGCTACAGCGGCGCCGATCTCGCCAATCTCGTCAACGAGGCCGCGCTCATCGCCGCCCGCGGCAACAAAAAGGCCGTCTGCATGGAGGAGATGGAAGAGGCCCGCGACAAGGTGCGTTGGGGCCGCGAGCGCCGCAGTCGCTTGATGGATGAGAAGGAAAAGAAGTGCACGGCCTACCACGAGGCCGGCCATGCGCTGGTTCAGGTCGTGCTCGACACCGGCGACTATCCGGTCCACAAGGTCACGATCATCCCGCGCGGCCAGTCGCTCGGCTCGACGATGTCTTTGCCGACGAAGGATAAATACACCCAGGGGAAAAAGGAACTGTTGGTCCGCCTCGCCATGGTCATGGGCGGCCGCATTGCCGAAGAAATGATTCTCGGCGACGTCACCAGCGGCGCTTATGGCGACATCCGCTATGCCACCGCCATCGCGCGGAAAATGGTGTGCGAGTGGGGCATGAGCGAAAAGCTGGGCAATGTTCATTATGGCGTGGATGACGAACAGCCGGTCTTCCTCGGCCGCGAACTGGCCCGCCCGCAGAGCGTCAGCGAAGCCACCGCCCGCGTTATTGATGAGGAAGTCCGTCGCTTCACGGATGAGGCTTACGAGCAAGCCAAGGCGATACTCATCGACAACAAGGACAAGCTGATTGCGCTCGGCGAGGCGCTGTTGGAATTTGAAACGCTTGACGGCGAGGAAGTGATGGAGCTCGTGCGCACCGGCAAACTCAGCCGACCGCACGATTCCGGCGATGACAAGAACGTTCCTCCAGTGGTCACCGCGCCCGCCTCGACGGAGAGCAAAGCCGAACCTTCGTCGTTGCCACCGACGCCCGGCATGGGCAGCGCACCGGCCAGCGCGTAACCGAACCGGCGGTCCATTCTCATGATCTGGAGCGGCCGGAATTTCTCCCTGGATTTTTCCGACGGCCGCAGCCGGCTGATGGGCATCCTGAACGTCACGCCGGACAGTTTCAGCGACGGCGGCAGTTTCACGGATCCAAAGGCCGCCGTGGACGGGGCGCTGGCAATGGTGGAGGCTGGCGCGGAACTCATTGATGTGGGCGGCGAGTCTTCGCGTCCCGGTTCCGCGCCTGTGCCGCTCGATGAAGAACTCCGCCGCGTCATCCCAACCGTGGAAGCGCTTCACGCTTTACGCTCCATGCCCCAGGCTCTGCGCTTCCTCATCTCCGTGGACACCACCAAGGCCGAAGTTGCCCGGCGCGCGCTCGAAGCCGGCGCTCACATTGTCAACGACATCAGCGCGGGCCGCTTCGATCCGGCGATGCTGGCGACCGTCGCGGGCGCCGGCGCCGGGCTGGTGTTGATGCACATGCAAGGCACGCCGCAAACCATGCAACTGGATCCGCGCTACGGCGATGTCACCAACGAGGTGGTGGGTTTCCTTCGCGAACGGTTGGCCGCCGCGAAGGCCGCTGGCATCCCGGCGGAGCAGATTGCCGTGGACCCCGGCATCGGTTTTGGCAAAACGGTCGGGCACAACCTCACGCTGCTGCGGCGTCTGGAGGCGGTGGTTTCGCTCGGCCGCCCCGTCCTCGTTGGCGTGTCGCGCAAAAGCTTCATAGCCAAAATGCTCGGCCCGGACGCCGCCCAAGCGGACGCTTTGCGCCAGGGCTCGGTGGCCGCGGCGGTCTGGGCGGTCGCGCGCGGGGCCCACATCGCTCGCGTTCACGACGTGGCCGAGACGGCACCAGCGTTGCGCGTGATTGACGAACTCCGGCGAAAGTCGTAGGAAAGAGCCATGAGCGATCCAACGCCTGCCACGATGAAGTTGTTCGGCACCGACGGCGTTCGCGGCAAGGCGAACATCGAACCGGTGACCGCCGAGACCGCGCTGAAACTGGGCCGCGCCGCCGCGCATGTGTTCCGCAACCGTCACGCCGCGCCCGCCGAGCGCGGCTCGTCGCGGCACAAAATCGTTCTCGGCAAGGACACGCGTCTCTCCGGCTACATGCTGGAGAACGCCATGACCAGCGGCATTCTCTCGATGGGCGTGGACGTGCTGCTCATCGGTCCGTTGCCTACGCCGGGGGTGGCCTACATTGCGCGTTCCTTGCGCGCCGACGCCGCTGTGGTGCTCACCGCGTCGCACAATCCCTACGACGACAATGGCATCAAGTTTTTCGACCGCGACGGCTACAAACTCGACGCCGCCGTCGAACACGAGATCGAAGAGCTGGTCTTTGGCGGCGCAATAGACACGATTCGCCCCACCGCCGGCGCGGTGGGCAAGGCGACACGCATTGACGACGCGCTCGGCCGCTACATCGAGTTCGCCAAGACCAGTTTCCCGCGCGGCATGACGCTGGACGGTTTTCGCATCGTCGTGGACACGGCCAACGGCGCCGGCTACAAAAGCACGCCGTGCATCCTGCGTGAACTGGGCGCGGAATTGTTTGTCTACAACAACGCGCCCAATGGCCTGAATATCAACAAGGAGTGTGGCAGCCAGCATCCCAGCGGCTTGCGCCAGGCCGTCATCGCGCATCGCGCGCACCTCGGCATCGCCCATGACGGCGACGCGGACCGTGTCATTTTCTGCGATGAGAACGCGCGGCTGGTGGACGGCGACGAAATCCTCGCCGTGGCCGGCGTGGACTTGCTCCAGAAGGGCCAGCTTCGCAACAAGACGATCGTGGCGACGCTCATGAGCAACGGCGGCCTCGACGAGGCCATCGGCAAAGCCGGCGGCAAGGTCGTCCGCGTGCAAGTGGGCGACAAGTATGTCATCGACGAAATGCGGCGGCTGGACGCCAGCGTCGGCGGCGAACAAAGCGGCCACCTCATCTTTCGCGACTTCACGACCACCGGCGACGGCATCGTCAGCGCGCTCCAGGTGCTGCGTGTCATGCGCGAAACCGGCAAGACGCTGAGCGAACTTTGCCGCGTCATGCAGCGGTTTCCCCAGGTCATGTTGAACGTCAAGGTGCGCTCCAAGCCGCCGCTGGACTCCATCGGTGGCGTGCAGGACGCGATCCGGGAGGCAAAGGCCGTGCTTCAGGAGGCGGGCAGCGTCATCGTGCGCTACTCCGGCACCGA